>Ga0210011_1004310_pt1 | contig 10359 bp, 12 predicted proteins | sample CryGeymeta201502_FD_183972 | JGI IMG/M metagenome (GOLD analysis project Ga0210011, IMG submission 183972) | Groundwater microbial communities from Crystal Geyser aquifers in Utah, USA - Crystal Geyser metaG 2015-02 (SPAdes) (version 2) | ecosystem: Environmental > Aquatic > Deep subsurface >...
GTATGGAAAAAAACGGCGAACTGTTGCGCGATAACGGTAAGCTGCATTTGTTGAAAAACCCTACAGCATGAATTGATCTGGCTGCGTACGGAAAACATTCCTTCTTTTACATCGTTGAGTGGCCAAATTTCACAACTCGACACGGCGCAGCCGCAACGCATTGCTGATCACCGACACCGAACTGAAACTCATCGCCGCCGCCGCGATGATGGGCGACAGCAGCAGGCCGAATACCGGATATAACACGCCCGCCGCAATCGGGATGCCGAGCACGTTGTAGATGAAAGCGAAAAATAAATTCTGGCGGATGTTCTTCATGGTCGCGCGTGACAGGCGCACGGCACGCACGATGCCGATGAGGTCGCCCTTGATCAGCGTGACGCCCGCGCTTTCCATCGCCACGTCGGTGCCGGTGCCCATGGCGATGCCGACTTGCGCCTGCGCCAAGGCCGGGGCATCGTTGATGCCGTCGCCCGCCATGGCCACGATGCGTCCCTGCGCCTGCAATTGCTTGACGATGGCCGCCTTCTGCTCGGGCAGCACTTCCGCCTCGATGCGGTCGATGCCCAATTTTTTTGCCACCGCTTGCGCCGTGATGCGATTGTCGCCGGTGAGCATGATGACCTGCACGCCTTCTTCATGCAGTGCGCGGATCGCGTCCGGGGTGGAAGCCTTGACCGGATCGGCCACGCCGATCAAGCCCGCCGCCTTGCCGTCGATGGATAGCAGCATCACGGTCTGGCCGTCTGCGCGCAATGCCTCGGCGCGCACCGGCAGATCATCTGCATCAATGTGCAATTCCTCGAACAGTTTTAGGTTGCCCAGCGCCACCGTGCGACCCTCGACCGTTCCCGCCACGCCTTTGCCGGTGATGGAACGGAAGTCCGCAACGTTCGCCAGTTGCAACGCTTTTTCCTGCGCGCCATTCATAATCGCTGCCGCCAGCGGATGTTCGCTGGCTCGCTCCAGACTGGCGCCCAGCCGCAGCACTTCGTCGGCATCGAAGCCGACCAGCGGAACGACCGAGGTCAGTTTCGGCTTGCCCTCGGTCAGCGTACCGGTCTTGTCCACCACCAGCGTGTTCACCTTCTCCATGGTTTCCAGCGCCTCGGCATTCTTGATCAGCACGCCCAGTGTCGCGCCGCGACCGGTGCCGACCATGATGGACATCGGCGTGGCCAATCCCAACGCGCACGGGCAGGCGATGATCAGCACCGCCACCGCGTTGACGATGGCATGGGCGAGGCGCGGCTCCGGTCCCCAGATGCCCCATACTGCCAGTGTGGCGAGTGCCGCCAACACCACCGCCGGCACGAAATATCCGGCAACCACGTCGGCCAGGCGCTGGATCGGCGCGCGCGAACGCTGTGCCTCGCTCACCATGTGCACGATCTGAGCGAGCAGCGTATCGGCGCCGACGCGCTCGGCGCGCATCAGCAGGCTGCCGGTACCGTTCACCGTGGCGCCGATCAGGCGCGCGCCCGCAGTCTTTTCCACCGGGATGGATTCGCCGGTCACCATGGATTCATCCAGCGCACTGGTGCCTTCCAGTACCACGCCATCCACCGGCACCTTCTCGCCGGGACGCACGCGCAGCACATCGTTCGGCTGAACCTGTTCCAGCGGGATGTCTTCTTCGCTGCTGTTACGAAGAAATTCGCGCAGCGATTCGATTACTCCCTCGCCCTCTGGGAGAGGGTTGGGGTGAGGGGAGCGCACGATGCGCGCGGTCTTTGGCGCAAGCCCCAGTAACAATTTGATCGCCGTGCTGGTCTGGCTGCGTGCGCGCAATTCCATCACTTGCCCCAGCAACACCAGTGCCATGATCACCGCCGCCGCCTCGAAATAGACCGGCACCAGATCACCCATGGTGTGCATCGTCGGTGGAAAGATATCGGGCAACAGCATCGCCACCACGCTGTATGTCCATGCCACGCCGACACCGAGCGCGATCAGGGTGAACATGTTGAGGTGGCGGTTAACCAGCGACGCCCAGCCGCGCTGAAAGATCGGCCAGCCGCCCCACAACACCACGGGTGTCGCCAGCGCGAATTCCAGCCATTGCAGCGCCGTCATCGATACGAATTCCGGCATCAACTGCGGCAACAGGTCGGCGACCATCGCCATCACGAACACCGGCAAAGCCAGCGCGGTGCTGATCCAGAAACGCCGGGCCATGTCGTCCAGTTCTGCATGATCTTCCGTCGTCGCGTTGCGCGGCTCCAGCGCCATGCCGCAGATCGGGCAATCGCCCGGCGCGTTGCGCACGATCTCGGGATGCATCGGGCAGGTGTATTCGACTGCGCCCGCTATTTCTGGGGATTCGGATTCCAAAGTTATGCCGCACTTCGGGCAGTTTCCCGGCGCAGACTGGCGGATTTCAGGGTGCATCGGGCAGGTGTACATCATCCCGATGCGCGCCACGGCAGCCTGTGCCGGGTACGGCTTAAGGTAATCCGCCGGTGCTGCCTGAAACTTTGCCAGGCATTTCGCGCTGCAAAACAGATAGGTTTCGCCCTCGTGAACGTGGCGCAACTTGGTGTCGGGCGATACCGTCATGCCGCACACCGGATCTTTATAGGTTGTCATGGTTTGCTCCTTCCGTGGTTGATTGGTGAGATGGCTGGATCGTGCAACTGCATACACTTTTCCGCCACCATTTCGCGCAAGGTAGCCTCTTCGGCCAGAAATGCCTGCACGGCCAGCGGGTCAAATTGCGTACCGCTCATTTTGATGATTTCTGCACGAGCCTGATCGAATGACAATGCTTTGCGATAGGGGCGGTCGGAAGTGATTGCGTCCAATGTGTCTATTACCGCAAACAGCCGCGCGCCCAGGCAGATTTGTTCGCCGCGCAGCCCGCGCGGATAACCGCTGCCGTCGAAACGCTCCTCGTGGCTGTACACGATTTCGGCGGCCTCTGCCATCTCCGGAATCTGTGAAACGATACGGTGACCTTTTTCGGGATGCATCCTCATTTCGAGCCATTCATCTTCATTGAGCGCACCCTACGCCGATCTTGCCGACATCATGCAGCAGCGACCCCCAGTAAATCTGCCGCAACAGATCCGGGTCAGCGGTAAAGCGGCGTGCCAATACCAGGGTATGACAGGCGACCCGTTTGGAGTGGTCGCCGGTTTCATGCTCGCGCATGTCCAGTGCCTCTGCCAGCGCTTCGGCAAAGTTGGCATCTGCCTGTTCCAAAAAATCTGTTTCGGCATTCATCCGGAACTCCCTGTTTTAATCTTGGACAAGGCACACAATCGGGAACTGCGATGCCAGGCAAGATGCTCGTACACCCCCGACCAATACGCCCCAACGCCGAAGCCGAACAGCAGTTCTTCGATCGGGATGACACCGAACATCACCCCGCCGAGTGCCTGTAGATTCCACACCCGTTCGATATAACCTGGCGCGAGCAGTTCCAGCGCGACCAGAAAGATCAGGTAAAGCCCGGCAAACAATCCGCCACCGAGTAGCATTTTCCCCGCTAGGTCGGGGCGGCACAGGGCGCAGGCGATCCCGCCGGCAAGCAGCGCGGCCACACTTGGATAGATCGGATTCCAGGGCAGAAAATACAGTGCGACAAACACCACAAAGGGCGCGCCCAGCGCCACGCGGTGGAAGCGGTGGCGCGGGCTGTTGCGCTCGCAATCATTCATCGGCATCAGGCGTTTCCCGGCCAATGCGTTGTACAACACCGCGCCCACACCGCCGATGCCGAAACAGAAAATCAGGCTCTCGATATCGAAACCGGTGCGCTGAGCCAGATCGAACAGGCTGGGCGGATTCCAGTATTCGGGGACGAAAATCGGTTCGGTCAGACCGAACAGCGCGGTCAGGGAACTGCTCCACCGCATTACCTTTCGCTGTGCCGGGAACAGCGCATATAAGACGATCCAGGGTACAAGAAACCCCAGTGCCCAGATCAGCCAGATATATTGGTCGCCTGTCGCCGTCATTTCAGTTGCCTCTGCGTCAGCCACAGCGCCAGCGGCGGGATCAGTATCCATTGTAGCAGCGGTGCCAATCCGGTACCCAGCAGCGGCAGTCTGGGCATGGCATCGGCGTAATCCCAGCGCTCTGCAACTACCGTCGCCCAGTATTCCATAGCGATGGTGATGGCGAGGCCGACGGCGATGAAGCCCCCCAGGCGGACAGGCGAAAGATGGAATAACCAGCGGCGCGATCCGGTGATCCAGGCTATTGTCCAAAAAGCCAGCAGGAGGATCAGACCGTCTCCAGCCGCCGCACGCAGACACCGAACCACGCCTACCACGTGGGGAAGGCTCGGCATCTCCCTGAACAGCGGTATTTGCACCAGCTCCCAGGGCAGATTGAGCAGGAAGGCAAACACGAACAGATTCAGTTCGGGCTGGCGCGCGATTCGTGTGCAGGCCTTTTGCATGGGCTCACCTCTTGCGCCGGGACGGCCAGAAGGCGGGAGTGTGAGCGCGGTAGCGCGCATATTCCTCGCCGAAACGGGCTTCCGTCTCGCGCTCTTCGACCCGCGCCAGGCGCGCATAGATCAGCAACAGCACCGGAAACATGAACAAGGTGATAAGGGTCGGCCATTGCAGCAAAAAGCCGAACATCACCAACACAAAGGCGACATATTGCGGATGACGGATGTGCGCGTAAGGGCCGTTCGTTGCCAGTTCGTTGCGCTGTACCGCCCGGTAGAGTACCGGCCACGCCTTGGCCAACAGCCAGAAGCCGCCCAGGATGAAGAACATGCTGAGCAGATGGAATGGCCCAAAGTGCGGGTTGGCGCGCCAGCCGAACATCATTTCCAGCAAATGCCCGGCATCGTGCGAGAGCCAATTTATTTCAGGAAACCTTTCCGTAAGCCAGCCGGATAAAAAGTAAATCGTTAGCGGAAAGCCGTACATCTCGGTGAACAGCGCCACGATGAAGGCCGAATAAAGCCCCAATGTGCGCCAGTCGCGCGGCGATTGCGGCTTGAAAAAACTGAAGGCAAACAGGATAAAAATCGCCGAGTTGATGATTACCAGCGACCACAGGCCGTAAGCATTCTCTGCAGGATTCATTTTTCACTCCTCCCGGAATGCTCGTTATGCCCTCCGTGTCCGCGGTGCATGAACAGATGCATCAACGGACAGGCGAGCAACAGCAGGAACGGCAACACGCCGAGCAGGTGGGCGCGGTGTTCGCTCAACAGAAAAAAGGCGGCGATCGCCAGAAACGCGAGCAATATCCAGTTGTATCCGCGCGGTGCGGGAGGGGTGTTGTACCCGCCATACTCATCATTTGCCATCATGCTTTCCCTTCGGGTTATGAAAAGATACCACACAAATTCAGAATGTTATTCCAGCAACCATTTAAAACTTCTTGGTGAAGGATCGCCGCTCAAGCCTATCCGCAATTCCACTGCTGCCGGTTGTGGAACAATGGCTTTGAAGCGCAGCATGCCTTTGCGGTGGTGGCCTCCCGGCGGCGCACCTTCCCATTCCGATGGCATGTATTGCTTGCCATCCGCGATGAGCGCGGCAGATTTGGCCAGATCATCTCCCAGGGGCTGGGTATGTGTTTCCAGTACCACTTCAAAATCCAATGTTTTCGCTTCGTTACGGATGGCTTGCAAGGTGGCGGTAACTTTTATTCCCCGTTCGTTGCTTATTTGCGGGGCATATCCCATCTCCGCAGCCTCGCCATCTTGCGCGTAGGGGAAAATGATCGTTGCCGCAAGAACCCATCCGATCAAGAATTGATTTCGCATTTTTTATGCTCCTGGACAGCTTTGATAACCATAGACGCGACATACAGCAGACCTGCGGCGTTGAACGCCAGGCCAACCCAGAACAGCTCGATCTGGTATTCCGCAACGACAGTGAGAAATCCGGTGATGCCCAGAATGGGCACAATGTTTACAGCGTAATGCGCACAGCAGGAAATCATTGCCGCCGTAGAGGTCGTGCCGGATACCGCGACCACCTTGCCCGAAGCGCCGTGTTGCCCGACAAGGTTTTTGAGGTGGATGAAGAGTCCGACCTGGATGCCGAAGCCCAAGGCGAGCGGCACGATGAAATACCAGAATGCGGCGAACTGATCGAGGGCGAAGTCCATCCCGGAAATCAGACCTACCACAATAAAATAGATGGCGAGCAATAGCGCAAGTGCTCCCGTCCCGAATTGGATAGGTCTGATGAATATTGACTGTATCTCCTCAGACGGCTGTCGATTCAAGTTGAACTCCTCTCAATTTTTTCGGCTATGTCACTGTTAAATAGTGGTGGTCACGCAACCCTTATGGATACAGGGAATCGAAAGCTAATGTAAAAATACAACCCATTGATTATTAGATATAATTTTAATTGCGGGTTTTACTTCAACAATTAACTGTGTCATAGCCATTTTTTCTGTGTTCGGGGCTGACAATTCCAAACCTATCCATTCCTTGATGAACGCATCCCTTTGCGCTATCAATGTGCGTGGGTATCATCTTCATGCTGGTGATCATGCGGTGCAGCATTCTCTGGCGCGGGACTATCGCCGTGCCCTGCGCCATGTTCATGGGTGCGCCCCACCATCTCCGCCTGCGGCAAAGACATCACCCCCAGGCCATGCCGGTAAACCAGCTCCCCGCCATGCCATGCGGTGCTGGCGACCAGCATCCATGCCGCGATCGCCGCACCGACGAACGGCCATGCGGGCGTGGCATCCACTTTATGTTTCCATGCATCCCAGCCTGCCAGCAGCAACAGCACTGCCAAGGTGGCCCAGGCCCAGGCACGATGCAGCAGCATCGCAGCATGTCCTGCCTCATCATGATTGACCGAATTGGAAGCCAGCCAACCCAGGGCGACAGTCGGCAAGGCTGCCAGTGCGCCCAGCCACAAAGTGGTATGCGCGAGCACCGCACAGAGGGCGGCGTAGCGTGGCCGCACCTCCGACACGTTTGTAGGAGCCAGCTTGCTGGCGAATGGCTTCGCGGCTGAAGCCGCTCCTACGGCGGAGGGCTTCGCCACACTGTGTCGTGGCCGCTCACGCAGCAGCATTGCCGCCAAGTGAAAGAATGCCGACATGGTGATCAGCGCGACCGGGAAATGCACGAATAGCGGATGCAAATTTGAAATGACCTGGATCATGCCAATCTCCTATGGCAAAAATATGGGGTACTCATTGCTGCATTACTCGACGGAAAATACATATGGCTCCCTTCCGTTCTTCGGTACCGCATAAATCGTCAGCGTGCCTTGCTTCATCTCGCCCATGCCCGGCGAATTCATCGGCATGCCGGGAGCGCTGATGCCGATCAGGTCGGGTTTTTCCTTAAGCAGTTTGCGGATGGCAGCGACCGGCACATGACCCTCGACCACATAGCCGCCGACCAGCGCGGTGTGGCAACTCGCGATGTGATCCATGCCATACCGCTTCTTGATAGCACTCATGTCCTGCTCGTCCACGGTCTTTACTTCAAAGCCGTTTTCGCGCAGATAGTCCACATACTTCTCGCAGCAGCCGCAGGTCGGGCTTTTGTAAACGGTCACTGCGGTGGCAGCGAGTGCCGTTCCCGCACAGAACAAAGCGAGCATCAGGGTGAGCAGCAATCGTTCAAGCATTTTCATGTCATTCCTTTCCTACGTTGAAATCATCAGGGATGTTTTTTGCGCGAACGGCTTTAAGCACCGTAAATGCCTCGCGCAACACATGTAATGCAGAATGCAAAAAGAGTGCGGCAAGCGCTAACCCAATGAGGATGTCAGGCCAACCTGAATAGGTGAGCCATACCCCAAGAGCCGCAAACAGCACTGAGATGTTGGCAATGATGTCGTTGCGGGAACACAGCCAAACCGAACTCATATTGATGTCGTCCGCACGATGCCGCCAGAGCAGAAAAAAGCATGTGCTGTTTGCGGCAAGTGCCAGCAAGCCGATTGCCCCGATAGCCTCGTACACAGGGAGCTGCGGGAATGCGCTCCGGTATATCGCCTGCCCAAGCACGAATAAACCGAAGGCCGCCATGATGCCCCCTTTGAGCAGAGCTGCCTTGGCTTTCATGGCCGCGCCGAGCGCCACGACGTACAGGCTGAACCCATACACCAATGCATCACCCAGCATATCCAGCGAATCCGCCACCAGCGAAACCGAATTCCCGAGCAGCCCTGCCGTGAGTTCGACGACGAACATGAGGGCATTGATAGCCAGCACTATTTTGAGTGTCGAGCTTTGACGATCACGTAGTGCATCGAGTTCGCATGATTTGTCGCTGCAACAATTAGCCATTACTTATCTCCAATTAGGGTTGGTCATCTGATTTCTCGGCTTTTGACCAGCGCATAGATCACCGGAATCACGACCAGCGTCAGCACCGTCGAGGAAATCATGCCGCCGACCATCGGTGCGGCGATGCGGCGCATCACTTCGGAACCTGTACCGCTGCCCCATAGAATCGGCAACAGCCCCGCCATGATTGCCACCACTGTCATCATCTTGGGGCGCACCCGATTGACTGCGCCTTCCATGATGGCGCTATGCAAATCATCCAGTGTCGGCTTGCGCGCTTCTGTTTTGCAGCGTGCCTGAATTTCCTGCCAGGCGTGTTCCAGATAGATCAGCATCACCACGCCCGTTTCCGCCGCCACGCCCGCCAGCGCGATGAAGCCCACCACCACGGCGACCGACAGGTTGTAGTCCAGCAGCCACAACAGCCACACCCCGCCGACCAGCGCGAACGGCACCGACAGCATGACGATCAGCGCCTCCGTAACACGCTGAAAGTTAAGATAAAGCAGCATAAAAATAATGAGCAAGGTGATCGGCACGACGATTTTCATCCTCGCCCGGGCGCGCTCCATGTACTCGAACTGTCCGCTCCAGGTGGCGTAGTAGCCAGGCGGAAATTTCACCTTTTCTGCTACCACACGGCGGGCATCCGCCACATAGGAGCCGATGTCGCGGTCCCGGATGTCCACAAAAATGTAGGCTGACAGCAGCGCGTTCTCGGTGCGGATGGCGGGTGCGCCTTTGACCACTTCCACGCGGGCAAGCTGGCCTAACGGGATCATCGCGCCGTCCATGGTAGGCACCAGCACTTCGCGTGCGATCTGCTGCGGGTCGGCGCGCAACTCGCGCGGATAACGCACGATGACACCGAAGCGTTCGCGCCCCTCCACCGTGGTGGTCGCCATCTCGCCGCCCAGGGCGGTGGCAATCACATCCTGCAAATCGCCCACGCTCAGCCCGTAACGCGAAAGTTGCAGCCTGTCCGGCACGATGTCGAGGTAATAGCCGCCGGTGATGCGTTCGGCAAAGGCGCTAGTGGTACCCGGAACATTTCTGACCGCCGCTTCGATGTCCCGGGCGACAAGCTCTATTCCCGCCAGGTCAGGGCCGAACACCTTGATGCCGATAGGCGTGCGGATACCCGTTGCGAGCATGTCCAAACGCGCCTTGATTGGCATCGTCCAGGAATTGGTCACACCGGGGAATTGCAGCGCACGATCCATCTCGGCGACCAGCTTGTCGGTGTCCATGCCCGCACGCCATTGTTCCTGCGGCTTGAGATTGATCACCGTCTCGAACATTTCCGGCGGCGCGGGATCAGTCGCGGTCTGTGCACGCCCCGCCTTGCCATACACCGACTCGACTTCGGGGAAACTCTTGATGATTTTGTCCTGCGTCTGCAACAGTTCCGCCGCCTTGGTGACCGACATGCCCGGCAGGGACGCGGGCATATAGAGCAACGTCCCCTCGTTGAGGGTCGGCATGAATTCGCTGCCCAGCCGTGTTGCCGGATAGAGAGAAATGCCCAGCACCACCAGCGCGGCGAGGATAGTCGCTTTTTTCCAGCGCATTACCCCCGCGATGATCGGGCGGTAAGCCCAGATCAGGAAGCGGTTCACCGGGTTCTTTTGTTCCGGCATGATCTTGCCGCGAATGAACAGCATCATCAGCACGGGTACCAGCGTGACGGACAGCAATGCCGCGCCCGCCATGGAGAAGGTCTTGGTAAAGGCCAAGGGCGAGAACAGCCGCCCTTCCTGCGCCTCCAGCGTGAACACCGGCAGGAACGACACGGTGATGATGAGCAGCGAGAAAAACAAGGCCGGGCCGACTTCGCGGCAGGCGGCTAGGATGGCGGCGGCACGCTGCGACATTACCCCATCCCCACCCCAACCCTCCCCTTGAAGGGGAGGGGGCAAACGTGAAGGACTTCCTGCGACCCCATCCCCACCCCAACCCTCCCCTTGAAGGGGAGGGAGGCATCGCACCTTCCCCTCCAGAGGGGGAGAGCGAAGCGAGGGGGCAACGGGTGTGCATTCCAGCCGCTCCAGATGTTTGTGCGCGTTCTCTATCATCACAATCGCCGCATCCACCATCGCGCCGATGGCGATG
>Ga0210011_1004314_pt1 | contig 10350 bp, 9 predicted proteins | sample CryGeymeta201502_FD_183972 | JGI IMG/M metagenome (GOLD analysis project Ga0210011, IMG submission 183972) | Groundwater microbial communities from Crystal Geyser aquifers in Utah, USA - Crystal Geyser metaG 2015-02 (SPAdes) (version 2) | ecosystem: Environmental > Aquatic > Deep subsurface >...
ATCTGTAATAAGTGCCTGACCGAAACCCCTCTCCCCGCAACAACAAAGGATGCGCGGGATTTTCAGCGACGAAGTATTGGCGGCAGCAGGAGCGTTTTCGGTCGGAGGCACGGAAATACAGGCCTGGCAGCCAACAAAGTGGAAATCTTCGCGCCGGAAGCAGCGCTGGCGCTGGCAGCAAAAAATCTTCGATTTACATTCAAGAAGGCCTGGCATGCGGTCGGCTTGCGGCCATTCACACATACACCTATCTGCCTGACCGGCCAATTTTAGTCTTACGGCAGATGCAGACGGGCTGTGCGGCACTTCATAGGCCCATCGACTGTATATCGAGCGCGGTACTTGGGGTCTGTCTGCCCCCGATGTCAAGTTTGCGCATTTTCTCCCATAGGTTCTTGCGGCTGATGCCCAGGCTTATCGCGGTTCGGCTGCAATTCCAGTCGTGGGCGAGCAGTTGCGCCTCGATGAACCTGCGTTCGCAATCTTGCATGTAACTGCCCAGCGCGGCCGTGACATCGGCGTTGTTGGATGGGCTCCCGAACTCCTCAGTCAGGTCGGCGGGCCACAATTCAGTTGCGGATAGGCCACGGGCCAGGCTATCGCGTCTATTACGCCCGTGCTGGGGAGCGCCTGATTCTGTTGCTGGTAGGTGGCGACAAGCGCCGCCAGCAAGCCGACATTGAAACCGCGCTGAGTTACTGGGCAGACTGGAAACGGAGGAACGCATGAAAGCATCACGCCCCCATGATGAAACTAGGGTCGAACTCCTGCGCGAGGATGCCAGCTTTGCCGATGAATACCTGGCCGCCAGCCTGGAAGCAATAGACGAACCGGGAGGCCGCGAGGCCCTGCTGATGGCGCTGCGCCAAGTGGCACAAGCGCAAGGCATGGATGCCGTGGCAGACCGGGCGGGCATTCAGCGAGAGAGCCTTTACCGCGCCCTGTCACCCAAGGGCAACCTGACCTTGAAAACCCTGCTGGCTATCTTGGCCGGGGCTGGCCTGCGCTTGGCTGTCACTTGCGCAAACCAGCACGAAGAAGCGCCGGCATGATGGCGAGCAGCTTGTTTGCCGAGATTGCCGAAGGCTTTGAACCTAGAAAGCTCAGTTGGACGCGCCCGAGTGTGCGGTTTTCGGGCTGCCTGGCAAGGCGCGCTCAGTGGCCAATGAGCGCGGCGGGGCAGGCCCCGCAAGGATAAGCAGGGACTTGGCCGCCGTCTTTTGGCGGCTTAGTCCTTCGCTTAGGAGTTTCATCAGGAGCAACGCCGCCAGGCAGCCCGAAAACCGTGCAATCGGGCGCGTAGCGGGCTCACCCAACGGGTGACCGTTATCGAAGGCTCTAACCTCTGCGTACATGCGGCCTCGCGAGGGCCAAGGAGCGGTCAACTGAGCTTTCTAGGTTTAACGCAATCCATACTGATTTTTTAGAAATATTTGTCACGCACTGGATTTTTCAGGCATGAATCGCCAGCAAAGCATCAGGATTGGCCTCGACAATTTTGAGCAATGCCCGTGCGGGGCCGGCAGGCCGCACACGTTTTTGCTCCCAATTCTGCAATGTCTTGGGTTTGACGCCGATCAGATAGGCAAAGCGGCTTTGCGACAACCCCGTGTGCTCCCGGATGGCTTTGACGTCCGGTTCGGGAAACTCCTGCACACGAACGCCCGCGACAGCCTCGCCACGCATATGACGCCCCATGTCTCGAACGCTTTCAAGCAACTCATCAAACTGTTTGTCATCCATTTCGCACCTCCGCATCAATCACCGCAGCCAAACGATGCAACTGCTCCTGAGTAAGGTCAGCGGCCACATTCTTGGCGTAGGCATACACCAAATAACACCACTCCTTGCTGACCCAATGGTAGTAGATCACCCGCGCGCCACCCCGTTTGCCTCGCCCTGGCAGCGGAACACGCAACTTGCGCAAGCCCTTGCCCCCAGGGATCAAGTCACCGGCAGCAGGATTTTCGAGCAGTGTGTTCTGCATTTCGGTCAAATCCCCATCCGAAAACAAAGCACTCGCGCAACGGCTGAAGATAGGCAGATCAATAAATACCATGGGTGAATAATCCGCTAGAAGCGGACAGTGGCGCAACTAGCCCGGATATTGCATGAATACTCGCGCGCCCTCACTGGTCCCTTGTCCGTACTGGAAAGTCTTGCTCAGTCGGGCGTATGAATAACTACGCCGCTCCTTCGCAAAATTCCCATTACAAACAATGGCCTGCGCGATTATGGGCGCAGCCCGGTATCCTTTAGGGCATCACGCGAATTCATGCAATATCCGGGCTAGGTCTTTTCAACCAGGCAAACCGGAGATAACACCATGAGCAAGAAAGCACTCTGCATCGGCATCAACGACTACCCCGGCACCAACAACGACCTGTCCGGCTGCGTCAACGACGCCAACGACTGGGCCGCCGAACTGGCGGGCCGCGGTTACACGGTCAGCAAGATGCTGGACAAGAAGGCCACCCACGCGGCCATGGCCAAGGCCATCGGCGGCCTGATCAAGGACGCGAAGAAAGGCGACACCCTGGCCATCACCTACTCCGGCCACGGCACCTGGGTGCCAGACAGTTCCGGCGACGAGCCCGACGGCCGCGACGAAGGCCTCTGCCCGTGGGATATCGCCAGCGTCGGCCCGCTGCTGGACGACGATATCCACGCCTTGTTCGCCAAGCGGGCCGCCGGCGCGCGCATTCTGCTGATCTCCGACAGTTGCCATTCCGGATCGGTGACCCGGGGCGATGACAGCGATCTCGATGCCGGCCCGGCGCGCGCCCGCTTCATGCCCCTGGAAGCCTGGATGCCGGCGGCCGAGTTGCCCAAGGCCAGCCGCCGCCCGCCGGGCCTGGTGAGCGGCCTCCGGCGCAGCGGTGGCGACCTGCTCCTGGCCGGCTGCCTGGATACTCAGTATTCCTGGGACACCAGCTTCCGCGGCCGCCCCAACGGCGCCTTTACCTACTACGCGCTGAAGACCTTGCGCGAGAACAAGCCGAGCAACTATGTGGCCTGGTTCAACGCCATCCGCGCCTACCTGCCCACTACCCGTTTGCCGCAGGACCCGCAAATCCTTGGCTCGGCCGCGGCGCAACGGTTCAAGGTGTTCGAGTAAGCCGCGCTCCCAGGCGCCTTGTGTCTTTCACCTTCACCGCAATGAGGAAGAGATCATGACCCGCACCTACCCAATCCGTGGCAGCGAACAGCCGGCTGTCACCCCCTTGGCCACCACGGACATTGCCATCACCAGCCGCCGCCGTTTGCTGCCGGGCGACAGCCGCGCGGCCGGGGGGGAGATCACGGCGGCCGGTGACGAGGTGGTGCGGGTGGAGCTGGAAAACGGCTTCGTGTTGTGGACGCGGGCCGATGATCTGATCCGCGAGCGGGGCAGGAAGGCGCTGGGCCGGGAAGGTGGCGAGGGCTGGGAGATCGACCCGCGGCCGCTGGCCCGAGGAGCAAAACCCGCTGGCAAGGCTGGCGCGCGTGGCTGGCTGGGGCTGGGCATCAAGGTGCTGGAATTTTTCGGCGTCGATCTCAAGGGCAAGGCGGCTGCCATCCTGGGCGACAAGCTGGAGGAAAAGCTGCTGCGCGGCAATGCGCCGGGCCTTTACCGCTGTTCCCTGGACGACGCCTTCAGCCTTACGCGGGTACCCGAGGAGGAGGCACTGCCGGCGGGCCGGGAACCGCTCCTGGTGTTCATTCACGGCACCGCTTCCAGTGGCCAGGGCAGTTTCGGCAAGCTCTGGGAAGGCACGGCGGGCGCGGCGGCGCGCCAGGCCTTGCAGGCCCGCTATGGCGAGCGGGTGTATGCCCTGGAACACCGCTCGCTGACGGTCAGCCCAATCCAGAATGCGCTGGATCTGGCCCAGCACCTGCCGGATAACGCGCAAGTCCATCTGGTCTCCCACTCGCGAGGCGGGCTGGTGGGGGAACTCTTGTGCCTGGGCGAACGGGACAAGGCCGATGACCCGTTGCACACCGACTTGCTCAAGGATCTGTTCGCCGCCGACCGCACCATTGCCGAACAGATCGGCCTCAGTCCGCTGCATCCGGATGCGGCTAAAAAGCGCGATGCGGCTTATGACGCGGACCGTGGCCGGCTCAAGACGCTGCTGGAACTGTTGGACGAGAAAAAACTGAAGGTCAGCCGCTTCGTCCGCGTGGCCTGCCCGGCGCGCGGTACCACGCTGGCCTCGGGCCGCCTGGACCGCTGGCTGTCGGTGCTTGACCACCTCGCCGGCCACGGTTTGCTGGGAGATACGGCCGATTTTCTGCTGGCAGTGGTGAAAGAGCGTACCGACCCGCGCACCCTGCCCGGGCTGGAGGCGATGATGCCCGGCTCGGCGCTCACCCGCCTGTTGCAGCACCCTGGCCTCTGCACCAGCGCCGACCTGTCGGTGATCTCGGGTGACATCGAGGGCGATAACCTGTGGAGCCAGATCAAGCTGCTGGCGACCGATTGGTTCTACGGCGCCGACCATGACCTGGTGGTGAACACCGGTTCCATGTACGGCGGCATCCGCCGGCCGGAAAAGGGTGCCCGCTTCCTGTTCGACCAGGGCCCCAATGTCTGCCACTTCAATTACTTCGCCAACGACAAGAGCGTGCGCTGGCTGATCTCCGGCCTGACCCGCGGCGACGACAGCGATGGCGGCTTCCAGCCCATCCTGGCGGCCAAACACGAAGAACCCAAATGGCGCGAGGCGGTGCGGCGCAGCCGGGGCATCAGCACACCGCGGCCCCTGGCGGTGGTGCTGCCGGGCACCATGGGCAGTGCCTTGCAAGTGGGCGACGACGCGGTCTGGCTGAAATACCGGGCCCTGTTCATGGGCGGGCTGGGGCGCCTGAGGATGGATACCCAGGCAAATAAGCCGGAGATCAAGGCCACCGATCTGCTGGACGACTTCTACGGCCCCCTGCTGGAGTTCCTGGCACGCAGCCACCGGGTGGAGATATTCCCCTACGACTGGCGCCTGTCGGTGCGCGAGGCGGCCACCAAACTGGCGGACAAACTGGAGGACTGGCTGCCTGAGATCGAGCGGCAAGGCCAGCCGGTGCATCTGGTGGCGCACTCCATGGGTGGCCTGGTGGTGCGCGCGATGATCGCCGACGGCGGCCGCGGCACCGCCCTGTGGCGCCGCATCGTCAACCTGCCCAACAGCCGTTTCATGATGCTGGGCACCCCCAACCTGGGCTCGCACGAAGCCGTGCGCTGGCTGACCGGCCACAACCCGACCGAGGCCAAGCTCAGCCTGCTCGACTTCGCCCACGACAGCGACGAGATCATCGATATCGTCAACAGTTTTCCCGGCCTGCTGGAGCTGTTGCCCTTCGATGCCGCCAGCCCGGATTTCGGCCAGCAGTCGCTCTGGAGCGATCTGAAACGGCAATTGTCCGCGCGCTGGAGCCTGGCCGATGGCAAGGCTCTGATCCAGGCGCGCGGCACCTGGGATTTCCTGAAACAGGCCAAGCCCGACCCGGAGCACATGATTTACGTGGCCGGCTGCCAGGACGCCACGGTGGTGGACTATCGGTTGACTGATTACGAGGAGTCATGGCTCGCTGGCCGCAAGCGCCTGGAGTTCATCGCCAGCCGCGAAGGCGACGGCACCGTGGCCTGGAGTTCCGGCCGCCTGCCGGGGGTGAAGACCTGGTACGTGGAAGACACCGCGCATGACGAGCTGTGCGCCAGGAAACGCGCCTTCCCCGGCTTCCTCGACCTGCTCATGACCGGCGCCACCACGCGACTACCCTCCACGCCGCCGACCCTGGCCCGTGCCGCGGCGGGCGAGCCGGCGCGCTTCATCATGCCGGCGCAGCCCCCGTCCGACGACATCCCGGACCTGGCCAGCCTGCGCGGTTTCGGTTTCGGCCCTTCCCGGCCGTTCGACGCGGAGGCGGCTGGACGCGGCGTGCCGGTGATCCAGGTGAGCCTGCACCACGGCAACCTGGCTTACTCCCGGCATCCGGTGCTGGTCGGGCATTACCTGGGCGACAGCATCATCAGCACCGAACAATCACTCGACGAGCGCTTGGGACATGCCTTGTCCAAGCGGTTGCAACTCGGGCTCTATCCCGGAGCATTGGGCAGCCATGCGCTGTTCTTCAACGACAAGGTGGATGCCAAGCCGGCCGGCGCGGTGGTGATCGGCCTGGGCCAGGTGGGCGAACTGAGCCCCGGCCTGCTTGCCAAGAGCGTGCGCGATGCAATGCTGGATTACGCCCTGCGCATCGCGCAGTGGCCGGATGATCGCTTCGGCCCGTCCAACCCGGTGCGGTCGGCGGCCCTCACCTGCCTTCTGGTGGGGACCGGCGCCGGTGGCATGACGCCGCGCGATTCCGTGGAAGCCATCCTGCGCGGCGCCGCGGCGGCCAACGACAAACTGGTTGCGGCGGAAATGGAAGGCAAAGTCATCATCGACCGGATCGAGTTCATGGAGCTGTACGAGGATGTGGCGATCACCACCGCCGAAGCGCTCGATGCGGTACTCCGCGATGGCCAATTGGCCATGCAGGTGGCCTGGCCCCAGGGCACCCTCGAGGAGGGCCAGGGCCCACTGCGCCGGGTGCGTTGCGACGAGGCGCAGGGCTGGTGGCAACGGCTGGAGATCATCGAGGACAGTCGCTCCGAAACCCTGCGCTTCATCGCTACCACCGACCGCGCCCGCGCCGAGGAGACCCTGGCCACCGGGCAGTTGCGCCTGGCCGATGGTTTCATTCGGCAAGCCTCGCAATCGGCGGGCACCAATGCCGAGGTGGCCAAGACTCTGTTCGAGATGCTGCTGCCCAACCGTCTGAAGGAACTGGCCCCGAAACAGGCGAACCTGGTGCTGCTGGTGGACGCGGCATCGGCCCGCTACCCGTGGGAACTGCTGGAGGACCGCTGGAGCCACGGCAACCGCCCGCCGGCCATCGCCGCCGGCCTGGTGCGCCAGCTCAAGACCCCGCAGTTCCGGCCCCACCCGGCCCACGCCACGGAGGCCACCGCCTTCGTGGTGGGGAACCCGGATCTGTCCGGTTGGGACAAATTCAGCGACCTGCCTGGCGCGCGCCAGGAGGCGCAGAAGGTGGCCGCCAAGCTCAACTCCAGCGGCTATCGGGCCATGGAATGCATCGACGAAAAGGCCGACGCCATCCTCGCGGGACTGCACCGGAATGCCTGGCGCATCCTCCACCTGGCCGGCCATGGCGAGCACGAATTCCTCCTGGAAGACGAGCAGGCCAAGCCGGTCGGCTACACGCGGTTTGTCGATGGCAAGCCACCGGCCCCCAAGCGCGTTTCCGGCATGGCCATCGGCAACAACACCTTCCTCACGCCCGGCGACGTGGAGCAGATGCGCTGGGTGCCGGAACTGGTGTTCATCAACTGCTGCCACCTCGGCAAGACCCTGGGCAATACCGCGGCACGAGGCCAGTTCAGCCTGCTGGCGGCGAACCTGGCGGTACAGTTCATCGAGATGGGCGTCAAGGCCGTGGTGGCCGCGGGCTGGGCGGTGGACGACGGCGCCGCCGAGTCCTTCGCCGAAAGCTTCTATACCCATCTGCTGGAAGGCGAGGCGTTCGGCCAGGCGGTGCGCGCCGCCCGCGAGGAAATCTGGGTGCGCTTCCCCGACGCCAATACCTGGGGCGCCTATCAATGCTACGGCGACCCCGGTTATCACCTGCGCCGCAACGGAAGCGAGTCCGGCCTGCGCGAAGCCCCGGCCTACCACGCGCCGGTGGAGCTGGTTTCCGACTTGAACAACTACAGCGAGTGGATCCGCATGCGGGTACACGACAAGGACGTGAACCCCGTCGAGTTGCTGGATACGCTGCGCAGCGGCATCGTCGACAAGCTCAAGGGCATTCCCGACAAGAACCGTGCCGAGTGGCTTGCGCGCGGCGACCTGGCGGCGGCACTGGGCTTCGCCTGGGGCGAAACCGGCGCTTATGCCGAGGCCATTGGCTGGCTGGAAAAAGCCTTGTCCGCGGAGCAGGGCGATTGCCCGGTGCGGGCGGTGGAACAGTGCGCCAACTTCCGGGTACGGCTTTCCGGCGAGCGCTGGCAGGAGATGCGCGAGGGGGCCAACCCGGCCGCCGGCACGGAGGCCGCTCGTCAGGGCCTGATCAGCGACATCGAAGGCGCCATCCGGGAGCTGGATCTGATCAACCAGCGCGCGCCCACGCCGGAACGCCTGAGCCTGCTGGGCAGCGCCTGCAAACGGCTGGCCTGGATGTGTGACGGCGCCGCGCCGCGCCTGGAGGCCCTGGTCAACATGGCCAACTACTACCAGCAGGCGCATGAGCTGAACCTGCGCCAAGCACGGGAACAGAGCGAGCTGCCTGCCCCCAACCACTTCACCAACTGGGCGACCGCCAAGGTGCTTACCGAGCTGCTCGATCCTGAGCAGGACAAAGCCTGGCGCAATACCCTGGAAGATGATTGCCGGCACATGATCCAGATGGCCCAGGAGCGCAACCAGAGGAAGCCGAACTTCTGGGACGGCGTGGCCGAGGCCGACTGCGAGCTGGTCCTGCTGCTGGCGCAGCGCAAACCCGCCGCCAAGGCGGCCAACGCGGCGGCGACCCGGATTGCCGAGCTTTATCGGACCGCCGCTCAACGCGGCGCCAGCCCCAGGGAATACGCCTCGGTGCGGGAACATCTGGACTTCGCCATCGCCCTGTCCGGCGCCGGCAACATCCCCTTGGCCAACGCGCTCGCTGCCCTGCGCGCCGCGCTGTAACCCGTCCGGACCCAAGGAGATCACCATGGCCAATCAATCAAGGACCAAGCTGGAAAACCTGAGCCTCGGCGGCCTGGATCCGCAAGACTTCATCGCCCCCAACTTCCGGGTCTACGAACTCACTCGCTCGGAACTCGCCAGCCGCCTCGGCGTGGACAATGCTTTCCCCGGCGACCGGGAACTGCGTGCCGCCGTGAACCTGGCCCGGCATGTGCTGCAACCCCTGCGCCACGCCTTCGGCGCCTTCACCCCCAACAGCGTGTTCCGCAGCCAGGCCCTGGAGCGCGTGTTGAAGCAAAAGCCCTCGGGTTGGCTCAGCACCAGCCAGCACACCCAAGGTTGCGCCTGCGATGTGGAGATCGTCGGCAAGAGCACCCTGGAACTGGCCCAGTGGGCAGCGGAAAAGCTGCCCGACTACGACCAGATTATTTGCGAGTGCTACGACCCCCGAGAGGGGCTCAACTCCGGCTGGGTGCACATCTCACTGAAGCCGCCAGGACAAGGGGCGAACCGCAAGGCGTTGCTGAGCTATATCCGCGATGGGAACAGCCGGCAGTGGGTCTATGTGCCGGGACTGCGGGTGAGCGTTGCATAGCGCAGGCATCCTGGCCGGCAAACGCAAAGGGCGCGAAAGCCATGAGCAGCGAGACCATTCTCCCCACCGACACACTGGCAACCTGCCTGGCGCGTCTGGCGGTCAGCGCGCCCCTGGCGCAGGGCTGCATCGATGCCGGCCGGCGCCACGCCCCGGCCCTGCCTGACCCGGCGAATCTGGCGCCACCGCCCGGTATGCAGCTTGCCAGCCTGCAAGTGGAGTTCGCCTGGGTGCTGACCGAGCGCAGCCGCCTGGGCGGTGAAATAGGCATCGGCCTGTCCGGCCTGCCGCTCACCGCCTCCCTGGCGGCACTGCACACCCGTGTGGTGGACAGCGCCTGCCGAATCAGCTTCGAAGTTCAACAAACGCCGGCATACCCGGCAACTTCACCTCAAGGAGAAAACCATGGCTGAAGCTCCCGACAAACCTATTCCCCAGTACGACCGCCTGACCAGCCAGCTCTATCACCTGCCATCCATCATCGGCCGCCTCGGCATCAGCATCGCCGAAGCCCAGAAGGAACTGAACCTGGACTACGTCAACAGCGTCGGCCGTCTGCTGGAGATGATCAAGGCCACCGTGGGCGCCGACAACGCCGCGGATGTGCCCGCCATGCAGTCCCTGCTGGAGGCCCTGGCCCCGTCCCGCTACCAGTTCACCGAAACCACTATCGAGTTCAGCGCCGACTTGTCTGAGTCGGTGCAGAAGGGCGTGCAGATCGGCGCCAGCGTGGGTGCCGGCGCGGTGATGGTCAACGCCGCCATGACCCTGGGCTATGCCCACGACTATCGCGCCAGCGCCCGCATCACCAGCGTGCTGCATGCCCGTTCAGCGGGGGGCGACCCCGAGTTTCCCAAGACCTTGCTGGCGCGCAAGAAGGAGATCGACGCCGCCCGGCTGGCCTTGCCGGCGGCCGCCCAGGTGGACAAGGACATCCTGGACCGGGTGGGCAAGGTTTATGAAGCACTGAAGGGGAAACCGGCCTGACGCCCGGCGTCAGCCATGCGTGAATAGCGCCTCTTTGACGAC
>Ga0210011_1004315_pt1 | contig 10349 bp, 8 predicted proteins | sample CryGeymeta201502_FD_183972 | JGI IMG/M metagenome (GOLD analysis project Ga0210011, IMG submission 183972) | Groundwater microbial communities from Crystal Geyser aquifers in Utah, USA - Crystal Geyser metaG 2015-02 (SPAdes) (version 2) | ecosystem: Environmental > Aquatic > Deep subsurface >...
ATTATACTTTATCTATCATTTTTTATTATATTTTTTCTCAAAAATTCTGAGTATATTTTCTCCTATGAATATACCTTATCCTTCATTGAACATTGTGACTTTGGTCAGCAAAATTCTTCCAATATTTTATGCAAACTGAATGGCATCAGAACTACATGTCATTTTTACCTTTTTGCGACTCAGTGTTTGATTATTGGCTTTCAAAACAAGTTCTCCTTCGAAAACACAGATATCAGCAATATTGAAGCTCTTTTTGACCTCTAGACTGTAATGCCTTTACTTCAACTATTCTTCAAACGATCCACTGTTGTCCGTTCTGTTCAGCAGTTGTTTCTTCCTTTCCTTCTTCATTTCATACTCACTGAGATTGATTTCATCTGCATCCTCCTCAATTCCAGAGCTTATCTCTGAATAATTAGAATTTCCTCTGATTTCGACATGTTTCGATGTTGGCTGGTTGCTTAAACTTTGACTTTCGTATGAAGAGATCAATTATTCTTTCTTTTCAGTTTGTTCAACCAGAGGTTGTTGCGAAGGAGCATGTTGGTTCTTCTTGCTCTTGAGCTTATTGATTACGTTCATTATTATAATCACTTGCTTAATAATTAATTTCATTCTCTAACAGCTAATGTCAACAAGATCTCCCCTCCGCTCAGTAACTAACTCTCTTATTTAGGTTTCCTCACTACCCAAACATCCCCCCGCTTTCGACCCTGCCTTTTATGCCACCAAGAATCTTCCGGCTGACGATGTTCTTCGTCTCAAGGAATGTTTCGACATCTTTGATTATGATAAGAGTGGATAGGTTTCAACCGAAGAACTATCAACAGCTATTAAAGCTCTCGGACTGTAAAAATAAGCAGGAAAAATTCTTCAGATTGTAGCCGCTCAATCCACAGATGTTTAAATGGATTTCTAGACTTTCCTGAAAATTTTTGGATTTGGTGGTGACAATCAAAGTGAGTCTAATTTGCAGCAGCTCTTTGAAATTTTTGACAAAAATAAAGTCGGATCCTTCGGACCTGATGAATTCGAATAGATTTGTGAAAGTGTTGGTGAAAGATTTTCTCGAGCCGAAATAGAGCAAATGATCGAGTATGCCGACAAAGATAAAGACAACAGGATCAATTTCGAGGAGTTTAGGGAGGTAGTCACAAAGGAATATCCACCTGTATGATCTATGCTCAATATGATAACTACAATTACCCACTTTAAACACTATAATAGAAAACACAGTAAGATGCAGAGATAGCCTTTAAGTCCGTATCAGCAGCAAATCAAAGAGGCTAAAGGAATCATCACCAAAATTAACAACAGATATTATGAAAACCTTCAACTCTAGCGGTCAGAAGGGTCACAGACCGTCAGAGATCTTAAATAATAGCTGCGTCAACATTACAATCAACATTCCTATAGGAATAAAATTCGAGCCATGACTCAGCAGTTCAAAAAAACATTGAAGGCTAGTACCTTTAAGAGAAGAAAAAGTTCACCTGACCACAGAGTCAATTTTTTGGAATAATAATTCCATTTAGTTTAGAGCAAAATAGTTCTGAAAGATAGGAAAAAATCTCGTAAAATGTCTCAGTTCAAAAAATAGCAACTAGCTGAAGTTGTTCGAGAAGTTCGTTAAAGCATAGACCGAGATTCATCACAATAATCTTCAACTGAGCAACAGTAATAATAGAATTCGACTTTTACAAGAGCCCCTTGTCCAAAAAGTAGTCCACAATATAAAGAGAATAAGACATTTCTCCCTATGTTAGAAATGTACATCGAATAAAGACTCTATTTGAGAAACATGAACAAGCAGCAATAGAGAACCCATAGTATTATCACCCAAATGCTGATGCTAGCTTTGGCGAGAACAAACAATAACAAAATGCTTGATGCTCTTGATATTTTGATACAGATAGACTCCTTTTTCCCAAAATAGGTTGTTCAACTTCGACACTTGCAGTCGGTATGGTACATCTTCATAGCTCAACTGTATCTCCAACTCAAAGCTCAAGACCTCTCTCATCGGACATACAAACACCAACCAAGAAGAAGATCAATGAAAACAAGTTTATAAAGGAGAAGACAGCAGACAATAATAATTCGATCTTTGGTGAGTCGACGTAATTTTATCAACAGGGTATCTCTAACTATCAAAAAGCTCGAGTTGATTCATGAAACAACATACCTTCAGTAAATAAAAGATTGCGCCAATATTATTGAGGAGACCTAAAATGGAAAGTTGGTCATATCACGCATAACTTAGACATATATGCTTTCATATCCTGAGCCAGCTTATCTGTTTCCTGAAAGATAAAATATTGCTAACTATGGTATAGTTCGGATAGCTAGGGACAAGGAAAGTAACTATTTTCCTCACCAATATCCTACTTCTCTCGAAAAAATAATCGAACCCGAGGAGTACATGAACTATATATGCAAGATCAACAGCATCCTTGTGCCAGAAAAGAAATGCATCAACTACCGGACATCCCTGTCCATCAATTTCTAATCTATTTTAACAATAAGTTGTCTCTTGGCACTTTCCTCAATTCTCACGATTGTCTTGATTCGCAGCTATAGCAAAATATCACTACTGATGACAATAACATTTCTATTTTTCTTAGGTATTTGCCTTTTTTGTTGGAAAATTAATAACACTCACACAACTGGATATGGGCAGAGCAATGAGACATATCAGAGATTGAACTATGTGATGCAAAGGTGGTCAGATCAATATAAAAATCAATAACTTATGTTCAAAATAAGCGAACATTCTGATATAATTTTGATCAGTTTTCCAAGAGATAAAGATGACTAGGATTTTTATTCAGAAGCGAATCCTCAATCTATTCGAAAGTGCACATTTTCTCAAAACAGATCAGATTTATTAAGAAGGAGCATGAAACTATCTTTGAAAGATAGTAAGTACCTTCATTCACTTAGTCAAATTATCGATGGGGAGTAATCATAACTTTCAATGAAAGACTAACCTGATGGACTGAAATCATAACTATCATAAAAGTAACAGAAAAGCTAGGAGAAGAAGAGTGACAGAATAATCGAAAGTGATTCAGAATATGAGAGGACGTTGGGAGTGGTTCCTATACATAATTTATTTGTGACTTTCGATGAGGAGAACGACTAAACTGAAAGTAATTGATTTATTTAATACGATTCTATCTTTTGTTCTTTTGTTGATTGATATCTATAATTATTCTCCCTCTATATGTCAATGAAGAAGAACAAGAGTGAAGAGCATGAGCAGGAGTAAAGTCATCCAACTCCCAAGTCCACAAAAACCACAAAGAAAGATCTCCACCTCAAAAAACTAAGCACCATTATGGCCAATCTCAACATCTAAAATTGCAAAACCTTTGTCTTGGGAATTTCAGGTGGTGACTGCTCTGGTAAAAAAGAACTTATTCACTATATGTTCGATAAGAATGAGAATGGATGGTTCTTCAAAGACTCTAAAGAGCCTGTAACGATTTTGAACCAATAGTATTTCCTCAAAGCCACTGATGGAACAAAGTATACCTCTGAGGCTACAAACTGGGGGCTATTTTACAAAGAGGCAGTCAACCTGATCATCGGAAACTAAGTGACTATAACCTGCCAGAAGATGCCATACGAGTAAAAATCAAAAATTCTTAAACTCAAGCCTGCAAAGCTATTGGTCCTTGAAGGTATGCACATCTTCATGAACCCCGAAATCACAAAGAATGTTTCATCACTTATCAATCTGAAAGTATTTATTGACTCTGATTCTGATGTGAGATTGTCAAGAAGAGTTTATCAGGATACCGAGGAAAGGAACATGGACCTGAACAATTCAATCGCGAACTATTTATAATTCATCAAGGTGAGTTACGAGCGAGAAATAGAGCCCGTGAAACAAAGCTCTGATATTATTATCCCTCACTTCGGCGGTGGATTTAACGACCACAAGAAATAGAGTAAGGCTGTAATAATATAGATCGAAGCAAGTATGACTCCAATATAAAGGTGGCATGCAACTTGCTCCTGACCCACCTCAAGGAAGAAATGAAGAAGTATGAAGAATAGATAGAAGCTTAGAATATATAGAATTGATTCATAGCATCAATGTTTCAAGGATTGAATATTTACTTCATTTCCTCTGTGATCTCTTGGGCTGGAGGAAGGTCAATGATAGGATCCTCCATCTCCTTCTTTGAACTTCTGCTCTTTAAATCAGGATTAGGATCTTCCGACATCTTAAGCTGGATCTCCTTTACTCTATCGTCAATGATGTCGAACTGGTAGGACCAATCAGTGGCATAGAGCCATGGTCTCATATCAAATCGGTTATCATCACAAGCTTCAGGGTCATAGAAAAAGCTAGGAGGTAAGGTGGTGGCTTTGTGCCTGTTTTTACTATAAGTAGTGAAGAACAATTTGACTTTCCTTGCCAGCTCTTCAACATCTCCATAACTATTTTTATAGACCATTCTGTCAAACATGGAGACAGGTCCCAATCTTTCAATCTTTCTCAATCTTCCAAAAATACATAATTCAGCATAAGTCAGGCCCATATCTTCTTCGTCAGTTTGAGCAATTTCTCCTTCCTTCAAAGGTCTCAGTTAAGCTGATGGAGTCGCCTCCAAGATGTTAACAATACAATCAAAATCATGAAGTTTGTGGAAGTAGTTGAGCATCTCTCTCAATCTTAGTTTGGAAAAAGTGCCGATAGGGTTGATGTCAGCAGCGCTGTTATCATACTTTGTGTAGTAACCTCTGAGGCCCTCATCAAGATTACCTGACCCAAGGACCAAAAGAAATCCATCAATTTTTCTTTCTTCAAGTTCAAGGGCTGCCAAGAAGTAAGTAAGGACCATTCTTGTTCTTGATTGAATATTTTGTAAAGCTAAATCGCTTCGGTCACTTCCACCTTCTTTTTTGAACTTTGGTTCAAAGTCAAGTTATTTCTGGGCGATCGATTGATAAGATTTGTAAATGTGGTTAAAGTTAACTTCCCTGTGGCTTGAACCAATTTATTTGGCTATCTGAGCAGCTCTGTTTCTGGTCTCGTTGCTTGAGTTTTATGTTGAAAGATAAACTGAAAATAACAGTTTACTGCATAGTTATTGAGGGTTTTCTGGAACATAATTCTTGTCTCTCAATACGTGTCTCAGGTTCTCGAGAATTTCCTCAGACTGATCAGATCTGTTAATCTGATTACACAGTAGATAGCACATATTGTAAACAATAACTGCTACCGAACAACTATCTAACCCACCTGACAAAGGCAGCAGAAAGCCTCTTGCCCTCGATTTTCTCAAAGTATCCCAAAGGAAAGTTGAAGGCTCATAGGTCACATGCTCGAATTCATACAAATTTCTTTTTCTCTTGAGTTCCTCTTTGTGATAAGGACTGTCGTAGATGTACATCTCTGAGTTACAAGCTATGCTTAAATCGACTTTGACTCTTGGAATCAAGGCAACTCCATGAGATTCCTTTTGAAAAGACTTGTTATTTATTCTGAATGTTCTGATGGCGTTGAGATTAATAGTAATAGGTGTGACTTGGACATCTCCTAAGTGGAATGGCTCAGAAAGTTCTTTTACCTTTCCATTTTCCGTGAAGAAGCAGCATCCATCATAGTAGTTCCGGGCTCCATTTCCTCCTTTCAAATTTACATAAATATATGCTCCTCCATGCCTTTATGTGAATTCTTCCAACATTTGCAACTTTCTTCTGAGTTTTCCTCTTTCTGTTTCTGACCCTGAAACATTTACGAAAATCTAACCTCCATCAAGAGCAGCATCAATCATGGGATTATTTGAAATCCAGGCTTCTTCACAAATTTAATAGGCAAGTTCAGTGTCATTAAAATGAAGAAGGAAAAAGCCAATTGGCACTGATTTTTGACCTGTAGCTTATTGGATTATCTGAGGTAACATGAAGTCATCAATTTTTCGAGGATGTTTCCAAGTCGAAAAATATCTCGTCTCAAAGTAGTTTCCACCATCAGCTAAAATCATTTTTACTCTGATAGCTACGACTTTAGAGTTGTACATAATGACTCTGCCATTATAAATGGCTGCTTTGTGGAGAATGGGGCAACCTACGTCTACTACAATTCCATTGGTGACTCCTGAAACTATTATGTCCTTAACAACATCCCATGAGTGAAAGACAGTGTCATACTCGAAAAAGTGATCCTCACATGTGTATCCAGAAACTTCAAGCTCACCTCCTATTCTGATTGAACAATTTAATCTTTTGCACTCCTAAATGCTCTGATAGATCTTCCTGTAGTTATTTTTGAAGTCAAGTGGGTCATTGTTCAGGCTGCAAAGTCCAATCTTAACATGTAATTGTCTCAGCTTCATGATAATAAGATATATCAAACAAAAATAATATAAAGCATTTATATTACTTCAGAACATTCTAACAAAAAATGAAGAGCTGGGCCAAAAATTATCTAATAGAGCTTTTACTATATTGTTGGAATGATTCAATCATGGGTTGAATATTTCTCTCATTTCTTCAGTCTGCTCCTGTGAAGGTGGAAGAATCACGTTGATCGAAAGTTCGTAAGCAGGACGTTGCGACCGATGCGATCGGGTTGATTTTCCAGAGTGTCGATTCTCTCGAAGGTTATCTCCAAGGTTGACTTCTGCTGGCCAAGTTTTTTTATACTCCTTAACTCTTTCGTCGATGATTTCGAATTGATAAGACCAGTCGGTGGCATACATGAAAGGTCTCATATCGTATCGATTGTGGTCACAACTCTCAGGGTCATAATAATAAGTTGGAGGTAAGGTGCTTGCTTTGTGACGATTTACAGCATAGTGAGTGAAAAATCTCTTGATTTTAGTTGCAAGCTCTTCAATATCTTCATATGTGTCCTTGTAGACCATTCTGTCAAACATAGAAACTGGGCCCAATCTCTCAACCTTTCTCAGTCTTCCAAAGATACACAGTTCAGCATATGTGAGTCCCATATCTTCTTAATCTGTTTGAGCAACTTACCCTTACTGTAGAGGCCGGAGTTCAGCTGAAGGTGAAGCATCTAAAACTTCTTGTAAGACTTCGAACTCGTGGACACCATGGAAGTAGTTGACAATTTATCGAAGTCTGTATTTTGAGAAAGAACCTATTGGGTTTACATCAGAAGCACTGCAGTCGTATTTAGTGTAGTACCCTCTTAATGTTTCATCAAGATTGACCGACCCTAGGACAAGCAAGAATCCAGATATATTTCTTATTTCCAGTTCGAGTGAAGCCAAGAAATAACTCAAAACCATTCTTGTCCGAGCCTGGATGTTCTGGAGTGCAAGATCCATTCTTTGTGAACCACCTTCTTCACTAAATTTAGGCTATATTTTGTAGTTTTCCTTTGCAATGCCTTGACATTTTTTGTATATTTCATCAAAATTAACGCATCTGTAGCTACAGCCAAAAGTCTCAGCCACCTTTTCTGATCTTTTTTTAGTTTCATTGCTGGAATGCTGGGTCGCTAGATAGCTTGTGAAGAGAAGTTTTCCAGTGAGTTATTTAGCATCCTCTGGCTCATAAGTTTAATCCTTCACAATTTTTCTCAATTTTTGGAGTAATTCTTATGAATGAGCTTTATTTCGAATTTGATTGCAGAGCAAATGGCACATGTTGTATACAATGAGTGTAACAGTGCAACTGTCAAGTCCTCCAGATAAAGGTAAGAAAAATCCTCTGGCTCCAGACTTTCTCAAGACATCCCACAGAAAAGCTGAAGGTTCATAAGAAGCATGCTAAAAGGAGTAAGTGGCCCTTTTTCTTTTGAGATCTTCTTTGTGCTCAGGAGTATCATAAATGTAATCTTCGGAGTTGTTTGCAATACTAAGATCAATCTTAACTCTAGGAATCAAGGCGACTCCATGAGATTATTTTTGGAAAGATTTGTTGTTTATTCGAAAAGTTCTTACTGAGTTTAGGTTGATCGTGACAGGAGTAACTTGAACATCTCCTAAATGGAAAGGTTGAGAAAGTTCCTTGAGGCGACCATTTTCAGTAAAGCAACAGAGTCCGTCATAGGAGGTTCTTCCACCAACAGAACCTTTGACGTTAGCATGAATGTAGGCTCCACCATGTCTTTCAGTGAACTCCTCGAACATCTGTAGTTTTCTTTGAATTTTTCCTCTTTCATGTTCGGAAGCTGAAGGATTCATAAAAATCTAAGCTCCGTCCAATGAAGCGTCAATCATCGGATTATCTGAAATCCATGCCTATTCTCCAACTTCATAAGCGATCGATGTATCATTGAAGGACAAGATGAAACAGCCAATAGGGACTGTATGCTGTCCTGTATGCTCTTGAATGATTTGTGGCAACATGAACTAGTCAATTTTGCGAGGATGTTTCCAGGCTGAAAAATACCGGGTCTAGAAATAGTTCCCACCGTCAGCCATGATCATTTTCAGTCTGACAGCAACAACCCGCGAGTTGTAAATGATTACTCTTCCATTATAGAGAGCAGCCTTATGGAGAATGGGGCATCCCACATCAACCACAATCCCATCGGTAACTCCCGACATTATCAGATCCTTGATGACATCCCAAGAGTGGAAAATTGTGTCATATTCCAAAAAATGATCTTCACATCCATAGCCCGATACTTCGAGTTCTCCTCCAACTCGAATTGAGCAATTCTGTTTTTTGCACTCCTAAATGCTTTGATAGATTTTTTTGTAGTTGTTCTTGAAATCCAGAGGGTCATTGTTCAGACTGCAAAGTCCGATCTTGACATGTAATTGTCTCAGCTTCATGATAATAAGATATATAAGGTTTGCTGTCAGGCAATTATTTAAACAAATTTAATAGAACCTTAATTCTGAGAGTTTCTGAACAGTACTGCCTTTTGGTTCAGTAGCGGTATTTCACTAGATTGATCGGATTATAAAATATAAAGAGAAAATCCAAATAATGAAAGCAAATTATCCGATTACCTTATCTCCCTAAAACAGTAATCACGTAAGAGCACTGCTGACTGTCCTTGATGATTAGTTCAGGAAAGTATGTGGAGATCCTATCAACATCAGCAAAACACTTGCCAACGAAGATTTTAAGAAATTATTAGATGACAACAGATTTGTGGACCGATAGGAGGACAGACGATGGGTCATCAATTTTATTGAAAACATCATCACAAAAGACTAACGGTTCAGCTGCCTATATTTCATCAACGAGTAATCAAGAAAAAATGATGAGTTCGCATTGAAGATCAGCAGAAAAAATAAGTATCCAAACGTCAAAAATAGCGCAGATCTCAAAAGACTCATTGACAATAATCCTGGAGGATTAGAGGTTAATGATGAACTGCTGAGGTACACATACAAGAAGGTGGAAGAAGACCTCAAACGACTACACAAAGAAAATGCTTTTCGAAAGCTTATTAGATAAAAAGGGTAGACTCAATACTTCGTCTTTCCTAAGAAAGAGGAATAGGATATGGAAATTTTTCAGAACAAGTATGATGAGTACAATTATCAGTGGTATCTTGAGCTCTGCGCAAAAATCAATGCAGTCGTACCTGAGAAGGTTCTTCCTCAGCAAGGAAGAAAATCTCGAGAAAGACAAAGAAATTTACCTGATCCTAATTATGAGCTTGATAACTATGCTGAAATGAAGGCTGAATGGGAGAAAAAGAACGCCAAAAAATGACAATTCATTGATATCTTACTTTGTTTTATTATTCTCAGAGATCATGCAGCTTTATCATAAATGAAGAGAATGCCGTCTTAAATTGCTATAGATGGGTAATCTCGAGGATAGATAGGCCAGCCAGATCCGAATACTGTCTCTCCGATCAATTTTTATAAACTTCTGATCAGGAAGAGGTTAGCCAACTAGATATCGTTGATTTTGTAGTCACCCACATCTTTGAAGTGAGCAAACTTATTCACCTTGACCACTTTGAAATCCAAATACCGATTGTAAGGTACAATTTCTACCACGAAGTTAGGATCTACATCGAACTAGCCAATCTTTTGGCTTCCGATAAATAAATCACAATTATAATGCATCGAAAGCAAGAGGCGATTTCCCTCCGATTGAGTCAGCTTCAAATTTGTGGAAGTTGCATTACAATTGCCATCTATAACTTATGCCGCTCTATGCTTTTAAGCCGTATAAGGAATTATTTCATAGAGATCGCCTGCGAAAAATTGAAATACTTTTGATTCCCAACTATTTCGATTCAGTATGCTATTAAGTTGCTGATGATCAACAGCGTACCTGATTGTGTTTTACAGCACAGAAAGTGACAGAAATTATTGGATTCCTCCGTATACTCTAGATAGGAGAGAAAGTACTTGTCATCTTTGGGAGAAAAAGGGACAGCAGCCCCA
>Ga0210011_1004321_pt1 | contig 10340 bp, 9 predicted proteins | sample CryGeymeta201502_FD_183972 | JGI IMG/M metagenome (GOLD analysis project Ga0210011, IMG submission 183972) | Groundwater microbial communities from Crystal Geyser aquifers in Utah, USA - Crystal Geyser metaG 2015-02 (SPAdes) (version 2) | ecosystem: Environmental > Aquatic > Deep subsurface >...
TAGCTGGTTGGACAGTAACGTTTGACGTTAATGTTATAAATAAAATGAGTATTTGTTAATGGATTTTAAAGAAACAAATAACGCCTTGAATAGATTTGCCAAGCACGTGATTCAACAAAGCAGAACAAACTTAACAAAAGGCAGAAAGAACTATAAAAAATCTTTGTATAATAGTTTAAGAAGTGAACTAACTACAAGTCCTAATAGTTTTAGTTTGTTTTTTATTATGAATGAGTATGGTGTTTTTCAAGATAAAGGGGTTTCTGGAACTAAAAAAAAATATAACACTAAGTTTAGTTATAAAAACAAAATGCCACCTATTAAACCATTAGCTGATTGGGCTAAGTTTAGACGCATAAGATTAAGAAATGAAAAAGGTCAATTTGCAAAAGGCAATTATAAAACAATAGGTTATTTTATAGCAAGGTCTATACAAAAGAAAGGAATAAAACCAAGTCTATTTTTTACCAAACCTTTTGAGAGGGCGTTTAAAAATTTACCAGAAGATTTAATTGAAGCATACGCTTTAGATTTAGATAATTTCATTGATTACACAATTAAAACGACATAAATGGCAAAAATAAATGTAAGAAGTCCTTACTATATAACGGTTTCAGCTCTTAATTTAACGCAGTGCGACATGGAGCTGTTCATCTACGAGGGTGTTCAAACAACCGACAGAGGCGCGTCTAAGTATAATATTCAAAGCATAGCATATAATGATTTTGTAACCTTTGAGATAAGCGAATTGGTTCGAGACTATGTGACATCCGACACCGTTGTTTATGTTGATTATAGATTGAAAAATTACATAAGTGGTGTTGCTGGAAGTTATGGTAGTTATGTACAGCTAACAGCGTTTAATGGTTATGGTTATTTTGAAGATGGTGTAAATCCTTTAAACGAAAAAATGGCTTTAATAAGCAATAGTAAAATGCTTATAAAATCAAACGAAACTATTAATATCCCCGTTGATTCAACTTTAGCAACTACAATTAATTATTACAGCGATGGTGTTTTAGTTGATACAGAAACACCTCCTGCAATTATTTTAAGTTCATATATTATTTTTTATGCAAGCTCAATAGTTGATGGTATTGATTCAATAGAGGTTACAGATGGTATTAATGTGGAAACTATTTCTGTTGAACAGATTGAGGAATGTTTAAACGATGTTTATAAATTAATCTTTATAAATAAGTTTGGGGCTTCACAAAAATTATGGTTTTTCAAAAAATCAAGCTTAACGCTAACAACCAAAGAAGAAAAATATAAAAGGAATATAATTTCAAGAGGGGGTTACGACAGCAAATCACACGTTCAAAAAATACTAAAAAAACAAGGCAACGAAAAGATTACTTTGAACAGCGGTTTTTATCCCGAGGAAAACAATGAAGTGTTTAGGCAACTACTATTAAGCGATGAGGTTTGGATAGAAATTAACTCACAGGTTTTGCCAATAAATATTTCAAGTTCATCATTCCAATTTAAAACACAGTTAAATGATAAGCTTATAAACTATACTATTGAGGCTGAGTATGCCTTTGATAAAATTAATAACATTGCTTAATGAGAGAATTACAGTTATATATTAAAAATGAACGCATAAGTCTTTTTAAGGATGAAGAAATTAGCATAACGCAGTCCATTCAGAACATAAAAGACCCTGCTAAAATCTTCACAGACTTTAGTAAGACTTTTACATTGCCTGCTAATTCGGATAATAATAAAATATTCAAACATTATTATAATTTTGATATTTCAAATGGTTTTGATGCTCGTTTAAAAGTGCCTGCTGAAATTAAATTAAATTATGTTTCATTTAGAAAAGGTTATATTAAATTAGAAGGTGTTGATTTAAAAGATAACAAGCCTAATTTATATCGGGTTACTTTTTTTGGCGAAACAGTTTCTCTTAAAGATTTGCTAGGAGAGGATAAATTAAACGCTTTAACGTGGTTGGATAATTTTGCGCTACAATATTCAACAACAAACATAAAGGCGTACCTACAAAATGGTTACAGCCCTACTGTTTCAGGAATTGTTTACGCAGACGCAATCGTAGTACCTTTGATAACGCACACATCTAGGTTGTTTTATGATTCAACTTCGGGTCACGAACTTGCAGAGGATTTTAAAAATAACTTGTATTATGATACGGGAACAGATCATGTGCATGGTGTTTTATATAGCGATTTGAAATACAGTGTAAGGGTTCATTTGATTATAAAAGCTATTGAAGAACATTATGGCATAGCATTTAGCACGGATTTTTTTAATGTTTCAAATTCAGATTATTACAATCTTTATATGTGGATGCACAGAAAAAAAGGAGATGTAGCAGGGGAGGTTTCTGGAACTCCAATCTATTCAAAATTAGTAGATAGTTTTAGTAATTTCAATCTTAATTCTGGCGACGTTGTTTGTGATGGCTCTAACTTTGAAATACAAAACATAGACGAGCAAGTTTTAACAGTGCTTACTCTTGATCCCGTTAACGATTCAACACTTTATAATTTAAAAATATATAAAGATGGTGCATTATTTATAAGCCAATTAAACATAAGTGGAAATCAATCCTATAATTTCGATTTTTTAACCCAAGGCACTTACACCTTATTTATAGAATCAACAGAATCTATATCTTTTAATCTTATAAGTTGGCATTTTTATTTAGAAGAATATGATTTTGATTTAGGTTGGATTCCAGCAGGTGACAGCGATGCAAGTACTGCAACATTTTCGTTATCTCCTTTGTTTACATTTTACCCAACAAGACAATTACCAGAAATAAAAGTAATAGACTTTTTAACAGGCATATTCAAAATGTTTAATTTAACAGCGTATGTTTTAAATGACAAAATTGTTGTTGATACGTTAGATAATTATTATGCAACGTTTGAGGCGTACGATATTACTTCATATGTTGACATTGAAAGCACAAGTGTAAATACTGCACTTCCTTATAAACAGATAACTTTAGGTTATCAAGATTACAACACGTATTTGGCTGCGATATTTAATCAATTAAATGCTTATGAATTTGGCGAGCTGAAATATAAAGGCGAGGATGATTTAAAATTTAGTGGCTCAGATTACAGCATCATACTACCATTTCAACAGATGTTATATGAAAGGCTAACTAATTTAAATGGTGGAGCTTTAACTACCATACAATGGGGTTGGATGGCTGACGATAACCAGTCACCTTATATTGGCAAACCATTAATTCACTACGTAAAAAGACAAACAACATCAACAACCGCATTGAGTTTTAGAGACACGGATTTGACACATTCATCTTTAAGCACTTATTATATCCCTTTGAATTTTAATGGTATCACAGGAACAGACCAATCGTTACATTTTAACGCTGAAATAGATGAGTATGCTTTAAGTGTAAATGAAGAAACATTGTTTAAAAACTATTATTTAACTTATATACAAGACATCTTTAATAAAAGGAAAAGACTTTTTAAAATAAAAGCTTTTTTACCGTTAAAGGTATTACTTAACTTTAATTTATCGGATAGATTTATAGTAAATGGTAAAAGACATTTTATAAACAGTATAGATACAAAGTTACAAACAGGAGAAAGTCAAATTGAATTATTAAACGAGGTATAAATGTTAGAGCTGTTAAGATTAGATAATTTCTATAGTGAAAGCGAATTTATAGAAATAGCAAAAGGAAAGAATAAGCTTCCTGAAAATTTAAAAGAAGGTTTTAAAAAACTTAAAAGAGAGATAGCATGGCAGAAAAGAAAATAGTTGAAATAGAGGTATCTGTTGATATTAATAATGCAAAAGCAAAAATAAAAGACATTAATGAAGATATAAATCATTTGTCTAAAAACACAAATGATTCAGGGGGAAAAATAAAAAATTCTTTAAATGGTAGTCAAGCTGCTGCGGATAGGTTTAGAGGCGGATTGTCTGGTATTTCTGAACAGTTTGTTTTAGTTGGAAAAGCAGCTAAAACAAGTTCTAAAGCGATGAAATCTGCTTTAATATCAAGCGGGGTTGGTGCTTTAATCGTTCTTGTTGGTATTTTAGTTGAAAAATGGGATGATATTGTTGAGTTTGTAAAAGGAACTAATAAAGAATTAGAACGGCAAAATAATTTATTAGATATAAACAGAGGTTTATTAGATCAAAAACTTAAATTTTTAGAAAACGAAAAAAAATACAATGACGAGAATAATATTAGTAATGAAAAACTAATTGAAAAACAAAAAAAACTATTAAGTATTAAAGCTGTTGATTTGAAAAATGAAATAGCGAATCTAAAAATACAATTTGAAAAAGAAGCAAGTTTAGCACGTCAACAGACATTTTGGGAAAATTTAACAGGACAAGCTCCAAAGATAACCGAAGAAGAGGCTAAGGCTTTATCTGAAAGAAAAACTAAAATAGTAGATTTATCCGAAGATTTAAAAGAAACATTAAGATTGTATGATGATTTAGGCGCGGTGGTAGTAACTGCCCCTGCCCCTCCAAAAAAAACTGGTGATAACCGTGAAAAAGTTACAAGTGTCAGTTCTTTAAAATCACCAGAACAAATATTAGCAGAATCGGAAGCACAGATTGCGGCAGTTGATGAAGCATTTAATAATTTATTTAATTTAAAAAAATGGCAAGATGAACAATTAATTGATTTAAACAAAAACGCATTAGACCAAATAGGAAAAGATACATCTATTGCTAATGCTATAAGTTTGGATGAAGCTCAAAAAACAGCTAATTCAAAAAACAGAATAGATGAGATTGCTTTTAATAATAAGCAAAAAACATTAAGCGCAACAGCTGCTGGTTTAAGTCAATTATCAAATATTTTAGGGCAAGAAACAGGAAAAGGCAAAGCTTTGGCTGTTGCTGGTGCTTTAATTGATACTTATGCTGCTATTGCAGGTCAATTAAGAGCCTTTTCTAAAGTTCCTATTCCTGGATATGCGATTGCGCAAGCGGTGGTTACTGGTTTATCTGGATTTGCAGCTGTTAAGAACATTTTAAAAGTTCAAGTTCCAAATTCACAAGGCACACCTGGAGTGAGTTCTATTTCTACAACGCCACAAGTACAAACGCCTCGATTTAATATAGTAGGGCAAAGCGGTGTCAATCAATTAGCCGAATCCATTGGGAATCAAGAGAGCCAACCTATAAAAGCATACCTTACAAGCAATGATGTTACAACAGCGCAAGGGTTACAAAGAAACATTGTCTTAGGGGCAACAATAGGTTAATAACAAATTTTAAAAAAATCGTTTAATAATAAAAAATATGGAAGAACTTGAAACCATTGAACTATACATAGATGAAACAAACATTGAGGATGGTGTTGATGCTATTTCATTTGTCAAACAGCCTGCAATAGAAGAAAATTTTGTTGCGCTTTCAAAACATGAGGTTGCTTTTAAATCTATAAATGATGAAAAGCGCATCATTGTTGGTCTTGCTTTAATTCCAGAAAAAAAAATATACAGACGCAATGGTGACAAAGAATTTAATATTATGTTTTCAAAAGAAACCGTAAAAAAAGCTTCTCATTTATATTTAAAAAAACTAAAAGCCAATAATACAACTTTAGAGCATGAAAAAGAAGTACAGGGGGTTAGCGTTGTTGAAAGTTGGATAGTTGAGGATGTAAAGAATGATAAATCTAATATCTACAATCTTAATGCAGTTGAGGGTTCATGGATAGTTATTATGAAGGTTGATAATGAAGATGTTTGGCAAGACGTAAAAAAAGGAACGTATTTAGGTTTGTCAATCGAGGGCATTTTTAGTGATAAAAAAGAAGTAATGTCCGCTATTGACGAGGTTTTAACTATATGTGATAAAAATGTAGATGATATGACTGAAAAAGAAGCCGAAGGACTATTAAATATCATAAAAAAGCTATGCGATGAGAGCTAAATATTGCAAATGTATTAATACTTATACGATAAAAGAATGTGATTGTGAGAATATTCCTTACTATTGGTCGCAAGGCATAGGCTCTTTAATAGGGCAAGGCATTAAATCCGTGCCTATGATATTTAATGAAACTTTTGATGAAACTTTTAATTAAGAAAAATGAGTATAAAAACAGATGCACAAGTTATTAGAGATGAAACCGTTAAAGGTGCAAATACAGCTTTAAGAGTAGGGACTAATTTAGTTGCAATAGCCGATGATTTGATAGCTAAACAAGCTGAATTAGATGCTTTAGCTATTGATCAGACTGAACAAGATGCAGCGATTGCTTTAAACACAAATAAAAGAAGTTATCCTTTAGCGGATGAAAATAAATTAGCTGGAATTGAAGCGGGAGCAACGGCTGACCAAGATTTAAGCTCATTAGCTTTAAAAAGCAATGTTTTAGAAAAAGACAATGAGACTGTTTATGCTCCTACTACTGACTACCATCCTGCGACTAAGAAGTATGTTGATGATAACGCAGGAGTTGGCGGTGGCACTATGGCAACCACAACCTTTACACCTTATCTAACCATTACGAGTACAGATGGACAAGCAGCAGTTGAAGAATTAAAAGACGAACTAGACGCAGCAGTTATAGCAAGTGGAACAGATGTTGCACCTATGAGTTATACTACTGTAGGAGGCGAAACCACATGGGCTATTGGTCAAACCATACCAAGCCAACACAAGTTATTTATAAATGGTTTAAAAGTAATTGAAGGTGTTGACTATACTATTGCAGGAACTACCATAACCTACATAGGCACTATTTTAGCAGGAGAAGTACATGAGCTTTATTTTGATATAGCAGTACCAACAACTTATAACGCAAGCGAAGTTAGTATAGCTGATGCAGGCACTTTAATAACAGCGACAAACGTTGAAGATGCTTTACAAGAAAATAGAACTTTAATAAATGCAAACACAGCTAAAGTAACCAATGCAACACATACAGGTGAAGTAACAGGTGCAACAGCTTTAACTATACAACCAACAGCTATAAGTGGAAAAAGTGCCAACGCAGGTTTAACAGGCACAGAAGAAGTGCTTATAAACAACGCAGGTACTCTTGAAAAAACAACAACACAGGCTATTGCAGATTTGGGTGGAGTTGGTGGTGCGTTAACAACTTTAAAAATAGCAAACGATGTTTTCAATGAAGAAGTAGGACAATTCACTAAACAAACAATGTTGCCGACCATTGGTTTAAATAGTTACAATTTTTACAGAGTTAGTGGAGCTGTATTAAGCGGAAATATAGCAGACTTTCTATTTCCTATGAAATTAAAGTTTTCTACAACAGCAACGGCTGGCACATTAGCTTTTCAAAGAGGAAACCAAGTTCCTGGTACTTCTATTACCTTGCCATTCGTAGGAATTAGAACCTTTAAAATTAATAGCAATGTTACAGATAGCAGATTTTTCATAGGGTATTCAAACCTGTATAAAACATCTAATCCTACAAACATAGATTTAACAACACAAACACAATCTATTGGTGTTTGTAAAATAGATACATCAGATAATTTACATTTTACGTATAATGATGATTCTGGATTAGCTACTCTTGAAGATTTAGGCGTTGATTATCCTGCAAAAAATACCATTGATTACAAGTATAAGTTAATAATTGAAAGCACAACAGGTTCAAATTTCATTTTAACATTAGTAAGAATTGATAGTTCTGGAGTAGAAATTTCTACAACTTCAACACCTATTTCTAACATACCAACAGCAGTCATGAATGCTGCGCTTTGGATTACAAATAATGCTACTGCAACAATAGCAAGTTTGTTTGATTTAGGGCTTGTACATATAATCAAAAATTATTAAAAAATGTCTATACCAATAAGATTTATACCAGAAATACCAGAAAGCAAATTAAATGCTTCTGTAATAACTAAACTGAACACCGTTTCAAGCGGAGGTTCACCTAATGTTTTTGTACCAACATCAAAAGCAGATTTAGAAAATGTTGCTAATGCAGGCAAAACAGCAGATATCCAAACAACTATTGATTTAGGAGGCTTAGACGTTACTTTAGCAGATGGATTAACGTTGTATTCAAGTGGTGGTAAATTAACAAATTATGGTACTATAACTTGTAGTAATACTAATTTTTTAGCTGATAGAATTGATAGATGTATCATTGATGATATCGGTATTATTACAGGAACTTTTAATGTAAAAGAAATTTGGGGAAAATGGTTTGGATTAGTAGATACTTCGGAAAGTGCTTTATATGATAATTTTAATGCTTTTAAAAACATATTTTTAATAGGTAAAGACAAAAACATTAATATAAACAAAGGGCATTTTTATATTAACGTTAAAGAACTTAATTTATATGGTGCAGGATATACAAGAGCTAATCTTACATTAACAGGAGAAACCCATTTAAAAGGACAGGGTAAAACTCAAACAAAAATCGAAGCACTACCAAACGATGCTTTAACAAAAAGTGCAATGCTTGTTATAAGAGACGCACCTAATGGTAGTATTAGCAATGTATGGCTAAAAGGCGACATGGACACGGCTGTTGATATTGAAAATGAATTTAGAATGGCTTTGAACATTGAAAACAGTTCTCATGGGTTTAGATTTGAAAATTGCAGGTTATCTCATGCCTCTGATGGTATAGAATCTAAATATTGGAATGACTTTGGGCAGCCGTCAGCAGTTTTTGTACAAGGAACACTCGATGCAAGTGGCAATGAGATTGCTAGTACAACAGAGTGGAGAAGTCAATTAGTAACTATTAATTCTGGAATTACACAAGGATATGCCCTTTTTAATTTAAGTGGATATAGTGGTTATAGTACTTTATCAGATTTTTCTTTTAAAATGGCATTTTTTGATGTTGACAATATATATATAGGTACAACAAGCTGGGTATACACATACAAACCAGTTGATATACCCACAAATGCAACACAATACCGTGCTATTATACCAAATCCAATAGATGGAGTTTCCCCTACAGGATTTGGTTTTAGTGGTGGTGCTGGGTCTAGGCGTGTTATTATTACTAATTGTGAAATAGACCATAATAGAAGGAATGGTCTTAGTAATCCATATCAAGAATGGGTTATTGAAAAGAATCATTTTCACGATAATGGTGGAAGAATTGGTGGACCAGGTTATGCTATTGATATAGAAGATGGGTATCAATTGTTAAATGACATTACTATTAGAGAAAATATATTTGAAAATAATTTTGCAGGTGCTATAACTTTAAGATGGTGTAAAGATGTTCGTATCTTAAATAATACTTTTTTGGGTAATAAAACATTAATTGGGGCTAAGTCTAATATTAATGGTCGTGAAACATGGGATTGTTTAATTGAAAACAATAAAATGTATAGCACCGATGTAAGCATTGGAAGATATGGTAAAATTAGAAACAATATTATGGAAACTTCTAATATTACTTTAGCCAATGCCTACACAGAGGCTTCAAATAATGTTATTTATAATGGAAAAATAACAAGGGCAGGAGATGCTTCAACTGCTTACGGAACTTCTATTTCAAGAAACAATCAATTTATTATTACACGACCTAAAACTGATGAAACATTTGGAACAGATATTAAAAGTGAAAATGATATTGTTATTTATAGAAATAGCTTAACCACAGGTGATGGAGATTTTTTGCTAGCCGCTATAAACGGCACGCTTATTAAAGATTACATAAAAAATTTAAAAGTAGTTGATGCTATTGCTGAAAATGCTTACATAGGTTTGAACTTAAACGCTATTGATTTAGAAAATTGTGAATTTTCTGCTTTTGCCTATGTTCGTGGAGGTAGAAATGATGATTTTACATGGAAAGATTGCAAGTTTGTTGATAAAATAGTTTTAAAAAATGATACCGCTGTTTTTTCAACTGATGGTAGTAATTTTAAAGAATGGATAATTAATGGAGGTGAAATAATATCTGGAACATCTATATATATAGGCACTGGCGCAGCATATAGTGTACTTAACACGCCTGCTGTTGACATTAATTTAACCGTTAAAAATTTTACTTTTGATTTAACAGATGCGACAACTTGTTATATTTTAAACTTATTGCACAACGGTACTGCTTTATTTGAAAATTGCACATTTAAAACAGATGCTGCTTCAACTTTTGATATGAAAAGATTATCTTTTGGTTCTCCGGTTATTAATTGTGATACAATGACATTTAAAGATTGCCAATGGATAAATGTAACACCAACTTATAGAGTTGGGGATGTTGTAATTGAAACTACAAAAATAACAACAACTATGTAATGTTAAAATTAAACTATAAAAACCAATTAACCATGATTAGAAAATATAAAGTAACAATTTCAGTAATTTTTGGAACGCTTTTTTTGATATTTGGCTTTTAC
>Ga0210011_1004324_pt1 | contig 10338 bp, 4 predicted proteins | sample CryGeymeta201502_FD_183972 | JGI IMG/M metagenome (GOLD analysis project Ga0210011, IMG submission 183972) | Groundwater microbial communities from Crystal Geyser aquifers in Utah, USA - Crystal Geyser metaG 2015-02 (SPAdes) (version 2) | ecosystem: Environmental > Aquatic > Deep subsurface >...
GAAATTAAAATATAGTGTTTTTGAATTCATAACCTGTGGCACCGTGGCGCCATTCGTAATTCCTAATTATTAATTATTAATTAATGAGGAGGTTATATGAAAACTTTTTTTAGAACTGATCAACCTAATTTCTTCTTCATCTTTTACTCGTTACCCTTTTTTACGGGACATACATTTTCTTACTTCACCGTCGGGGATAACTCAAATGTTAAGTAAAACGACCTGTCCCAATTCTATAGAAAAATCCCGCTATAAGTGGGTAAAGTTTGTATTATTAGAATACTTAAGATTAATTTTTTATTATAAATTTACTTCAATCAATAAGCATAAATCATTTTTATTCTTTTTTATTTTTTCCCTTATTATTTCAAATCATTATTTAAAAGCACAATGGAAATTTGCAAATGGACCCTACGAGGCAACACTATTAAACATCTCAATCGATCCTCTAAATCCAAACATACTTTATACCGTAGGCGAAGGGGTATTTCGTTCTACAAACAGAGGCGAATATTGGGTGGCGATTGAACCGGATACTGTATTAAGAGCTAATTTGGAACCGGTGATAAAAGCTGATCCAAAGAATGCAGGTGTTGTTTATTATGGTGGGCATGGGGCATTGTTTAAGTCATATAATTATGGAGATGACTGGAAAGTTATAGGCTTTGAAAAAAGGAGTGTTACAAGTATTGAAATAGACCCAATAAATCCGGATATAATTTATGTGGGTTTAAAAAATTCATCGGATGATGCTATATGGAAATCAACTGATGGAGGTAAAACATGGGGGAAAAAAACAAATGGAATACCTGTATCGCAGTTTCCTTTTCAAGATTGCAGAGCAATAAAGATAAATCCTATGAACAATAATTCTTTAATTGCTGCCGTATATTCAGAGGGTATTTTCAAATCAATAGATGGCGGCAATAATTGGAAATTTCTTTTGGGAGTAAACACTTATGATGTTGAATTTCTCCCTTGGGATACCACAACTGTTATAGCTGCTGTAGCTGGTGGAATATATAAGTCAACAGATGATGGGCAAACATGGGTACGAATTCTTAATACAGGAGCAAACTGTATTGAAATAGACAACACTACAAAGGAGTTTTATGCAGGAATGAATAAAAGCACAGATGAAGGAGATACATGGATTTCCCTAAATAATCCGGAACTTCCAACTTCTTTTTCTTTGGCAATGACTGTAGATGATATAAAAATTGATCCAATTAATAACATCCTTTATTTAGCTACTGGGGCGGGCATTTACAAAAGTTTTGATAAAGGAATAAACTGGATACAAGCGTTTGATGGTTTGAATGATTTTTATGCTTATAGTTTAGCTTTTTCATCTTCAAACCCTACTGTAATGTACACTACCGGTAGAGAAGGAATACATAAAAGTACAAATGGTGGTAAGAGTTGGAAATATATTGGGGGTGGGGCAGCAGAAAATTTTATCACTGTAGATCCAACTAATCCTGATATTGTTTATGTCGCTCAAATGCCTATACTTACTACATTTTGGCTTTGGCGAACTATGGATGGAGGTAAAACTTGGGAGAAAAAACTAACAAGCCTGGCTCGTTTTGATTTTATTGCAATCGATCCTATAAATCCATCTATAATATACAGTGTGTACACGGATGTTTCAAAAAGTACTATAGTCAAGAGCTATGACAAGGGAGAAACATGGGAAGACTTAAATACACCAATCAAACCCTCCGATATGATAATTTCTAAATCTAACAACTCAGTTATCTATATCGGTTCTGGAGAAGGAGTTTATAAAACTATAGATGGAGGTATAACTTGGAATTATTTAGGACTACCTGCCAACAATCACCGAATACTTCTTTCATTTGCTCCTGAGAATGAAAAAATAATTTATGCATCTGTTTATGGTCAGGGAGTTTTTAAGACAACTGATGGTGGAGTACACTGGGAAATAAAAAACCAGGGATTTACAGACACAATAGCTGGAGCAATCATACCTGATCCAAAACAAATCGGGCGAGTATTTCTTAATACATTAATGGGATTGTATGTTAGTACAAACGGCGGCGATGAGTGGAAAAAGTTCCGCCCGGAAGACTTTCCAAATCTTTTTTATCCATTAGGCATTGATACAACTGGAACAGGCAGAATTTTCGCTGTTAGAAATAATGAACCTGGTGTATATACCCTTGATTCAATTTATTCAGATCCCTCGTATGTTGAAGAAAATAGTTCACCACAAAATTTTATACTCTATCAAAACTACCCGAATCCCTTCAATATGAGCACGATGATCAAATTTGTAATACCATCAACCACAAATGTTAAATTAGAGATTTATGATTTTTTAGGAAATAAAATTATGACATTAATTAACGGATATAAAAGTAGTGGCGTTTATAGTTTTGAGTGGAATGGGAAAAATGAGAAAGGTGAATATGTAAGTAGTGGTTTATATTTTTTACGCCTTCTCAATGCTAATATGGTATTAAGTAAAAAAATGATAGTAATTAAATAAGAAGGAAGAAATGATTATGAATAAATAATAGATCTTTTATGGAGGAGAATTTCAGAATGTACATGATGGAACTGGATTGTTTTGGGGTCATAAAGGTGTTATTAATTGTTTTTAAATGCTATGGTTATTCACAATAAAAGAAGGTGTCACTATGAAAACAAAAACTTTGTTGTTTTTATTCATTTTTTTGTGCCTAGGCTCGATAGAAAAAATTAGCAACGCACAAACATTCTCAAACGAACTCGAAGAAAAAATAAAACAATCACCGCAAGGTGATTTTATCCGTGCCGTTGTTAAACTAAAGGGCCGATTAGATATAAATGAATTAAAATTGGCAACAAGCGGAAAAGTTAACACTCAACGACGCGAAATAGTAAAAAAACGAATGAAAGATTTTTCGAACCAATCTCAAACTAATTTGTTGACTTACTTGAGTACTATAAAAGCTAATGGAGATTTGAGGTCCATCAAAAGCCTTGCGATAACAAATAAAATTGTAATCGAAGCAAATAAAAGTGGACTTGATAAACTAAGGTATAGAAGTGATATTGAATATATATATATTGAGCATCCCCAAATGGTTTTATGTGCTAATACCTGGAGTGTTGAAAAAATAAATGCTCATCTATCGTGGTCATCCTTTGGGGTAGATGGTACTGGAGTCAAAATTGGAGTACTTGATTCTGGCACAGATTACAACCATACTGATCTTCATTTAAACATTTGGAATAATCTTGGAGAAGATGCTGACGGGGATGGACACACTCTGGAGTTGAATGGAGGAGGTCAGTGGGTTTTGGATCCCGGAGATATTGATACAGTTGATAATGATGGTAATGGATATGATGATGATTTAGTAGGTTGGAACTTTGCATATGATAATAATAATCCAATGGATAATTACGGGCATGGGACTCATGTCACGGGCATTGCAGCCGGAGATGGCTCAGCCGGGACACAAACCGGAGTTGCTCCTGGTGCTATTATCATTAGCCTAAAAGTTACAGAGAATGGTCAAATCCTTCAAGCTGTTCTTGAAGAAGCTATTACCTACGCTATTGAAAACAATCTTAATGTTATAAATTTAAGCCTCGGGTGGGTCTATAACTTAATGTATACGCCTGGTAGTATTTATGATCCAAGAGCGGATCTAAGATTAGCTTGTGAGACAGCGATTGCAGCAGGAATGGTTGTTTGTGTCGCTGCTGGCAATGATGGGGAATACGCTAATCAACTCGATTGGAGATATGGTACTCCTATTGATTATAGAATACCACATAATGTTAGAACCCCTGGTGATGTACCTTCTGTTATTACTGTTGGAGCAACTGATGCAAGCGATGTAATATCATATCTTAGTAGTAATGGCCCAACGACATGGTCAGATGTTCCAGAATATGGTGATTATCCCTACCCATCCGGTCTCATGAAGCCTGATGTTTCAGCCCCTGGTGAAGGTGTAACTTCTACAAAACGGGGTGGTGGCTATGAGGTAAGAACTGGAACTTCAATGGCAACACCTGCAGTTAGTGGTTCTGTAGCTTTATTGCTACAAACCAATCCTTTATTGACATCTCCCCAAATTAAATATATTCTTGAAATGTCCGCTATCGATTTAGGAGCTTCGGGGAAAGATGGGTTGTATGGTTCGGGACGTATTGATGTAAATAAAGCGGTGAAATATGCTTTAGAGCATTACGGTGGTAAGATAATTCAAAATCTTACTATTCCCTCTAGTGAAACATGGACATTTTCTCCGGGTGTAACAGTAACAATTCAATCCGGAGCATCCATTATTGTCAACGGCATCCTTATTGCGAACGGAACAAGCACAAGTAAAGTTACTTTCGATTTTATTTCTCCGAATTCTACAACACAAAACGGGATTAAGTTTATTTCCGGTTCAAACGGAACCATAAACAACGCAATAATTAGGAACGGCTATTATGGTGTCTCGGTTACCGGTAATCCAACCGGTGCAATAAATATCACTAACTCAGCAATAAGCAACTCCTCTTATGCCATATATATTAACGGTAATACTTCAAGTAACGTAAATATCACCGGCTGCGATATTGGAACTTCAAGCGGAGGAATTAATTTAAATAGCGCTGTAGCCAATATAGATGGCTGCACAATTCATAATATTACCACCTATGGCGGTGGGGCTGTTACCTTCAATAATTCCGGTGGAACAATTAAAAATTGCAGCATCCAAAACAATTCCGGTTCAGCTAACGGTATAAGCATTTTAAATAATTCCTCTCCCTATGTTTTCCAAAACACCATAGCCAACAATACATTAAATGGCGTTTACGTTTATCATGCAAGTCCGTCATTACAATCGAATGTTATTTCAACTACCGGTTACGCCCATGCGGCGGTTTCAAACAATAGTTATTCATACACTCTTTTTGGTAAAACAAGCTACCCTTTTGACGGTTATAACACAATAAGCAATAGTTTTTACGGTATTTATGTAAGTGATCATTCAATTATTCAGGCTGGTTATACGGACATTGCAAGGTATAATAGAATTATTAACAATTCATACCGTAATACTTACGTAATCGGGTATTCAACACTCTATGCAAAAAATGATTGGTGGGGAGCCTATCAACCCGACACAACAAAATTTTATAAAGAAACGGGTTCTTACTTTTATTATCTCCCTTATTTAACCGAAGATCCATCGGGATCACAAAATATTGTCTCATCTCGTGGTTTAATTGCAGAAGCTAATGTTGCTGCTACAACCGTATCTTATTCTCCAGAGGAAGAATTACTCCTTAAAGCAAAAGAACTGCAAGAAAAGAATCAAACTAATGAAGCCATAGGTATTTATAAAGAACTGATAAATACCTATGAAGAGAAAAGTATTAGTGAAATAGCTTTAGTAGAGTTGAGTAATATTTATCGCCAAACTAAAGATAAAAACGAAAAAGATTATCTTGGAAATCTTAAACTTTCTAAGAATAACAAAAAACGGTTATACCCTATTGCTTTAGAGCTTTTATCACATATCAACAAAGAAGAAGGAAACCTTTCTGAAGCGCTCACTGATTGTGAAACATTGATTAAAGAATTTCCCTCAACCGAACACGAAAAGAATGCTTTAATGAATAAGTTCTTTCTCTATTACGACAGCAAAGATATCAGTTCGGCAAAAACCGTTGTAGAAAGACTTACCAATAGTTTTAGTGAGTCTCCGGAAATTGCAGCGGCAATTAACTTATTGGAAATGGAAGAATTAGGTAAAGAATATTTCCCTCCGAAAGTTAATACAGAAGATAATTTGAAGAAGGATACACTAACGGAAAATTATGAAATAAATAACTATCCCAATCCGTTCAATCCTGTAACAACAATAACATACCAGTTACCGAAAAGCGGAAGTGTTATGTTGAAAATATTCGACATACTCGGCAATGAAGTAAAGACTCTCGTTAATGAGCAGAAAGAAACGGGCAGATATACAGTTCAGTTCGATGCCTCATCCCTTGCAAGCGGAATGTATGTTTACCAATTGCGGGTAAACGATTATATTGCTGTTAAAAAGATGATGCTGGTCAAATAATGGAAGTCAAATTTCAGAAGTCAGAATAAAATAATAAAAGCCTGCTCAATCAGGCAGGCTTTTTTTTGACAAAAATTATTTGATTCTTTTTTGAAGATTATCAACAACATCGGCAAACTCTATTTCTTGTTCCGCAAGACCGGCGGTCAGGTTCGCCTTAATTCTTATATTTAAACATGACATTTCTATTGTGCTGAATACCATGACATTTCTAAAGAGTTATAACATAAGCAAAAATATTTTTTAAAACCTCTTGACTTTCTCTTTTTTATTCCCTAACATCACACCAAACAAAAAGGGAAACTTATATGGAAAATTCTCCACTATCCGGTTTTTCTTCTTACTTATCCCGCTTGCGGGCTGGCGCTCTTCATTACTTCAACTTTGAAGTGTACTACAATGAAAAAAACATTTTTAATATTTATTGCCCAAGTAGCTTCAGTAAAAAAAAGCTTTCTCTATTTCTTATAATTTTCTCTACTTATTTATTCTCACAAGGCTGGCAATGGCAGAATCCTTACCCACAGGGAAATTTTCAATCAGATGTTTGGGCGTTGGATTCCTCTACTATTGTTGCTCTAGCTGATTATGGAACAATTCTAAAATCCACCGATGGAGGAACCAATTGGAAAATTAAATACGTAGGGGGAGATTCAATATTTTATTTCCGCGATTTACAATTTATCGGTGATATAGGATGGACAGTAGTCGGAAACTACACTACTCATAGATACATTTTCAAAACAACAGATCGAGGAGATACCTGGATACTTAATACAAAAATGGATGATCAAATTGAGTCTCTATACTTTATTGATGAAAATACCGGATGGCTGACAGGAATTGATGACAGCACACTTGCAGGAAGAATTTTCAAAACAAATGATGGTGGTAAGACATGGATTAATCTATCACCGGATTCAGTTGGAATATTAAGCGATATATTTTTTCATGATTCACTTTACGGATTTGTTGTTGGTTATAGCGGACTAATATTAAGAACTACTGATGGGGGAGAAAATTGGCAGAAGCAAACAAGTGGAGACAATATAGAATATATATTGGGAGTTCAGTTTATAGATAGGCTCACAGGGTGGATAATAGGCAATAAAAATATAAATTCTGGTTTTGTTCGTAAAACAACTGATGGGGGAATTACATGGGTTTTAAAATTAATAACAGTTGATGAACACATTTTCAAAAAGTTTTTCTTTATAAATAATAATGATGGATTTATACCAGGTTTACAGGGGAAAATTTATACTACCAGGGATGGTGGTGACACATGGAATATAGTTTCAATATCCCCAAATAAATGGCTGACTTCAGTTCATTTTTCCGATCAAAACAATGGGTGGATAGTTGGTGATAGAGGCGTTATTGCAAAAACAAGTAATGGTGGTACAACCTGGATAAATGTTTCCAGAGGCATTAGAGATGAAAACCTTCAATCTATTATATTCATAGATACTTTAACGGGATGGTGCATTAGCAATAAACTCGATATTAATGGTTCAATATTGAGAACAGAAGACGGGGGTAATATTTGGATACAACAATTAACAGATACGCTGGTTCATTTCCTATCGCTTGATTTTATTTCTCATACAACAGGTTGGGCAGTTGGCTCACAAAACTGGACGAAAGGAGTTTTTTATAAAACCACAGATGGTGGCTCAAACTGGGCAAGAAGTTTTTTTAATGAATACTACATGATTTCTTCAATAGATTTTATTGATGATCTTACTGGCTGGATGATTGGTAGTAGTGGCTTAAACAGCTATTTCCTTAAAACTACTGATGGGGGGAATACATGGAATTTACAGTTTGAAGATAGTTTATATCGTAATAAAAGAATTAAATTCTTTGACTATTTAAATGGATGGGCAGTTGGATGGCCATCTGGAGGTAGCAGATTTGTATTGAGAACTACTGATGGAGGTTTAAGCTGGAATGCTCATCATGTCGATGTAGAATTTCCAATTTATGATGTCTCTTTTGTTTCACCTTTAGTAGGCTGGGCTGCTGGTGGTACCGAAATCTTCTATAATGAACCTGGAGGTGGCGAAGGGATTATTTCTTATACCAATGATGGTGGTGTTAACTGGCAACGTCAATTTTATATAGCAAGGGATGCATTTACTTCCTTAGATTTTGCAGATGACTTAAATGTATGGGCAGTTGGATATAGAGGGCAAATATATAATACTATAAACGGGGGGCTAAATTGGACATTGCAATGGGTTCCGACCAATGCATCTTTCTACTCTGTTGACTTTGTAAATTCAAGCTATGGATGGATATGCGGTGATTATGGAACAATATTTAAAACTCATACTGGTGGACAGGTAAACGATATAAATGATGAATTTCAACTTAATAATGCTGCTTTAGAAGAATTTTTATTACTTCAAAACTATCCAAATCCATTTAATAGCCAAACGATTATCCGTTATGTTCTGAAGCAAGATCAGCTTGTTACCCTTTCTGTTTATGACATTCTTGGTCAATGTGTAAAAGTTTTGGTAAATGAAACGCAACCTTCGGGGGAATATTCAATTCCGTGGGATGGAAGTAACGCTAATGGTATTCAAGTAACAAGTGGAGTTTATTTTTATATTATAAATATTAAATCACAATTTTTTGTAAAAAAGATGCTGCTTATTCAGTGAAAAAATAAACAAATAAAAAACAAAAAAATAAGGAGTAACATATCATGAGAGAAAAAATTTTAAAGAGTCTAATTCTCTTTACAGTCATATCTACGTTCTATACAACTATTGCACAAATTAATATTGTCCCGGGAAGAATAATAGTTGAATTCATGCCCGGCGTAATTTTGTTACCACAAGAAGCAACGAAAGTTCCAATAAATAAACAAAACATTTGGGATACTAAAATCTTAGAAGCATGTAATAAAATCAAAGCCGAAGAGATTGAGAAAGCATTTCCGTCTGCAATTGCTGGACAAACATCTATTCTATCTCCAATCACTAATGAGATAGTAAATGTTTCAGACTTATCTCAATATTTCATTATTAAATTTGACAATAGCGTTTCTGTTAAAGATGCTCTTAGAGAATTTTTGGTTTTATCAAATGTAAAACAGGTTACACCAGATATATATCCAATTTTAGATGGAGAACCGAATGATCCTTACTTTGTAAAACAGTGGCATTTAAAAAACCGTGTTAACCCTATGTTTGATATTAATATGGTTCCGGCATGGGATTTAACAAAAGGTGATAACATTAAAATTGCAATTATTGATGGTGGAGTAAGACATGATCATCCCGATTTATATCCGCATATATGGTTTGGTGCAGGTTCGGAAATTGGATATGATACTACCACTAGTGCGGGAAGACATGGAACCTATGTTGCCGGCTGCGCTGCAGAAGTAACTAATAATTCTATCGGAGGAGCTGGTGTTGGTTGGAATTCTTTAATTATGCCGCGTATTGGCTATACCACAGTAGAAAAAGCAAATGATATATATGATGCCGCATTAAATGGCGCAAAAGTAATTAATAATAGTTGGCATACACACGATGATGATCCAAATCTTTCAACTCTTCAAACAGCTGTTCAAAACGCATTTAATCTCGGAGCAGTAATTACCGGTTCAATGGGAAATGATCCACCATCTCATAACACTTATCCAGCAGCATTCAATAATTATGTTATTGCTTGTGGTGCACTTCTAAAAGTAAATAATGGAGATACAGTTTATGCTAGACCAGATCAAAACACAGGTTCATTTATTGATGTTACCGTACCTGGGGATACGATCTGGACTACTGCCCCAAGATTTGATTGGTTCCCTGACGGTATGGCGCCATTTGGTATGACATCCAGTGCAGCACCTCAAGTGGCAGGTGTTGCTGCTTTACTTTTTGCAGTTAATCCATCATTAACTAACACTCAGATAATGAATATTATAAAACAAACAGCACGCCTTTTCCCAGGATGGGAGACTGAACCAAATAAATACGGCACGGGACTTGTGATACCTATCAGGCAGTTCTTCTAGCGTTAGCTTACTCAAACAAATCAACAACTTATTATGCATCCGGTTACAATAACAATCATACAATAGAGCGTGGTTATTCCGGCAAGCTTCACGAGGTATTTCATAGCGGAGGAGAAATCTTCTACCGCAGAAGCAGCAACAGCGGAAGTATCTGGGAGATAACCACAAGATTAAGCAGCGGAAACGGAAGTAATGACGCTCCTTCAATTGTTG
>Ga0210011_1004333_pt1 | contig 10328 bp, 10 predicted proteins | sample CryGeymeta201502_FD_183972 | JGI IMG/M metagenome (GOLD analysis project Ga0210011, IMG submission 183972) | Groundwater microbial communities from Crystal Geyser aquifers in Utah, USA - Crystal Geyser metaG 2015-02 (SPAdes) (version 2) | ecosystem: Environmental > Aquatic > Deep subsurface >...
CGGGGGCTTCGTAGCAGGCGGCCAATCCCCCAAGCAAGACAACGACAAGGATAAAGCAAATCTTTCGGCACATTCAGCCCTCCTATCCATCTATCATTATAACGATATATTCTACCACCCCGCCGCATACCAGCGCAGGTATTCCTCCACGTGCGCCTGCCAGTAGGACTCCTCGTGGAAACCGGGATACAGATGCCATTCGTGGGGAATGTTCTGCTGGTTGAGGAGTTCTTCCAATTCGAGCGCGGATTGCAACTCGTGGTCGTCCTCCCCAATGTCGAGGTAGACGCGCGGCAGCAAGTCGGGCGGGATGGCTTTCAGCCCATCGCCGAGGTGCGGAAAGTCGGTCCAGAAGACGACCGGCGAGTGCGCCCCGAACGCGGCGAACAGGTCGGGACGGGTGAGGCCAAAATGGATGGCCCAGCCCGCGCCGCGCGAAAGCCCGCCGATGGCGCGCTGCCCGCGGAAGGCGATGGTGCGATAATGGGCGTCCACGTAGGGGATCAGCTCCCCAGTCAAGGCCTCGGCGAAACCATATTCTGTCGGCTGCTTCCAGGAGGGGTCGTGGGGCATGACGATGATGAACGGCGGCGCATCATCCGCCGCAATCAACCGGTCGGCGGTGGCAGGCGCGCCGAGACGCACCCACTGGTCGTCGTTATAGTATTGGCCGTGCAAAAGATAAAGCACAGGGTAACGCTGGCTCACATTCTCATCGTAACAAGGCGGCAAGTAAATAAGAAAATCCAACGTCTCTGGCAGGTGCTGGCTGGGCAAACTATCGGCCTCGATCCGGCCAGGGATGGCGAGACAATCAGCGGCAGGCGAGGGGGTGAGGGAAGCAGGGGTGAGGGGGAGCGGGGGGGCAGGGGTGAGGGAGAGCAGGGGAGCAGAGGTGAGAGGAAGGAGGGGGGGAGTCGGCGTCACAACCGGCGCGCAGGCTGAAAGTCCGGCAAGAACCGCTGAAACAAGTACAAGAGCCGCTTGACTTCCACGCATGGTTCGCATTATACTCACATCCGCCGGGGTGTAGCGCAGTTGGCAGCGCACCGCGTTTGGGACGCGGTGGTCGGCGGTTCGAGTCCGCCCACCCCGACTGAGACCGCCGAGACCATTCAGGCTCTCGGCGGTTAGGTTAAATCAGCTAAAGAGAAGTAAAATTGTCACAGAGGAATCAGCGATATGAAACGTCCGAAATTCGATGCAGTGATCGAGGCCGTGCATTATGCGCCGGATGGGAAAATCGCCCTGGCGCGCCTCTACGAACGACGCGGCGCAACCTGGTCGGACCGCATCCTGCTCGACCGGCGGGATCTGGCGGCGCGGTTGAAACGAGGCAAGCAATTCGTTACCGGTCAGCGGAAGGTATTTTGGGCCAGCACTTTCGAGGTCGGCGAGGCGGTGCAATATCTGGCGCGTGGTGGAAGAGGCGTGATCACCACCGAACAGGCCGCCGAGAAAGACCTCCTGGCAGGCGTTCCCGTATTCTAGATTCTTGGATACTTTCTAATCTAAACCGTTGTATATCTTGGAACGTATATCACCTTAGATTACGGAGGCAAACATGAAACCTACAACCTGGATGTATGTTGGCGCAGTCATTCTTATTCTCCTCGCCGCCGCCGGCATTTGCGTGGGAGGCTTTATTCTCCTTGGCGCTTCTGGCGGAGCACAGGGCGTAACAGGGATTGGAAGCGCTGGAATGTGCATTGGCGCCATTACGCTGGTCGGCGGGATTGTACTGATCGTCCTGGCAGCCCGCAAACAGAAACAGGAAGCCGCGCAGAACGTCACCCTGAAAATTGACCTGCCCGGCGAGACCAAGATCGAAGCCATGAAATGCCGTTCCTGCGGCGGTGAGTTGACCGCCGACAACATCAAACTGGTCAATGGCGCGCCGATGGTCACCTGTCCGTATTGCAATACGATCTATCAACTGACAGAAGAGCCAAAGTGGTAAATCAGTGTCAAGTGCTCCAGTGTTTCCGTGTCATATGTACCTGCCGTCTCGCACCGGCGTCCACAGGATCGCTTCGCTGATGCCGCTGGTGTTCGCGGCACGCTTGCACCTGCGCCAGTGCAGGCGAACGGTGTGCTTTTGCAGATACGTGACACCGGAAAACTTGATACTGGAGCACAGACTAAGGAGGTAGCCATGAAACGACGAATTATCCTTCTTCTCGTCACCGTCCTGTTGCTGGTAACGACGAGCAGCGCGGCCGCCCAGGAATATTCCTTCAACCTCAACCAGGAAATCGTCCACGTATTCTGGAACAGCGATGGCACGCTTTCATTGGATTATTACTTCGTATTTACCAATGACCCTGGCGCACACGTGATTGACTTCGTGGACGTGGGCATGCCGAACAGCGATTACGACTTCAGCAGCATCACAGCTGACGTGGACGGTAATTCGCTGTCCATTTCGTCGGACTTCAAGGGAGATGGGCCCTACGGGTTTGCGGTGGATATGGGCGCGTACGCCATCCAGCCTGGAGAGGCGGGTCACGTTCATATCGCTGTCGGGCGGATCACCCACATGCTCTACAACGACACGAACGAGCCGAAAACCTACGCCAGCGGTGAGTTCTCACCGGCATACTGGACTACGGCGCACGGCGCGACCGACCTGACGGTTGTCTTCCACCTGCCGCCGGACATGCCGCCAGGCGAGCCGCGTTACCACAACCCGGCTGGCGGCTGGCCGGGGAACGATGCGCCCCAGGCGGCGTACGACAACCAGAATCGCGTCACCTATACCTGGCACAGCTCGGCCGCCAATGGCTACACCCAATACACGTTCGGCATGTCCTTCCCCAAGCAGTACGTGCCGGCTTCGGCGATTGTCCAACCTTCGATTTGGGAGCAATTGGGCATCAGCGCGGATACGCTCATCTCTTTCGGCTTTTTCGCCTGCTGCGGCCTGTTCTTCGTCGGCGTACCGCTCTTGAGCGCGATCAATGGACGGCGGCGCAAAATGCAATACCTGCCACCCAAGATCTCCATCGAAGGGCACGGAATCAAACGCGGCCTGACGGCGGTCGAAGCCGCCATCCTGACGGAACAGCCGCTCGACAAGGTGATGACCATGATCCTGTTCGGCGTAGTCAAGAAGAACGCGGCCGCCGTTATCACCCGCGACCCGCTGGCTTTACAGGTGACCCAACCCCAGCCCGAAGGGCTGCAGGGATATGAAAAGGACTTCCTGACCGCCTTCGCCGCCCCCGACCTGGCTGCCCGGCGCAAAAGCCTGCAGGAGATGACCGTCAACCTGGTCAAGTCGGTTTCAGAAAAAATGAAGGGCTTCAGCCGCAAAGAGACGATGGATTATTACAAAAGCATCATGGAACGCGCCTGGCAGCAGATCGAAGCGGCCGGTACGCCCGATGTCAAGAGCCAGATGTACGACGAAGCGCTCGAATGGACCATGCTCGACAAGAATTACGACGAGCGCACGCGGCGCGTCTTCACCGGCCCGATCTTTGTCCCGATGTGGTGGGGCCGCTATGACCCGGCTTATCGGCCTGTCACAAGCGGCGCTCCAAAGATGGCCTCGGTTACCCCAACGACAAGTGGCGGACGCACCTCCCTGCCCGGCGCGGCTTTTGCCGCCTCCGTGGTCGGCGGCGTGCAAAACTTCTCCAGCAAAGTCATCGGCGACGTGAGCGCCTTCACCTCCGGAGTAACCAACCGCACCAACCCGATTCCAAAGACCTCCTCCAGCAGCAGTTGGAAGGGTGGCGGCGGTGGCGGCGGTCACTCGTGCGCCTGCGCGTGCGCCTGCGCGGGCTGTGCCTGCGCCTGCGCGGGAGGGGGGCGTTAGCGGAGTGCAAAGTCTCCAGACTTTGCAGGCACGGCACGCCCCATCCAAAATCTGGAGATTTTGGAGTCCGTAGAAAAAAGAATCGCCCATGAAACCAGTTATCTTCAAAACAGCGCCGCACAATCCCCCGCATCTGTTCGTCGCGGGCGCGGTCTACATGTTGACGGGTTCCATCTATCAAAGCGACAACCTCATGCAATCCTCCCAGCGGAAAATTGAGTGGCGGGACGCATTCCATTATTCAGCGAAAATCTATAAATGGCTGATCATCGCCTGGGTCGTGCTGAGTAATCATTACCATGCTATCGTTCGATCCCCTGAAAACCCGGAAACCCTTTCAAAATTCACCGGCAGTTACCATAAATTTACTGCGCGAAAGTGGAATGATGAGGATGGTCAGTATGGCAGGATAGTCTGGTGGAATTACTGGGATACCTGCATTCGCTCGGAGAAAGATTATTACAATCGTCTGAGATACATCTTTTGGAATCCGGTGAAACACGGTTTGGTTGAAACACCTGAAGATTATCCCTTTAGCAATTACAAAGATTTCCTGCACTGGCAAGAAGGATTTGATTTTGCTGGTATGGATGAGGTGAAAGATGTCCCTGAGTTTTAATAGCATACGCTCAGGACTCCAACGTCTCCTGACGTTGGAACAGCAAAGCCAAAGTCGGGAGACTTTGGACTCCAGTCCAAGTCGGGAGACTTTGGACTCCAGTCCAAGTCGGGAGACTTTGGACTCCAGTCCAAGTCGGGAGACTTTGGACTCCGGGTTACACCACTACGTCCTAGAATCGCCTGGCGAAAAATCCCGCGTCCACCTGCGCCTCGACCCGGATGGACACGGCACGCTGATCGTCAACGCCAGCCGCATCATGCACCTGAATCCAACCGCGGCGTTGATGGCCTACCTGATACTGGAAGGCAAGCAGGATGATGAAATTGCCATAACGACAGCAAAAAAATATCGAGTAGCAAGGAAACAAGTAAACAAGGATATCTCATCCTTCCGCCTTCAGATTTCTGAATTGCTCCGCCTCGATGGCGCCTGCCCGATCCACGAGCTGGAATTGGAGGTCACCGCCCCGTTCTCGGCGCAGCCCTCGGCTCCGTACCGCCTCGACCTGGCGCTGACCTACCGCTGCAACAACGACTGCGCGCATTGCTATAACGTCGAGCATCCAGCCCTCACCCCCAGCCCCTCTCCCGAAGGGAGAGGGGAGTTGACCACCGCCGATTGGAAGCGCGTCCTCGACAAAGCCTGGGAATTGGGCATCCCGCATATCATCTTCACCGGCGGCGAGCCGACCCTGCGCGACGATCTGCCCGAACTCATCGCCCACGCCGAGCGCAACGGGCAGATTACCGGCCTGAACACCAACGCCCGCCGCCTTTCGGATGAACGCTTCGTGGCGCGGTTGGTGGAATCCGGACTGGACCACGTACAGATCACGCTCGAATCGTGCGAGGCGGTTATTCATGACAGGATGGTGCGTGCAAAGGGTGCTTTTGTGCAGACAGTCAAGGGCATCAAGAATGTTCTTGCCTCGCCGCTCTATGTCATGACCAATACCACCATGTTGCAGGATAATCGCTCCACGCTCCACGCTACACTTGATTTCTTGGCCGAGCTTGGCGTCCCGACCGTCGGCCTGAACGCGCTGATCTACTCCGGTCGCGGCGCGACGGTTGGCACCGGCCTGGCAGAAAACGAGCTGACGCCGCTGTTGGAAATTGCCCGCGCCAAAACCGAAGCGCGCGGCCAGCGTCTCATCTGGTACACGCCGACACAGTATTGCAACTTCGACCCGATGTCGCTCGACTTGGGCGTCAAGGGCTGCACGGCGGCGCTCTATAACATGTGCGTCGAGCCGGATGGCGGCGTCATTCCCTGCCAGTCGTATTACCACCAACTTGGCAACCTGCTCACGGACGAGTGGGATGCCATCTGGAACCACGAACTGGCGGTGCGCCTGCGCGAGCGGAAAGGGTTGCCCGAAAAATGCAGCGGCTGTCTCCTGCTGGCCGAGTGCGGCGGCGGCTGCCCCTTACAGTTTAAGGAAATTTACCATTCCGTTGAACCCGCAGAAAATTTACCTGCTCGAAGCAGGTGACCTGAGAAACGTGAGTAACGATATCCCCCTTTAGGAATAATGGCAGAAATTGAGGTACGTTGGTGATCGAAAAAATCTGGTATTCAGATCAATCTTTGGGCGCATCCCGTCCTTTTCCTTTCAGACCAATGGCGATCCACCAGGAGCGCAAATCCTCGGCTGCAAAGGTTGCGATATTTGTGATGAGCCGATGTGTACTCTCAGCCTCGGCTCTCCATCCATCCCAGCGGCGCGATATGGCCGGATTATCCAAAACCTCAATAACGACACATGCAGCGAGTGACAGAAACAGATCCCCGAAGTCAGACGTCACGAGGCCCGGAATCTGGATGAAGTCAAGAGTATACCCGCGTAGGGAAACGTCGCAGAGCCGAGTTACATAGCCCGCAAATATGCCCAGAAAGACCAAGTCGGTCCATAAGCTCCTGCGCTTTGAGGAAACATAGTAGCGGTAAACGATGACCGAGAGGGATACCACTAATACGAAAGCCAGTATGAGCACAGGCTTAAACCAAGCAGGGGTAAGCCACGACCCTGTGACGTTGGCCAGGTGCAGCCATCCTTTGACAAGTGGCAACGTCGCGTTCGGGGGCACAAACATGCTGATTGCAGTCTTGCTGACCTGATCCAAGGCAACCATCACTATGACAAGCAGCGCCAGCCCGCGGCCACTTGCGACCCTATTGACCCGCTGACTCCACGCGACCAACGCACAACCCAAGCAGTAGAAAAATAGAAGCGGCCACAATCCTACCATCAACTGATGCAGGCTGATCAGCCGACCGCCGGCAGCCCTAAGGAGAATATAAGCCACCCACTCGGCAGTGAAAATCAACTTGTATACTGTTGGCCTGAAAAACTTATAAGCCGTTTGCATTGTTCGCCTCACGTACCGGTTACCACGAAAGCAGTCTGGCGCGCCTTTAGCTGGCACTCAGCAGCAGGACACAGGCAACCACAATACTCAGGAGAAGAACGCGCCGGATACGTATCCCTGCCAGGGTATGCTGCCCCAGGTAATTGGCGATGAGGCCCACGCTTCGTAGAATCTTACGAGTGAAATCCTTGCTTTTTATGCAAGAAAATTCACCACAGAGCACACAGAGACCACAGAGTTTTTTATAGGGTTTCCTCAGTGTTCTCCGTGATCTCTGTGGTAAAACTCCCTGTTTGGTTCCGGCTTGTCCGGGTTAGGGGCTACAGAATCTCAAGTTTCATCCACGATTTCCCCATCTCGCAGGTGGATTATTCTGTCAGCGCCTGTTAGCATCTCGTGGTCGTGAGTAATGACAATAAGGCTGCCCTTTTCTCGATAAGGGATCAAGAGGGCCATCACCTGACGGCCGGTGGCATGGTCGAGCAGAGCAGTTGGCTCGTCGGCAAATATGACCCCGGGCTCGTTGATCATCGCGCGGGCCACTGCTACTCGCTGCCGCTCGCCGCCGGAGAGCTGGTAAGGGAAATGGTGCACGAGATGCCCAAGCCCCAGGTTCTCCAAGAGGGCCATAGCCTGCTTGACACTGGCGGCATCGTACCGAGGAGCAGCTACAAGGACGTTCTCCAGGACAGTGAGGTAGTTGATTAGAAAATGCTGCTGAAAGACGAAGCCAAACCTCTGGCGACGCAGGGCTGCCCGCTCGCTTTCCTTCATCTCGCTATAGCAGCGCTCCTCGAAGTAGACATGCCCCTGGGTAGGTGGCTTAAGCCCACTCAGTAGATAGAGCAAGGAACTCTTGCCCGAGCCAGAGGGGCCCAGGACCCCCAAAAACTGGTTCTTTTCCACGACGATGGATACGTTATGGACGGCATTGATAGCGCTCTGGCCGTAGTAGTAGGTGAGGGTTAGTTCTTCCCCGCGTAGCATTGCCCCTCCTTCTTCTTGGTCATCTTATCTCCTTTCAATTATCGTTACAGGATCAAAATGTGCCAATACCCACGTAATGGGCACCACACTCCCTACAATCACGGCTACAGGCACTGGAATGGTGTAAAGCAACGGACGAAAGGAAAACACGTTCAGCTCAAAGCCCCGGGGAGCATACACATTTACTTGTAACCAAAGGAAACAGGCCCAGGAGAGAATCACTCCTGCCCCCCCTGCCACAACTGCCGAGACGGCTACCTCTCTGAAGACGCGAGCTACCAGAGTCCGGCGGGAGAAACCCAGAGCATAGAGCATGCCAAACTCATCTAATCGCTGCATGAAGTAGATATAGTTTAGCAAGACGATGGCCACCGTGACTACGGATACGATGATGACATCCAAGATAGCGATGATCAGATACATGTTCTGGAACGAAGCCGTTAGCTGCCGCTGTAGGGCATTGTGATCCCAAAGACGCGTTTGCTGAGAGGCAATTGTCTGCTCTAGAAAGCGGTCCATCGCTTCTTTCTCCCCCTGCTCTGGAAAAACGAGCCAGATCTCCCGGCGCGGCGCATACAGTTCATGGCTAGCCAGGAACTCGTAGGAAACGGCCCCCAAATTTACTTGGCCGTCTAAAATTCCCACCAGGACAAATTCAGTAGGCATGGCATCACGCTCGTTCACAGGATTGCCGATCTTGTCACCCAAGTGCAAACCCCGGGCTCGGACGATAGCCTCGCTGAGCATCACTTCATTGCTGCTAGGCCGGAGGAGCCGTCCTTCCTTAACTTGTACTTGGCAACGTTGCAGGACCTCTGGTATATCCTGCTCCTTCAACCCTAGAACCGAGAAATATTCCTGGCCTACTAGGAGGTCTACATAGATAGAGAAACCGTTGGTGGGGATGGCCATAGCCACATAAGGATGGCTCTTGACCTGAGCGATGAGGCTCGGTTCCACTGTCAAGGCAGTTCTGGGGATTATCATGCTTAAGCACTGCAGGGAATCATTGTACTGATAGGCGGTGTCCGCAAAACTAGCGACCACTTCCACAACGGCGTTAATACCAACGACCAAGAGAGCGATAATAAGCAGAACGGGCAGGACCCGGCGTTTGTTCCGCCTATAGTAGATAAAGGTAGAGAAGGGGTGTAAAGGTTTCACAGATTCACCTCACCTTGTAAGAATAGTGTGGGACAACATCCGCCAGCAAGCGACGACGAAATACCAGACCAGAGTCGCGAGACCAAAGATGAACACTGTGGGAAAAAGTACTTGCAGCCCCAGATATCCCAGGGTAAGCATGTCACCAGCCCGGGCAGCTAGAAAACCCTGTTGGACTGTCCGCATCACCAGGTCTGGATAGCTGGCTATTATCCCTGGTGCGAGCCAACTTGTTACCCCGATGAAATAAGCCAGGTACAAGAGGCTACTTAGGGTGTAAACAGCTACCATATGGCGCAGCTTTCCTACCTCTCCAAAGCACTCGGACGTCGCCAGCAGGTTCGTCTCCTGCACATGTTGGAGATTGCGCCTTAGCCATGGCAGGACCTTGTTGCCCATGTAAGTCAGGTACTTGCTCATGCGGGCATGCAGGTTGGGGATGCCGCTCAGGTCCGATAGCGCCCAATAGCCATCGAGCTTGAGGACAGGATTAAGGTTGGACAGGACAGCAAGATCCACAGCCATGATACCCCAAAGCCAGATACGTTCCCTTGTGACCCAGAAGCCGACAAAAAGAGCTAGAGTAGTGAGCACTTGGAAATAGATTCCCCCAAGATCCACCCCTAGGCGCTGACGACGAGTCAGACGCCAAGTATCGGAAACATCCACGTACAAAACTGGGGAGAAGATGTAGATCCCTATCCCTACTATGCCTGAGCGACCTCCATATCGGTGGCATGCGCTAAGGTGTCCCCATTCGTGTGCTAGTCCACTGAGTACCAACATCACCCAAAGGAGCAAGTATTCTGTAGGCAGGAGGGTGGCCAAATCAGGACGCACCTGCTTGGTAATGATTTGCCAATAGGCTGCAAGATGAACGAAACCGACAACCACCTAGGCTATCACCCTCTCGGAATCGCTGCAGGAATGCCACTACCTCCGGCTGCACCACGTCCACTGCCCCGGAATACCCGTGGATCATGATGTACTCGCCGGAATCAGGCAATGGCACATGGATGTTGTAGTCGCTTGATCGCATAGTCCGCCTCTCTGTGGGTTGGTATTGTGGGCAGTAAGAGCACGCAACTGCCCGAGATTGCCAAGAAGGTTCCCGACACTCCTAACCGGTCGCTTTCCGAGCGTTGTAGTAATGTCCACAAAAAAGTAGCCGACTGCGAAAGTATAGCAAAAAAGTGGGGGGGGGGTAAAGACATTCGTCCTCAAATGATGCGAAGAATGTCACTTGCGGCGGAAGCATTGCTACAGGGAACAAGATAAAGCAAAAAATGTGCTGCTCACGAGCCGCTTCTTGCCGTTCACGTGAGCCTGCCTGCTGGCATAAACACCATGTCGCTGCTGA
>Ga0210011_1004341_pt1 | contig 10318 bp, 4 predicted proteins | sample CryGeymeta201502_FD_183972 | JGI IMG/M metagenome (GOLD analysis project Ga0210011, IMG submission 183972) | Groundwater microbial communities from Crystal Geyser aquifers in Utah, USA - Crystal Geyser metaG 2015-02 (SPAdes) (version 2) | ecosystem: Environmental > Aquatic > Deep subsurface >...
TACTTTACTTATTTCCAATTTTCCGTTTATCAAATCGGTAAATTCTTGGGGTGGTGAAGATAATGTACCTCAAGTATTTGGTAAAATCTTTTTATCTTTACAACCTGTCTCCGGGTTTACAATTTCCGATTATGTAAAAACTACTCAGATCTTGCCAGTAATCAAGAAAAATTCCTTGGTGACTATTACCCCAGAGTTCGTTGATCCAGAATATACATTTTTAGAATTCAACACTAAAGTTCAATACCAAAAGAATAGGACTCTCTTAACTAAGTCGTTGATTGAAAGTTATGTTAGAAATGTTATTTCTACATATGTTTCTAATATATCTTCTTTTAATTCAGAATACATCCATTCTCAGTTGATTAGAAGTTGTTTATCCATTGATTCTTCAATCACCTCGGTTGATATCAAAGTAAACATTGTCAAAAATATTGTGCCTTACATTGGTGTGAGCACCAATGTATTGTTTAGTTTCAACAATGAAATTGAAGATGGATCGATTTCATCTACTAAATTCTACATGCTGAATAACTCAGAGAATGTAATCGTTTCTCTGAAACAGATCCCTGATTCTTATACCGATGCTTTTAAGACCGTAGCAAATGTTGGTGCTTATAATGCAGACAATCAATTGATGAGATCTGTGGGTACGATTAATCTAAAAACCGGCGAGGTTAAGATAGCAATCAACGTATCAAATTTTGTTACTTCTATAGTCAAGGTAGTTAAACTCAAGGCCAAAACGGTCGACTTAAATATATCAACCAAGAACAATCAAATTTTGGCTCTTGATGCAAATCTCAAAGACGGCCCTTCTGGTCTCATTGATAATAATTACATTCTGGTAGAAGAATATCTAAAATAAGCAATGGTAAATTATCAAAATAATGTGGTGGATAATTATCCACTCTACCAAGCATTCATAGATTTATATTACTCTTACATTAAACAGAGAACGGCTCCCGTCGGAGAAATCTTCAATCATCTAAATGAATTAGATCCAGATCTAGCATTAGATGATGAAATAACAAGATTCTATGATGTTTACGCCAAAGAGCTACCACAAACAATTGCATATGATAAAAGAAATCTGATCAAGCTTTTAAATCAGATTTATGAAGGTAAGGGCACTGAGAATTCATTAAAGTTGCTCTTCCGCTTAATTTATAATGAAGATATCAACATCAGTTACCCAGGAGACTTTGCTCTAATCCCGTCTTCTGGTAAGTGGATAAAGGAACAATATTTCACCGTGTTCCTACAGCACGGTGTGCCACCTCCAGAGAATTCAAGATTAGTATTCTCTAATGATCTTGGTGATTTTTCTATTATCACTACTGGCCTGGAAAAAGTAGGTAATGATACATACAGAATTAGATTCTCTGCACTAGACAGAGTTCACATTCCGATGGAGCAAGTTATATCTCACACCGATGGTGTGAATACTTACTTCGTTGGTGTAGTCATCCCTTCACCTCAAAAACTTAGAATATTAAAGCCAGGTAAATACTGGAAACGTGGTAAAGCAATTATCATCCCGGGATCTATTAGAGATACGGTCGCTGTAATCTCCAGTGTTTCTTCTGGTGGTGTTATAACTGGAGTAGAAATATTAGAATACGGTATTGGACATGATCTAAATCAAACATCTATTATTTCACCATTTCCAAGAAAGCCCACAGGAACTATAAACGATCTTTCGTTTGAAGTTGCTGCTGTGAATCCAGCAGCAACTGGGCCTGGATTCACAGATCACCCAGGCGTAGTTTATCACCATACTTTAAACATTGAAGATTATTCCGATGGTATCGCAGATGAAGTAATTGGTACGATCGCTGGTTACACACATAATTCTTATTTTCTTTCATACTACCTTCTTGAAGATTATATCGGCACAGAAGAAATTCATACTAGCAGTAACCCAGCTGGAAGTATAGATAATGTAGGTAGAGATACGGATATTAAAACGTGGCAAGAATCGTTAGCATTACTAATGTATGAACATGATTCTTTGGTTGAAACGAAAGGTAATTACTCTGGGGATAATGGTCAACTTTCTAATCAGTTGATTAAATTACAGGATTCTTATTTCTACCAAGCATTCTCATATCTTTTGGAGAGCGTACAGGATCCAAACACCTATAAGAAAATGGCAGATTTGTTCCACCCAGCTGGAACAAAACGTTTTTCTGGTTATATTAAGCAGATTAATGAAAGTCTTCCATATCAATTCAGTCGTGCATTCTTAGTTGATACAATTGTTCTGAGAGAACAACAAACGTTTGAAGATTTGGAATTCTGGGGATTGGTTAAGTATTTTAATGATATTCTTTCTACACCAACTGATAGTATAGATTATAAAATATCTGTAAAAACTTTGTTGGATGATCAGCCGGCCGGACCAACAGTAAAGACAAAAGACTTTACCAAGATTGCTTCAGATATTGTAACTTACTTAGATATTAATTCAAAAACGGTAGATAAATCTTTTGAGTTGGATTCGGTCACTGGATATGAAACTATAGATTATAAGATATTTGACAAAGCTTTTGAAATAGAATATCTTACACCAACCCATATAGATTCTAGAAATCTTACAAAACCTAAAGCAGATTCGCAGACTGTAGACGAAACTGAGTTTAGTAAAGAATACGATAAAGCTGCTTCCGATTCTCAACCTGTTTTCGATACAAGACCAAGTTTTACCAATATAAAATCTATTGCAGACATATATAATACTGAGACCGTTTTAGAAATACTTACAAGAAGTATAACAAAAGGTGCATTTCAGGATACAGCGACAATTATCTCAATTGATGGTAATGGTTCTCTGGTAGATGGTAGATGGGACCAAACTTATTCTATCGGAGATTACTCAGAAACTCATAAATGGCTAACTTTTAGTTAGATTTGCATTAAATAAATAATAAACCAAACCCAAGTTAAAGGAAATCTCATGATTAATGACTCACTAAAACCGACCGGCGAACTTCTAATTGTTCTCCGCGGGCCCGACGGTAAAATTAAGGAACAAAAAACTGTTCCAAATATGATTGTCACATCTGGTAAAAATGCTATTGCCTCGCGCTTAGCAGGAACTGCGACAGCGGTTATGTCGCATTTGGCTATTGGTCAAAGCACAACCGCTCCTGTAGCTACTCAAACGGCTCTGATTACCGAATTCACAGGTGGCTCAAACGCCCGAGCAGCTCTTACTGTAGCAGGTGGTGCCGTATCTGGTAACCAAATCACCTTCACTGCAACATTTGGTGCAGGTAACGGCACCGGCCCAGTAACTGAAGCAGGTATCTTTAATGCTTCTACTGCTGGTACTATGTTGGCTCGTACGACATTCTTGGTAGTTAATAAAGACGCTTTGGACACATTGACTATTTCTTGGATCGTGACTATCTCGTAGTATAATGGCTAATTCAATCAGAACCGGTCTTCACTTTAGTGTTGCTGATACTATTCTCAAAGAAATTCAGTATCAGCGATCTAACTATTTTTTCTTCCTTGGAAAGATTGATCCGTGGATTCCGGATGACGTCTATGTAGACGCAGATCTGATTAATTCCGATTATGAAAATAATGCTATAAGAACTAACATTCTTTACATTAATAAAGTTTCACCAACTGATGTATCATTGGTGACCAAAAGAACTCCGTGGACTGAAGGCATTGTGTATGACCAATATGATCATACAAAGGATCTAAACACTCTTACTTATTTTATCGTTACAGATGAATATAATGTATACAAGTGTTTGAGCAACAATAATGGTGCTCAATCTACAATCAAGCCGGTCGGTAAGCCAACAATACCGTTAAAACTTTCCGATGGTTACATTTGGAAGTACATGTACGCAATTCCTTCATTCAAAAAATCGAAGTTTTTGTCTTACTCATATATCCCAGTCCAAACCGCATTATCCGATAGTTTCTATAACAATGGTTCTGTCGATGATGTTATCGTTGAATTCGGTGGTTCTGGTTATACAGATGCACCAAATGTCACAATCAGTTTAGTTGGTGCGACTCTCGCAGGTTCTGGTGCTTCGGGTCATGTCGAAGTAGATGCTTCTGGGCATGTGACTAATGTTGTTATTGATAATGGTGGCACGGGCTATATTGCCGGAGTACGACTCTCGGTGACCACGGCGTCTGGTGCTGGAGCAGAATTGACTGCGGTGATTGATGGTTCTGGTGTAGTTACTGGCGCTACAATAGATAAGCCAGGTGTTAGTTATCAAAATGGTAATATAGTAAACTTTTTGCTCGGGGGCGCAATCTTGGTACCCGGCGTCAGTCAAATATTATATGATGAAACTTCTACATATGTTTCTGGTGGTGAAATTTCAAAGGTTACTATTGTTGATCCTGGTATTGGTTACGCTGTACCACCTACTTTAACTGTGGTTTCTGCAAATGCAACAGGTACTGGAAAATATGGTGCTGGCTCTGCTCTACTTTCGGCAATTGTGTATCAAGGTAAAATAGTTCAGGTAAACATTCTTGATTCTGGTCAACAGTATGAAAACGGCATCGGTACAAATATTGCAGTTTTTGGTGATGGTACTGGTGCTAAATTTACGCCTGTGATCTATGATGGTTCTATTATAGATGTGGTTGTTGATAATCCTGGTAAAGATTACTCTGAAGTTATAGTTTCCATATCAACTGCGATAAACCCAGAATTAGTAGAAGCAAAAATTACTCCTGTTCTTGGATCATCTGATTTTTCATCTGATCAATACATTATTGAACAGACATCGGTCTCTGGTGCTATCTATGCTATAGTTGTAACAGAACCTGGTACTAATTATACATCTAATGTTTTGGTGAACATTGAAGGTGATGGGACAGGTGCAACCGCCATAGCCGAAGTACTTGATGGTAAGATTATAAAACTTGTTATGACATCTTTTGGTGAGAATTATACATACGCAAATATTTCTGTGACTGATTCTGGTAGATCTATATCAGATTCAAATATAGAAATGATGTCGTATGCTATTATGCCACCAAAATATGGTCACGGCCGTGATGCGGTAAGAGAATTAAGTTCATCAACTATTGCTTTCACAAATGTAATCAAAAAAGATCCAGCAATTGTTGATCTTGGCCAAGATTATAGATATTTTGGGTTGGTTAAAAATCCAAAAAATGTTCTTACAGGTGAGCTGATTAGAGTTCAGAATTCTGTAATAGCACATTATGTTACATTTGACACTATCGCTGGTTTAGTTATAGATGAAATTTTACTCAAAGACGGAGCCAAATTCAGAGTAGTAGCAATAAAACTTAATGACATTACACTTCAACCTATCAGTTATGGGTATATTGCATCTGCCGGCACGTATATAGCCGAGGTTGATTCTGGTAGATCTTATACAACAACCGCTACAATTAGCACGCCAACCATAGATAAATACTCTGGTGATCTTTTATTTGCCACGGCGGAAAATCCGTTTTCATTTACTGCCGATCAGACATTTATCATTAAGACTTTCCTTACAGTTTAAACACGGTTTACAATTATGTCTACAAATTTATCAGTTGCTCCATACTACGACGACTACACACCTAGTTCAGATTACCACCAGATTCTTTTCAAGCCTGGCGTTTCTGTACAAGCACGAGAACTTACTCAGATGCAAAGCATCACGAGAAATCAAATCTCTGCATTTGGTGGTCACGTCTTTAAGCACGGTTCGGTTGTTGTACCGGGTAATGCTACAACGGATTTTGAAGTTTCTTATGTAAAAATTGTAGCGATTGACCTTGATGTTATCACATTAGTAGGAACAATTCTTACTGGTCAAACTTCACAACTTTCTGCATATGTAAAATATGCAACAAATGCAACAGCTACAGATCCTGCAACTTTATTTGTGACATATTATAATGTTGGAATTAATAACGAACGCACTTTTATATCAGGTGAAACAATCACTGATAATATAAACAATCTTACTATATGGACCAAGTTGGTAGATGAAACTACTGAAGCAACAGGACAGGCTGTTTTAGCTTCAGTTAATAAGGGTGTTTTCTTCGTTAATGGCACTTTTGCTAACGTTTCACCACAGACCGCGATACTTGCAAAATACTCCGGAGTTCCATCTGGCTCAGTTTTGTTAAAGATCGATGAATTTATTGTTGATGCTAATACAGATCCAACACTATTGGATCCTTCTCAGGGTTCTTATAATTATGCAGCGCCCGGCGCGGATCGTCTTAAGATTACTCTTACTCTTGTAACTCTTCCTCTTGGTTCTACTTTTGGTGAAGATTATATTGAATTGATGCGCTATGACAATGGTGATCTGTTAGAACTTTTGAGATATTCTAGGTATTCGGAACTTGAAAAAAATCTTGCGCGCAGAACATATGAACAATCCGGCGACTACATCACAGAAGGTTTAGAATTGTCTGTCAGAGAACATTTAAAGAAAACTGTAAACGGCGGAAAGTACGATTATGTTGATGGTGTTGTTGGTGGCCTGGCTGAAAAATTCATTACTAATATTTCTCCTGGGAAAGCATATGTGAATGGATATGAATCAGAAATATTTTCGACCCGAGAACTAGTAGTTGATAAAGCTCGAACCGTAGATCATATAAAAACAACTACAGCAAACTTGACACCATCATTTGGGCAGTATATCCAAGTTACGGATTTGGCAGGTCTTCCCTCGTTTTCTACTCAAGAAACTATTACTTTCTATGATAATGTTTCTGGGGGTACAATTATTGGCACTGCATCAGCTCTAGGAATTGACTACATTCAAGCAGCCGGGGCTGATGAAACATCTGCTATATATAATCTTTATATTTCAAATATAATTCTTAATACGAGTAAGTCTCTGGTTGATGCAGCCCGCGTAGTTTTTGGTGCTGGCTCATTTAAAGTAGTACATAAAATAATTGCTGCATCTTCATCTGCAACAGATTTTGTCTTGTCTGAAGTTATTTCTACTGCTTCCGGAAGATCAGCAGTCGTTCGGAAATACGTTAGATATACCGGTGAACTTTATGTTACTAAATCCGCAGCAGCTATTATACCGATTGTCAATGACATTATCACAGCACCATCTAGTGCAAGCGCCAAAATCTTATCTATAGGAGTTATGTTTAAGAACGTTTCGGATAATTTGCTCATTGAACTTCCCAAGAAATCTGTTTATGCAGTTAAAAATACAGCAAATGCAGTTGACATGTCTTATAAGATTTATTATAATACTACTGTTACTTGTGATAACGGAACGGCTTCATTTGCTGTTACCGGTATGAAGATTGATCCAAAAGAACAAGGTAATTTTATGGTTGTTGGAGCAACCCAGGTATATCCACTTTCTGTTGCTACAGTTGCCCCGGATGGGCTTTCTGTGTCAATTACTGGCATAACACCATTAAATGCAATTTTATATATTACGTGTGCTGCAACTAAATCTCTTACTGAAACTACACCTAAGACTAAATCTAAAAGCACATCTTTAGGTGAGGTATTTACACTATCTTCTGGTGTTGGTCAACTGAAATACGCTGACGGTATTCGACTCATCAATGTCACATCAACTATAGATGGTGATGTGACATCAAGATTTGTATTTGATAATGGCCAGCGCGACTATGTGTACAAACGCGCTTCGGTAGTACTAATCTCAGGTACAGTACCAACAGGCACTCTCACTGCCACATATGATTATTTTGTACATAACCCAGGCTCGGGTGATCATTTTTCTATAGATTCTTATGTTTCTTCTGGTCTCATAGATTATTTTGAGTCATCACTTCTTAGTTACACCAGCAAATCTGGGGGTACCAAGTATGATCTAAGAAATTGTTTAGATTTTCGGCCAAGAGAAGGTATTGCCGGTGGTATTACTGGAGATAATTCTCTTACCAACTATCTTCCACAGATTGATTCTAGAATTACTACATCGCTTCAAAGTTATGTGGGTAGATACGATGTGGTAGTAATTGATAAATCTTCTACTCTAAAAGTTATTTCTGGTACACCTTCTGAGACACCAAAAATACCAACTATAAATTCTGAACTAGTTTCTCTAGGCATTCTTTATATTCCGCCTTACACTTTTACCGTCAATGATATTAAATTTACAAAGACTAACAATTCTACTTATAGAATGAAGGATATCTTTTCGATCGAAAATAGAATTTCTAATCTTGAAGAGTATGTTACTCTTAATGCAACGGAAACATCGGTTGTAAACTATGATATTATTGATGCGCAAACTGGCCTCTCTCGATACAAATCTGGTTATTTGGTAGATACGTTCGAAAATCCAGATACGATCTCGGACATTCTCAATGATCAATTTACTGTAACATATTTTTCCGGAAATATCATCCCACAATTTGAAGTATATGAAACTCCTCTTGTCTCTGTGAACTCTAGTTCTTTGATGACTAAAAACGGTGTTGTGTCGCTTCCTTATACAGAAATAGTTTTTGCTAAGCAACCTTTATCATCTAAGATCACAAATATTAACCCATTCTCTGTGTTTTCTTGGTCTGGTATTATGACTATTCAGCCAAAATCTGACTCATGGGAAGAAATTCAAAACTTGCCATTGATTCTTAATACACACAATCGAGTATTCAATAATACAGTTGTAAATGTTATAACAGAAACTGTGAATGTTAATAGGCCGTGGAATTGGGTTCCTCCAGCCGGCGCATTGGTAAGTTATGCTGCCGCGCCAGCGCCTGTTGTTTCTTCGGGGGGCGGTGGTGGTGGTTGTTTCACGGGTGAGACAAAGGTTAAAATGTATAACGGAGTCTATAAGAAAATCTCAGAGGTTGTTCCTGGTGATTTAGTTATGTCTAAATCCGGGGGCTATAATGAAGTCCTTTATGTAGAATCGCTCGATAATACAATGTGGAAATTATATAGTCCTGTTGATAATATTATGCCTTTTGCTACACTAAATCACCCATTTTATATAAATAACGAACTTACTTTACCACAAGAACTTGAAACTAAGATCAATTATACATGGCTCGGCCAAATTTCTTATGTTAAATTTGATAATATGCTAGAACTTAATGAATCTCAATGCCGGGTTTACAATCTTTGGCTAGATGAACACGGTGATGGTACTTATTTGGTAAATGATATGCCAACTACTTCTATTTTATTAGATACAAAATTTATGAGAAACATAATTAAATATAGTTATACTACTCATGATCAATGTATGGACATTATCAATATAGTTCAGACAAATAATAATTTGATGAACGGATCATATAATGTCAGTAAAGTACTTGGTAAACTCAATACAAGATTTGTTGACAAGATCGTTGCAAATATTCTAAATAATGGTAGGACAAGCAAGAAAATTCTCTTTGTTTTCCTGAAATTTATCGGTTCAATTCTTTTAAAGAAAAATAAATGGCTACATCATTAATTGGTACTTATGGTACTACCCAGTCTATTAGTAGAACTGATCTCGTTGGATTAACTTCTATTTCTTTTATACGACCTCAGAGAATTAATTTCTCTGTATCTGGCACGAAGCCAAATACCAGACTTTATCCATTTTTTGATGGAAAAGGTGTGAGTTCTTATGTTGCACAAACGGGCAAAAACAAAGGTGATTCTATTATTGCCGATGCAGCGGGCAATGCTACTGGGTATTTCGATATTCCTCCTGCAACATTTAATACTGGCACCAGAATATTTTTGCTTCAAGATGATCCTACTTTTTCTGTAACTAGTATACCAGGGAATACTGTCGGTAAAGCCGAAACAACATTTTCGGCTGCAGGTATTCTCAAAACTTTTCAACAAACAACCGATGTGACAAATTCGGTTTTTAATACATTCAGACGCGATGAAACACGCGTCTTGACGAATAATATCATTGCTGCTCGGCCGCCGCCACCACCCCCACCACCTCCCAGAACTCAAGGTGGTGGTGGGGGCAACCGCGGCCGCGGAGACCCCTTAGCTCAAACATTCTTTACTTATGGTGTTAAAGGTGGTTGTTTTGTTACTTCCATAGGAGTTTATTTTCAAAGTAAAGATGCTTTTCTTCCTATTACTTTAGAAATTCGAGATACAAGTAATGGTTATCCATCGGATTCGTTAGTTTCTGAATATGCTTCGAAAACTTTAATTCCGATGGATGTTTTTACATCAGCTAATTCTAGTTTACAAACTAAATTTACATTTGATAGGCCTATCTATCTTGAAGAGAATCAAGAATTTTGCTTTGTTCTTATGGCAAACAGCAATAATTATAATATTTGGACTTCGGAATTTGGTAAAAAATCTATAGAA
>Ga0210011_1004363_pt1 | contig 10294 bp, 19 predicted proteins | sample CryGeymeta201502_FD_183972 | JGI IMG/M metagenome (GOLD analysis project Ga0210011, IMG submission 183972) | Groundwater microbial communities from Crystal Geyser aquifers in Utah, USA - Crystal Geyser metaG 2015-02 (SPAdes) (version 2) | ecosystem: Environmental > Aquatic > Deep subsurface >...
CTCTCAAAATATACAACTCCTTTAGTCATTGAAGAAAAAAACAAAGACTATGTAACCTATGGGGCTGATAATAATTATTTTCAATATTTGATTGACAGATATGTAGGTAGTGCTACTAACAATGCTATTATAAGCGGTGTTGTAAACATGATTTATGGTAAGGGCATAGATGCTTTAGATAGCAATAGAAAACCCGAACAATACGCTATGATGAAATCATTGATTAAACCGACTGATTTACGTCGTATTATAAATGACAGAAAGATTTTAGGAATGGCAGCAATACAAATCACTTATGATAAAAATAAGGTAAAAAGCATTACACACTTTCCTATGGAAACTTTAAGAGCCACAAAATTTAATGATGAAGGCGAAATAGAATCGTGGGCTTATCATCCAAATTGGAAAGAACACAAAAAAAGCGACAAACTTACTTTTATAAAATCTTTTGGTTTTGGAAATAAAACAGGAAATGAGATTTATGTCATCAAACCTTATATAAGTGGCTATTATTACTACACGCCAGTTGACTATGTTGGTGCTTTGCCTTACGCTGTTTTAGAAGAAGAAATAGCCGACTACTTAATAAACGATACTATAAATGGCTTTAGCGGTACTAAGGTTATTAATTTTAATAACGGCGTTCCAGATGAAGAAAAACAGATTCAAATAAAAAATGATGTTCTTAAAAAAGTAACAGGTGCAAGAGGTGAAAAAGTAATTGTTGCTTTTAATAATAACGCAGAAAGCAAAACAACTGTTGAAGATTTACCTTTAAATGATGCGCCTGCACATTATCAGTATTTAAGTGATGAATGCAGAAATAAGTTACTTGTTTCACACAAAGTAACAAGCCCTTTACTTTTGGGCATTCGTGAAGCTGGCGGTGGTTTAGGAAGTAACGCAGATGAAATAAAAAACAGTTCAATCTTCTTTGACAATATAGTTATCAAGACTTATCAAAATGAATTGATTGACGTGTTTGATGAAATACTATCTATCAATGATATTAATTTAAAACTTTATTTCAAAACCATTCAACCTTTGGAATTTATAGAAACAAACGGGCTGGATTCTGAAACCAAAGAAGAAGAAACAGGCGTAAAAATGTCTAAAGACAATGAAGGCTTTAATGATGATGAAATGCTAAACGCACTAGAAGGAGAAACTATTGATGATGAATGGGAATTAGTTGATGAGCGCGAGCATTGCGAAAAAAATATAAGTATTGAAGATTGGGCTAAAAAAATGATTAAGCCTAAAAAAGATATGCTTACTAAATTAGCAAATTTTATAAAATCAAAACCAAGTGATCCAAGTAGTTTAGACAAATCTTATTATAAGGTTAGGTATAAATATTCTCAAAAATATTCATCTGGCAAAAGTAGAAACTTTTGCAGAACAATGATGAGCCGAACCGATAACGGAGTAGTTTATAGAAAAGAAGATATAGATCAGGCGTCTTTTCAAGGTGTTAACAATTCATTCGGGCATAAAGGTCAAAACTATTCATTGTTTAAATATAAAGGTGGTGTTAACTGCGGTCATTTTTGGAGCGAACAACTTTACAGATTGAAAAAAAACACAGATGGAAGCTTCAAACCAGATAAAGCTTTGAGTTCAAGTGATATCGTTGAGTCGATTCCTGAAAGCTATAAGCCAAAAGGGGTTGATTATGTAACTTCGGAAATTGCACCAAAAGATATGCCTAACAACGGACATCATCCAAACTACGGAAAATGAAAGCACTATTTATAACAGCCGACGATTTAAAAAGATATAGCGTTCTTAATGGAAATTTAGACGTTAATAAATTTACGCAATATGTTGAGATTGCTCAAGACATACATATACAGGGTTATTTAGGCACAGACCTTTACAACAAACTGCAAAGCTTAATTATTGCAGGAACTTTAGATGAGGTTGTAAATTCTAATTATAAGACGCTTTTAACGACGTATATCAAACCAATGCACATACAATGGTCATTAGTTGAGTTCATGCCTTACGCAGCTTATACAGTGTCTAATGGAGGCGTTTATAAACATAGTTCGGAAACATCTGAAAGCGTTAATAAGAATGAAATAGATTTTTTAATTGAAAAACAAAGAACTACGGCTCAATTTTATACAAGGCGATTTTTAGACTATATGTGTTTTAATTCTAGTTTATTTTTAGAATACAACAGTAATTCAAATGGGGATATGTATCCTAGTAAAAAAAATGATTTTGGTGGATGGGTGCTATAAAATACAAACCAAAAGAAAAAAATATAATTAAGTTAAAAATTTTTTTAAATAAAATTAAAAAGAACAATGCCTGAAAGAATTATACCAATATTAGATTCAATAGCCATGACGCTTTTTACTGTGTTTTTTGCCGTTGCTTTTTCATCCATAGTAACTATAACAGGAGGGGTTTTAGCTATTTTGTGGTGGGCTACAAAAATAAAAAGAGATGTTGAAAAATATCACAATGGCAGTGTTTGGTCATTTATTAAGTGGATTGTAAAAAAAAACTAAAATAATCGTATTACGGTTTTACCGTACTTTTAAGTTAAAAATTTTTTGTATGAGAGATAGACATTATGCTTTAATCGGATTTATATTAGGTTTTTCGATGACTTGTTTAGGCTTAAATCCTTCGTGGTCGCAGTATGCAGACACTTATAATGAGTTTTTACTTTACCTATGTTTAGGTAGTATAGCTATTGCATTTATTAAACGAGGTAAAAAATACGATGAAATTACTTCAGTTTTATTTTTGCTTATTGGGGCGTTTTCCGTGAACAGTCCTATTAAAATCATTGAAAATTTACACCTTGTCTTTACTGCTTTAGCTATAATTTCAGCTTATATAGGGCTTATAAACCATTCTAAAAACAAAATAATGAAACAATCAGCTTATATTTCCTTTATCGTTTCTATTTTATTGTTTTCTTTTGGCTATTTTTTTAATTGGTACAGTGTTGCAGCGGCAGAACTTTTAGTGTCAACCCCTTTAATTATTAATTTTTATGACAAAAAACTTTAATATTTCAGAATTTGAGTGTAAATGTGGCTGCGAAATGCCTCCAGAAGTATATTCAAACATCATAAAATTAGCCAATCAACTTCAAATATTACGTGACATTGTATCAAAACCCATTAAAATCAATAGTGCTTATAGGTGTGAAAAGCATAATAAAGAAGTTGGAGGTGTTAAAAATTCTCAACATCTTTTAGGTAAAGCGGCAGATATACAAGTCAAAGGCTATAAGCCTGAAATATTAGCTGGTTTAATAGATGAGTTAATTTACGACGGTCATATGTTACAAGGCGGCATAGGTGTTTATAACACATTTGTTCATTATGATTTTAGAAAAACCAAGGCAAGATGGGATTACAGAAAATAAACGAAAATGAATTAATTTAAATTAAACTTATGAAATACTTACTTATATTAATTCTTTTTTTTACGTCTTGTAAATCACTAAAAGATAAGAAAGATATTGAAAGCACAAAAACAACAATCAGCGAGGTTTATAAAAATGGTGATACGCTTAAATACATCGTTCCTAAGGCTGTTTATAAAGACACTACTATCTATGTAAGGAATTTTGAAAAGAGTGGCTCAAATACGCTTAAAATCGTTTATGATAAAGAAGGCAACCAAACACAGATAGACTGCATGAGCGAGAGCATAAAAGAGCTTAATAAAACTATTGAAAGCCTAAAAGATAATTCTAAAACAAAAGAAGTAGAATTTAAAAACGCAAACATCTTATATATCTTTTTAGGTTTAGCAGCCTTACTACTTCTTAGTAAGATAGCTAATAAATTTATTTAATTTTATTTATAATATTTACTTTTCAAATTTATGCAGTATTCTTTTTATTTTTTTATTATTATGTAATCTTTTAAATCAGCATCTAACCAATTTATTATTTTTAAAAAGTTGGTCATTGATATTTCTTTTTTTTGGCTTAACCTCCAAATTGTAGAACGTCCTATTTTTAGTTTTTTAGCAAAACAATCTTGTGATTTATTTATTTGATTTAAACGCTTTAAAATATGCCTATGTATTTTTAAATAGTCTATTGTCATTTTATAGTTTTTCTTTTTCGTTTAAGTATATCCAAAAATGGTTTTTTAACTTGGTCTTTTTCCCAATCAATAATAGTATCTTCTAAAAGTTGCCTATCCATATTTTGCGTTATTTTATCAACATATATTTCAACTTTTTTATATTGGTTCAATATTTTTAATTTTTCATATGTAAATTTTACATCATAGTCACTTGCTTGTTTTTTTGAAGTTTTTCCTTTTTGATTTAAATAACTTTGTTCTCTTAATTCCGACTTTTTTTCAAGATACTTTGGAAACCATTCCCCATATATCAAATTAGAATCAACGCCTCTATTTGTAGTACCAAATGAACCATTTCTAGCCATTTTAAAGAACAATACTATATCTTCTAAACTTTCATAAGAGAATTTTTCTAATGTATCGACTGTTAATGTGTCTATTTGTGAATCGTTCATTTTTGTGCTGAACCCAAAAGATTCCATGAAACGAATTACCAAAACCTTAACAACAGAAAATCCAACTTGCGCAAATTCATCCTTAAAAACAATTCTTATGTTTGGTTTTTCTAAACACTTGTTAATAGTCAAACCCATTTCTACAACTGAAACATTAACATTTCCGTTTATTATTTCTTTACTGAAATCTAAAGTTTTTTGCAATATCGGAGTTAAATGCGTCTGTTGCGATTTGTTGGTTAGTCCGTTGTTCTGGTTGTTTTCCATTGTTGTTAATTTTTGATATTATTAGTTCATCATTCCAAGATTCATTGTTTAAAAATGTTTCTGGGTTTTTTCTAAATCTTTTTTCTGGTTGTGAAAGTTTATAATTTGGAATATAACCCAAAATAAGCTCTTTTGTTTTTTGACTTAGCTTATCCCATTGTTTTTTTATTTTATTTTTATTACCTACTTTTTTATCATATTCATGCCAAAAATCTTCAAAAGTTGGATAAATTTCTACACTAAAAACTTTTTTTTCGGTCAATAAAATATTATTATCATTTTCATTAACGTTATCATTTACATTAACATTTACATTAACAGTTGACGTAGGTTCAACGTACGTTAACTTAGGTTCAACTAGATTCAACGCTCTTTTTTCCGCACTTTTCTTCCCCATTTTGCTAAATTGTTGCAACTGTTTTTCCCATTTATCTAAGTCCTTTTTTAACATCGGTTTCATGTGTCCAAATGCCATTTTAACAAGTAAATTATCTGTTACAGGATTTTCATCATTAACGTAGCTTAAAACGTGTTTTAAAAGCTCACCAGCATCAGAATTAGGCATCTCTCTAATCATATTTATCCAATCGGAATAGAATATAAATGTTTTTTTACCCTCTGCCATATTATATAAAATAACAAACCCCTTCGATAGTACCGCCAAGTAAACTAAAGAAAGGGTTGTTGATTAATTTTTTCATGTCTTGGCGGATTTGAATTACAAATATAATTAATTTCAGTTTAATTAACATCTTTGTTCATAAAATATTCCTTGCACCTGTTAGCCAATCTAACATCTTTTATTTCATAACCCATTTCTCTAAGTGTACAAATTCTTCTAGGTAAATGCCTTATACCATGCTTAAACATAGCGGAATCACAGGTTATTCGCTCACCAGATAAAAGGTCTTTTAATACTTTACTACATTGGTTGTTTAAACGTTCAATGTTATCATCTAGGAAATTTTGAGAATCTGCATTATTTTCACGGTGTTTTTTAATTTCAATCATTGTTTTAGTTTTTAATTATTTTATAAAATTTAATCAATCTATCATAAAAAGGTAAAAATGTTCTATTTCCAGAATTAGCCTTTAAAGCTGAAATATGGCTTTTAACAAACTTATCTTGATTTATGATAGTTGTGCCTTCTTCAAGATATATAGTGTCAGAATTAAGCTGTTTTATGATAAAATAAACCTCTAATTGTTTAAGTGTCATTGGATCTTATTGTAAGTCTTTTTTATAAAATGGCTATCATACCAATTAGTGTTTGTAACCGAGCTATCAACCTTGAAAAAAGCATCTATTATATTTTCTCTTATAAAATTAATCTCGTGCAACATTAAAATTTCTGAACACTTTATTAATTTTGATTTTGGTGAAATAGAAAATTTAATTTCTGTAACCGCACCTGATCCGATTGGTCTAAAAATAAAATAAGCATTCGGCTCATGCAAAGACTGTGTTATATATATTTCTTTTTGCATTATAAAATAATTTCATTAACATCAATATTTAAAGCTTGTAGTATCTTTTCTTTAGTAGTATCATCCATAGTTGCATTACCATTTAACTTCATAGTTAAAAGCGGTTGAGAAACTCCTATTTTTTTTGCTACCCAAATAATCTTAATGCCTTTATCCTGTATTAATTCTTTTAAACTTTTTTTCATAATTTTATATTGTTTTTAATAATTCCAGATAATGATTTTTTATTGAAATAAGTTCATCCCTTGTATATATGTATTTTCTTTTTTCATTAGCGCAATCCTCAATTTCTTTCATAAAATCATTTCCATATCTTTGTATTAAACCAATCCTATAATTTGATTCATTTCCATTAAGATAAGTATTGCATTTACGGCATTGTTTATGCACGTTTCTTTCATCAAAAATAAGCCCCGAATAAAGTTCTGCTTTAAAATAATGACCAGCATCCCAAATTTCACTTATAACACTTCCGCAACTAATACACGATCTGTTTATGTCACGCAACCTTATCCATTTATGAAATGGCTTCCTTGCTTCTTGTATAAGTCTTTGTATTGATTTTCTGTTTTGGTTTTCTTGCTTAATTTTCTTTTTTACATTTTTTTCAAAATCACGTTTGTTCTTAACCAAAAAAGACTCAAATGTTTTTTTTGCTATAGGTTCATCTGAAATTAACCATTTAGTATAACAAGATTTACAAAGACCATATTTTAAAAACCTAACATCTACCAATGAACCACAGCTTTCAAACCCTTTAGCTTTTCCATGACCTTTACAAATCTTTTCTTTAATCATAATATATTGATATTTTAAAATAATTCTTTTATAATTTCTTTATTTGCATAAGAAAAATTATGTTCTTTCTCAAGTTTTTCAAAACCAATATTTTTAATAAGATTTAAACCATGTTCTATTTGGATTAAATTATTCCTTTTTAACAAAATGTCTTTTTGATTAGTTGTAAGTTTTTTGTAGTAATTAGTTTTTAAAACCAATTCTCTTAATGTTCTTATGTTTGTTATCATTGGTTAAAAGACTTATTTGTTAAGTGAATTTAAGTATTTTCTACCGATTACAACTCGCTCTTTTAGTTCTTTTAAAAAGGTTTCATCACGATAAACAGTTTTTTCTAAAACACGGTCTTTTAAAGGAATATCGAAACCCTCACCATACCATTCGTCCTTTGATATTTCCATGTTGTGAAATGGATTGACTTTTATAAATCTTTCATAATCGAATATCATCATCTTTTCTACATCACGGCATTTGTTTACGTATTCATCGTAATATTTATCATCTGCATTTCCGGGCATATTAAGTGCGTAAAAATGTTTTTGTTTTTCGTTATTAACAAGATGTTCGGTTCCATTGACCAAACAGTAAACGGTAGTCCATTTTTCAGCCCCTGTTAAGTCCATGTAAACTTGATTTTGAGCGTAATAATTCTTATCTAATTCATCTTCTTTAAACGGAAATGTATCTAAACCCCATGAGTTTTTAATATCAAATCCCTCTTTGTTTTTTTTGATTTCGTCCAATGTTGGTAAATCCCACTCCCCACTAAACCAATCATTTTTTAAACGGTCTGTATTTTTAGTAAAGAACGTATTAAGCTTTAAAATATCTTTTCGGTACATTTGGTATAAAGTAACGGCTTCTTCTTCTTGTAATATGCCTTTTTGAACGTATTTATTGGTAAACAAGAAGTTTCGGTTAAATGTTTCTGCCCTATGGATTTTACGAAGTTCCGTTTGTATCGTTTTTGGAAGTTCTTTTGAATCTCTTTTTAAGATAAGTTCACTAAACTTTGCTTCCATTACCGCTGTTAAAGGTTTTTTTAATCCCGTTTCGGACGCCTTTTTTCTATTTAATAACACGTTTAACTCGTTTTCCTGTATGTCGGTTATCCCAATAGTGCCAGTCATTAAAAAATGCGCCTGTGAGGCTCTAAATTGATATTTTGAAAAGTCCATATCTTATTTTTTAGCTTCTTTTTTAAGTTGAATTTCCTTTGCTTGCAAAGCTGGAATCAAAGTTTCATCGGTAACGTGCTGTTTTGCAAACTCAATATCATCTAAAGTCTTAGCCGAAGTTATCAAAGTCATCATTCTTTCTTTATCTGGGTCAACTTTTGTTTCCTCATTGTCTGGAAAGTTTATATCATCTGGATTATTGACATCGTTAAAAGTTGCTTGGTCTGTTTGAACAGCCGTTTGCATATCTATTGATAGTGGCGCATATTTGCTGAGTAAAAGTTTAAGCACTGTCTTTTTTGCCATTGAATCAAAATCGGTTTTCCAAAGTCCATATTGTTGTTTAAAAGTTTTAGAAAATTTACCTCCATGCGCATTAAGTTCATCAATACTCATAAACATATTTTTTTCAAATCCGTTCAATAAACTAAAATAAGAAACATATCCAACCGTTTTTGTTTTTTCCCTTATTAAATCATCTTGAATCCATGAAAATTCAATATCACCTGTTAATCTATCACGACTTAAAATTTCACCGTCTTTAACCTCTGTTACATTAACAGTCTTAAACTGTCCACTGCGTTGAGCAAGTTGTAAAAATCCCTTATAACCCAACTGAAATTGAGCCTTAACAGAAGATGAACCATCCTTATTTTTAGTGTTAAAAGGTATTATATATGCAAACCCTATACTATTATTAAGAGGTAAATTTAATGTAGCTGCGGTCATTGCTGCGCCAACCACAGAATTAGGTTCTGCTTGGGCTAATAAATCACTTGATTTTATAATCTGTAAAACAGAAGTGGCAAATGTTGATGCTCTTTTGCCAAGTATTTCATTTAATCTTTCTTTAACGCTTTCACTAGATAATAGCGTTTGTACTTTTGTTGTTGTTAATTCTGTACTCATTTTTTTTTCGTTTTAGTTTTTCAAAAATAGCCAATATTTTTATAAAAATATAAAATATTACTTTTTATTTTTCATTTTTGCCCGTTGTAGAACTATTTTTTTTATCAAGAAATTCTCTTTTTCTAAAAAGTTTTTCTCTTTTATATTTTTTAATGAACAATTGGCTTGAGACCAAAGTTTAGAATAAGAACCTGATTTATCATCTTCAAATATTATATAGTTTTTTTGATTGTAAAGCTCTTTCAGGCTGCCAAAAATCATCACATCAATTATTTTGCCTTTGAATTTTTGTATAAAAACCCAATGTTCTTCTATTTGTTTCATATATTTTATTTTAAAAAGGACAATATTCTTTTTTAGGTTCTAATTCTATATTTTCTTTAAGTTTTGATTTTACCAAAAATGTTTTGTTATCTAGCCATATACCAATACTACCACCATTTGTAGTTATTTTTTTCAACCTTCCTGTTTTTTCATTATATGCTTTTCTATTAGAAGTCAACTTAATGTGTGGATGGCTTTTAACTTGCCATTTTGCTTTTAATTTTAAATACATAAATCAAAGATTAAGTTATTAATATTCAATGTTTTAAAGTTTGGTAAATATTAGCTTAGTATGTAGTTGTGCGTAATTAACGACCGTGGTTCATTCCTTGCAACTGGCTTTTGGAAAATGATTTTGTTTGTTTTTTAAGCTTGTCAGCACCTTGCCCTATTGACCTTAATTTATATCCATTTTCATTAAGAAATTTATAATACATTTCTTTGTTTGCAGAAGGTTTTTCAATCCTGTATTCTTCAGTTATTTTTAATTCAGTGAGTATGTCATCTTGATAATTTATAGAAGTCAGTTTATAATAAGCAGAAATTAAGTCAAGAGTGCGTCTAAGATCTATCATTTCTTGAACGGTCTTGTCTTTATATTTTCCAAACCCCATTTTTGATTTTCTTGTCATTGTTCTAAGTGTCGGTATCATAAGTTAACTACGCACAACACCGTATAAAAATAATAGCGGTTTTGTGTCTTATTTAAAGGTTAATAATATTAATTTAATTCTGTTCTCATTCGATTCGCTCGTGCGTGTGATTCGCTACTATTCTTATACGTGGCACGTTATACACAAGCTAAAGA
>Ga0210011_1004365_pt1 | contig 10285 bp, 12 predicted proteins | sample CryGeymeta201502_FD_183972 | JGI IMG/M metagenome (GOLD analysis project Ga0210011, IMG submission 183972) | Groundwater microbial communities from Crystal Geyser aquifers in Utah, USA - Crystal Geyser metaG 2015-02 (SPAdes) (version 2) | ecosystem: Environmental > Aquatic > Deep subsurface >...
ACAAGAATATCAAAATGATATTAACAAAGAAAAAATAGATGAAAAGATGAGACGAGCCGAGGAATTTAAAGAGCAAAAATTGTATTTCTTAAACCAAAAGAAAAAAATGGCTGACAATATAGCTAAACAAAAGTCAGAAGTTTTATTAAGATTTGATAAGATGATGAAAAATAACGGAACGATTTCTCCAGAGATAATCAAGGAGTTATTCCCTGATGATCAAGAACTTTACGAAAGAATAGTTGGTATATATAATAAATATAACTAATAAATAACGATATTATACATTAATATAACTTATACCTATATCTTCTTATCAATTAACTATTTTTAGCAATGAAAAACCAATTACAATCAGAACGCGAACAAAACTCTTCAAAGGTGCTTAAACACGACTCTTCAGTTATATCAACTAATAACAACAATATCAATAAGGAAAGTGCCAGAAAAGAAGAAAAACAAAGTAAACAGTCCCAAAAGAAGTCACAACCTAAAGATAAAAACTTAAACGAAAAAGATGTTGATAAAAAGGTTGAAGATTATAAACAAACTCTTAACCAAGAATTATTAAAGTTATTGAGTGTAGAAAAGGAAAGAGAGATCGAAAGAAAAGCTTTATATGAAAAAGCAGAAGGTGAGGAGGCGAAAAAAAAAGTAGAAGCAGATATGAAAGAAGAAAGGAATAAAGCTGCTGAGCATGTTATGAAATTGAATGAGTAATTATATATTATTAATACAATATTCATATATTATTAATACAATCTATTAGGGATATTGATAATAAAGTAAAGCTCTATAGAGAAGGATTAGTGAAATGAAATTAGAACACGAACATAATAAGTAAGTAATATCAATTGGTTAGATATATTTGTTTTTATCTAGATTGATATTAGTAAAAAAGTTTTTATTTTGTTTACAACAAACAAAACAACATTAGCTTAATAATTAAACTATCTTTATTTAAAAAATTAAATGATTAAATGTTTTAATTTTATAACGTTTTTTAACAAATTTTAATTTATTTAATCAGGTATTAATTAATATGTATTATTTATCTTTCTACTTATATTAATATATTTTTAATACTTTTAATTCCAATTTAAATTATTATTATTTATTATTCCAATAATAAATTATCATTCATAAAATTAATGAAAGAAAAAAAAAATAAAAACGTAGAAGAACATAACATAGAATTAAAAAGAAATTCAAACGAAGACAAACAAGACAATAACGGCAAACAAGATAAAATAGATAAATCTAATAATGAAAAAAGTAACTTAATCGAAGAGGAAGAAGAAACAATCGACGAAACAAAATTCAATAAAGAGATTGAAGAATATACTGAAAACGGGCTAAGCAAGTTAAAATTTTACAAAGATAAAGTCGGACTATTTCTATTCCTATTTGTTATTATTACTATTTCTATTCAAACATACGCAGTTTATATAACATATGATTTTAGAGAAGATTCTAATCTACATCACTATAAACTTTTATTTTATATAACATGTTTCTTAGCAGTATGGAGTCATTTACGTGCAAGTTTTACTAATCCTGGCAAGATAATTCATTATAATAACACATCAGTAATTAACTTCTACCTTAATACAAGAAATACTGCTATGAAAAATGCTGAAAAATTTAATAAGAAAGTAGGCCATATATTTTTCCGTGATGAACAAGATAAAGAAAGCGATATTAATGATAGTGATGATGAGATTAAGAAAACGAAAAAAGAAGAGCGAAAAAAGAAAAAAGAAGAGAGAAAGAAACTAGAAGAGGAAAGTGATAATTCTAGTTATGATGAAGAGTACTTTAGGCCAGTATCTGCAATAGGCGATAAAGAAATGGAAAAGATAATGGATGATTATAAAGTAGAATTAACTAGATGTAGGCAATGTTATGTAGTAAGAATAATACGAGCGCATCACTGTTCAAAGTGTAAAGGGTAAGAATTTTTTAATAGTATTTATATATTTAATTCATTTTAGATGTATAATGAAAATGGATCACCACTGTCCTTGGATTAATAATTGTATTGGGCAGTTTAATCAAAAGTTTTTTATTTTATTTATTTGGTATTCTTTATCAGGATGTTTATTATCTGGAATGATAAGTGGTTGGTATTATATTTACCATCATCAGCAAGAGTATAATAATTATAGTAAATATTTAATATAGAGTGATTGATAATGTTTTGTTGTTAGTATTTTTATGTTTCCAGCTTGTTTTAAATATAATTTTTATTATATTTACTTGTTGTATGTTGTGTGATCAATGGACGTCGATTAATAATGATACTACTTGTAATTATTAATAAATATAATAATTAACTTTTTAGTAATTGATATGAAAAAGAAAAAAATGCTCGAGCAAAGAACAGTAGGTAATGTTCTCAAAGAAATTTTTGGAGGTGACTTTTCACTTCATTGGTTTCTTCCTTATAAAGTTGGTGGTTATCTTCCTTTTTTTAAAAAAATACATAAGAATAAAGGGTAAATATTTTTAATAATAATACAAATATAATTTACAATTACTTTAACATTTATTAATAAATATTGAAGTGGTAAAGATAATTAAACATGGAGAGTTTGATAATAGACATAATTAATTAGATATTAATTTATAATAAAGTATTCAATTTTATTATATAAATTAACAATTTACTTAATTAATAAATAAATATAACAATATATGCAGTAAATTATAAATATAAATAATGTAAGTATTATAATAACTATTTAAGCCTATATAATTACTTATCAATATAATTTTTATGTTATTATGTAGTATATATAGAATATCACATTCTAATATAATGTATCGGCCATACTAAGCCAAAAGCACCAGATCCCTTCCGAACTCTGAAGTTAAGCGGCTTAAGGTTAGGTTAGTAGTTTGATGGGGGACCGCAAGCGAATACCTAATGCTGATATTTTGTCAATTTTATATATTTACTATATATTATAAATTTAACATAAGTGATTGTTATTATGTAGATATGAAAGCTTTTTTTGTCATTCAGAGATATTATTTAACATTATAACTTCATAAATTTTCTATTTTTGTTTATAAAATTAGATATAGTAATTTTATGTTACTATAATATATATTTTTTATTTTTATTATTATTATATAATATTCTTATTAAATAATTAAAATATTATTATTGAATTACATATTTATGATTAATTAATTATTCATTCACAATTTTAAAATCTTGATCTTTCGAGAAACATGACTTGTTAAATTTATATAGAATAGTGTTTTTGTTGTCAGTTGATTTTGCTTCTACTATTTCCGCATCAAGAATACTATAATCTACTTTGAATACCACATTAATCGGATAAATGTTCGTTAAGTCTTCAGCAGATTTAATTTCAATTGAAGGTGTAAGTCCTTCGTGTAAATTACTAACTGACCATTCGATTTCCTTACTAGAATCATCAAATTTATATTCAGAGTCAGTACATTTTATCTAAGCAAATTATAATTATTCTTACAGCAGGTACTTTAGCCAAATTTATTTTAAAAACTATCAATCCTAAAGTACTGAACATTTGTTGATATGAATACTCTACAGATAGTGTTAAAATATTTGTATTTCCTTTTGATGAATTGAAACAACTAAAGTTAAAAGGAATGTTTTCCTATAAAATATTTTAGAGCTTTATATTACTTCTTTCAGTTTAATATTATACTTCATAACATTCATTCTTGTTTTGGGTTGGAAGCCTTCGTTTGCATTCTATAAAGTGATTAAGATTCATTAAAAGAGTATAATAGTATAAAAGTATAATATGTAGTTTATATTTACCTCTGGAGCGAGTATTTTCTTTTCTGTAAATGATTTCTTGTCGATATTGCATATTTGAATTTTATTGTTTCCGCCGATTTTCAACTGAATCTCAGACTTCTTTACTGTTGGGTTGAACACTGTTAAAAATCCTTCACCTTTAACTTCTACTTTTTTAACATCACCGTCTTTTGTTAACTCACATTTAAATCTTTCTTCGATTTCAAATAGTATAGGCTCATCTAATGGATTAATAAATTCAGCTTCTTGGTTTGGTTCAAGTTCTTTTTCTTCGGCTTAATAATTTATTAAAATACGTTATGATTATAATAATGTTATATATAAAGTATAATTATTTATTCGAGGTATCCGTATTCTTACTTTTTTTAGTTTCTTCAGCCTTTTCTTGTTTCTCTTTCTTTTTGCTGAGTTTAAGTCCTTTTTTCTCAGTTCCTTTGCTTGTTGTTGTAGGTAAAGTAACTTTAGACTTATCATCATCAGAGTCACTTTTTAATGTCGAAAAGGTTTCAATGTCCTTATCACTATATTATATTATTATGTTAGGCACTTTAATTATAATACCTTGAGAAGTTAGACTCAATATTGTGATATTTTTTGTCTAGCTTAGCAATATCAAACTCTTTCATTTTCTTTCTTAATACTTCCTTTTGTTCATTCTCTCTTTGGTGTTTTAAAATTAAAAAGGCTTTCTCTTCTTGAGATTCCATCTTTAAATACTGTTGGATTTGTGACATGTTTACACCTTCTCTATGGCCACCAACACTGATTATATCATCAATTCCTAGTATAATTTCAATATAATTGAGACTTATTTTTTCCTGTGTTATGTCTATAATAATATTATTATAATGTTAATAAGTTAATGTTTAGGTTAATATTATCAATAAAATGATTAGAATCATATTAAATGTTATACCTCCTTTGCATAAATCTTGAATTAGTCTAAACACAAGTTTAATTATTTCGATGTTTTCGATAATATTAGAATTTCTTCCTGATATTATAACTAAAAATAAAGTGTCAATAGGTATAAAGACATATAGATCAGTTTCAGTTTCGATATGAGTGCTTTCTTTTGTTCCTTCTATATTTCTCGTGAATTGAACGACTAACTCGTTTAATTCCATAAAGTTCATTTTTATAAATTGCCTTGCAAGTAGGATCTTAGCATTTTTGTTGCATACTACTATTGATTTATTTGACATTTCCTGTAATAATAAATTTTAATTTTAATAATAATATAAAGTAATAATAAATATTTATGATTAGTTTGTTTTTAGTTTAATAATAATATATAAGTATTACAAGTATGACACGTATTTATTAGATTAATTTTGAATCTTAATTTGATTTAAGTTTAATATGAATTATGAATATTAAAGTTAAGTTAAAATGAATTGTGATTCTTAAATACTTAGAAAAAGGTTAATGAAATATGTTGGAAATATCGTTTCTTAATATTTATCATATATAGCATTTAATTAATTACATTGAAATATTTAATTATTTAATTTACAATTTATTTAAATACTATTACAAATATTAAATTTCTTACTAAAATTATTTAAATACACAAATATGGGAGTACCCGCATTTTTCAGATGGTTAACATCAAGATATCCACAAATTCTAATGGATGCTTTCGAAGACGATAAAGAAAGCAAAACAATAGAAGAAATTAATAAAGTATTACGTGAAAAATACGATCAATCATTAGATATGCCAATCATTGATAATTTATATTTAGACTTCAATGGAATTATACATCCATGTTGTCATCCAGAAAACAAAGTAAATAATTGAAACTTATAAACAATAACCATATAAACCATATAAACAATATCCATTTAACCTTATACTTATTTATTAGCCTCAACCCTCTTCAGAAGAAGAAATGTTTAACAATATATTTGAATATACCGACAACCTAATAAAAACTATTAAACCAAAAAAAGTATTATATTTAGCAATAGATGGTGTGGCTCCAAGAGCTAAAATGAATCAACAAAGAAGTAGAAGATTTCGAACTGCTCTTGAGGCTATGGAGAAAAAGGATAAAGAACATGAAGTTATAAAAGAATGGCAAGAGAAAGGAGTTGAGCATGAAATAAAAATATCACAAGGCTTTGATAATAATACTATTACACCTGGAACTGAATTTATGACTCGCTTGTCTGAATCTTTAAAACTTTATATTTCACATAGGTTACAGTTTAATCCAGTTTGGAAGGGACTAACTGTTATTTTTAGTGATTCATCAGTACCTGGAGAAGGAGAACATAAAATATTGGAATTTATAAGGACTCAACGAAGTCAAGAAAATTATGTTCCAGGTACTAGTCATTGTATGTATGGCGCTGATGCAGATTTAATTATGCTTTCTTTAATAACTCACGAACCAAACTTCTTTATAATAAGAGAGTCACTTAAGGAGAAACAATGGCAAAAATGTGACTTTTGCGGTTTAGTAAATAACAAATAATATTAATAATATTTTATTTAATAACTAGAATGGACATGTCAAGGCAGATTGTTACAAACTGAATAGTAAAGGAGGAAAACTTGACGATGTAAAAAATTTTGACGCTAATGTAGAGTACTCAATATTGAAAATAAATGTTTTAAGAGAGTATTTAGAACTGGAAGTATTTAAAATAAATAACATTTATCTAGTATAAAGATATTAAATTTAACTTTCCATTTGATTTAGAAAGAATCATTGATGACTTCGTATTTATTTGCTTTTTTGTAGGGTAATATATCAAATAACAATTAATTATTATCCCTAATACAAATATATACTATTTAACATATATCACTATTTTTATAGAAACGATTTCATTCCCAATCTACCTTCATTAAAGATTAGAGAAGGAGCCATTGATGCACTTATATACATATATAAAGCTATTTTACCAAGCTTAGATGGTTATCTTACCGAAAATGGGAAAATCATCTTACCAAGACTACAAATTTTATTAAACAAACTATCTCTAGTTGAGGAGCTATTTTTTAGACAACAATTAAGTTATCAAGCTTATTTAGAACGAAGAAAAGCAGAAAATGTTGAGTTTGCTAGCAAATCACTTAATTTAATGAATGAAGAAAAGAATAAAATTGATAATAATTTAAAGAACCAAGCGTCAAATGATGAAGAATTAAAAATATTTGATGATTTATTTGACGATAACGACAAAGCAATTGAAAAAGAAATAGAAATTGACATAGAAAAAGACAAAGAAGCTAAAAATAAAGAAGCCGCAGAGGAATTCAAAAAATTAGTCAAGGACATGCTCAAGAAGGAAAATGACAAGAAAGTTGAAAAATACAAAGATAATATTAAACTTGGTGCCGAAGGTTGGAAAACCCGATATTACGCCGAGAAATTCAAAACAAGTAATCTTAATCAAGAATTCTTATATAAACTAAAAAAGGCGTACATCGAAGGTATATGTTGGGTTTATAGCTATTACTACAACGGTTGTGTATCATGGGAATGGTATTACCCTTTCCATTATTCACCCTTTGCTTCTGATTTATGTAATATATCAAATTTAGAAATCAAATTCGAACTCGGTAGACCATTCAAACCAATCGAGCAGCTTCTTGCTGTACTTCCTCCTTACAGTTGTTCGGCCTTACCACAAAACTTAGCTCTTATGATGAAAAACCCTGATTCTGAAATTGCTGACTTCTTCCCAACAAATATTTCTCTAGATATAAACGGACATCCTTTTGCTTGGATGGGTGTTAATTTAATACCATTTATTGAAGATTGGAGAATACGTGATGTCGTTAGCAGATTTGAAAGTGAATTTAGTGACTTTGATAGAAAAAGAAATAAACTTGGAAATACATTAGTGTTTTTTGATTATAAAAATCATTACTTTGGTAATATAATGGGAAATAACTATAACAACGAAAAAAAGCAATTTGAAATAAACACTCCACAGTTTAATAGCATAACATGTATTATCAAAGGAAATTCAGAAACTAATCAAGTTGACCAGACTTACAAATTTTTAAATAACAAACTTACTATAAAAGAAGTAAAGAATTGCTCAATAGTTTCTTTAATCTTTAAAAATCCTGATTCAAACCCACATAGTAGTATAATTCATAAGAACTTCAAATTTGAAAGACAAGTTAAAGATACTGGTTTTCTATATATACCAAAAAAAGTATTTAGAGGAGATAAGGCTATTGAAACTGTGGAACGTGTTATAGGGAATAATTACTCTGAATCAATTAAAAATCAGATGTTTGATAGAAACTTCAATAATTCTAATACTAGAGAACTTGAGCCGGCTGAACTACACTATCTTCATAAGAAGAGGTATAAAGATGATAAAAATTCTAATACAGAAGAAGAGTTACGGAGGAATCCTAAAAAGAGTAGAGATGATAATAACTATAATACTAACGTTAATCCTTCTAATATGTATAATGCTAATAATAATCAATATGTAAATAATCCAAATAATTCAAATAATCAAGGAGGAAATCAGTACCAAAATCAATATCAAAACCAAAATCAGTATCAAAATCGTTATCCAAATCAATATCAAAATCAATACCAAAATCAATACCAAAATCATAATCAATACCAACAACAATATAATTTTAAACAGTATCAAAATCAATATAATAATCAATATAACAATAATAATCAATATAATAATATGAATGTTCGACCACAAGTTAGTCAAGTTGTTGATCTTACTGATATAAATGACAATAACAAAAATGTTATTAATAGCAATACAAATACCGTAACAAATAATAATAACTTGACTACATTAAATGGAATATCTAATGATAATAAAAACTTCTTTAAGGAGAAGATAGAGTATTACAAAAGTAATCCTGAGTTATTTAACAAACTAAATAAACAACAAAAGTTTCAATTAGAATCATGTAAATAACTTTAATTTTAGTTATATTATTATATATTTTAATATAATATTAATTTTACTTTTTAGGGGAAAAAGACTTAAAAGATCTTGAAAGTCATTCTAAGAAAGACTGAGAGAATAGTATATAATTAATATATAATTAATATATAATCAATTTATAACAGAACAAATTTAATTAAGTTATTAAGTTTATTTAAGTTTATATAATTTTATTTTGAAGAGAATAATTTTGAATACATTTATGATATTAAAATGATTATAATTTACAATATTGGATTTATTAATAATAAAAAATATTATTTAATTATTATTTATTTATTATTTACGTATATTAAAACATGTCTCTAATGTCCAAAAATGATTTTATTGCTGGAAGTCTTGCAGGAATTATGCAAGTCATTACTGGACAACCATTCGATTTGTTAAAAATTAAAATGCAAACAGAAGCAGTAGCAGTATCGATTAGCAGCTCAGCTTCAAAAATATATGTAAATGATGGAGTTTTAGGATTTTATAAAGGTACACTTTCTCCACTTGTTGGTGTATCTTTATGTGTTTCCATTCAGTTCGGAGCAAATGAATATGCAAAAAGAATGATGAAATCTTATACTAAATCTAGCCAACTTCCAGTTCCAGTATTAGCTATGTGTGGTGGTTTTGCTGGATTTTGTAATGCATTTGTTGCTTCACCTATAGAATTAATTAGAATAAAGTTACAAGCTCAAAAAGCAGGAACTCACAAATTTACAGGATCTGTTCAAACTTTAAAATATTTATATAGTCATCATGGAATATCTGGAGTTTTCCAAGGGCTTAATTCAACTATATTAAGAGAAGTTCCAGCTTACTTTACTTACTTTGGAGTTTACGAAGGATTAATGCAAAAGGCAGTTAAAACTCATAAAGGAAGAGATCAAATTCCCCTTTACAAAATTTCAATTTTTGGTGCTTTAGCAGGCTGTTGTTTATGGTTAAGTATTTTCCCATTAGATGTAATTAAATCTAGAATTCAGTCTGATACTATAACTAATTCAAAATATAAATCAATTACTGATTGTGCAAGTCAGATTTATGCAGAACAAGGAAGTGCAGGATTTTACAGAGGAATAAAACCTTGTATGTTAAGAGGAATATTTGCTAATACCGCTACCTTTATAACTTTTGAAAAAGTTAATCAGTATTTAAAGGCTAGAAAAAAGAAGAAAATGCATTGATTAACTCAAATTAATTTAATTAATGATATATGATAATGATGAAGGTATTTAAAGATCATACTCATAATTAATAATAGATAGTTATCTTAAATATTATTAAGAAATTCTATGTAAATAAATGAAAGCATGTAAATAAGATGGCTTTTTATATTTATGTTATTTTATTTTGTTTATTTAATTATTAATATATTATTTATTTTGTAATACATATTTTATTTACTAATTAACTATTACTTTAATTATTTATATTATATAATATTAGTGTAATTAAAATGAGGGGATTGGGGATTGGGGATTGGGGATTGCAATCCCCAATCCCCAATCCCCAATCCCCA
>Ga0210011_1004378_pt1 | contig 10267 bp, 15 predicted proteins | sample CryGeymeta201502_FD_183972 | JGI IMG/M metagenome (GOLD analysis project Ga0210011, IMG submission 183972) | Groundwater microbial communities from Crystal Geyser aquifers in Utah, USA - Crystal Geyser metaG 2015-02 (SPAdes) (version 2) | ecosystem: Environmental > Aquatic > Deep subsurface >...
ATGGTTTCCGGCCCATACGAGGGCGCCGTGTTCGAGGTCGTCAGGTTCGAGGACGACATGCGCATTGCGGAGGCGCGCGCGATCATCGTGACCGAGATCCTCGGAGCCATGCGCGAGGTCTCCGTCCCGGTCTCCGACATGGTTCTGCACAAGAAGAAAGGCCCCGCCGGGTGACGGGGCCTTGTGGTCGGTTTTCCTCAGCGGCGTCAGGCGGCGCGTCGGTCGTCGTCAGCCTTGAAGCGCGCCCACGCGGCCTCCTCGATGCGAGTGTAGAAGGACGGGAACATGCCGTTCCGGCCCGGCTTCGGGTGCGCCGCGCGGTCACGCTCGGGAACGACATTCGCGCCGTGCCAAGTGGCATAGGTGAGCTTCCCGTTCTCGTCGACCTTCCCGATCCGGCGCTTCGCCCATTCGCAGAGGCGCAGGTAACGCTCGATCGTGAACTCCGGCTTCATGCGGCCGTCAACGCCAATGGTAGCCATCACGCATCCTCCTGTTCAATCTGACGGATCGCAAGGGCGAGCATCGGCTTGATTGCGCCCTTGGTTTTCTCGGCTCTGGACAGCGCATCGCGATCCACGCCAAGGCGCTCCGCCAGCGCCCGCAGCGAGTATCCGAGGCGAAGGCGAAGCGCGCGAAATTCGGAGCCGGTCATGAAGAAAACCTTCGGCACCAATCGCGCGCTTCGGGTCTGTATTTGCGCCCATGGTCTGCAATCAGCTTCGCCATGGCGATTTGCGCATCTTGGTTCGCAGCCATGTTGAGCGCGTTCATCGCATCGCTGATCGTGAGGGAGCCCAGCGGGATTGCGCGGGCTTCTGCGGGTGTGTTCGGAAGTGCCATGTTTCTCTCCTCATCTCCGGGCCGCTCCCTGCGTCCCTATGAGCCTAATATGGCGGTTATTCCCGCCAATGCAAGGGAGAATGACGCAAATCGCCGGGGAAATGGCGGATATTTCAGCCGTCATGTCGGATAATGCACGCTCGCAATCCGCAGTTGCGAAAAGTCCGCGCCGCGCCTATACTCACGCCAGCCGCGCGGTGCGCGGTCGCAGGACGGCGAGGCTGGAGACCAGATAGCGCGTCCGACCCGGCGATTGCGCCTTGCGACACCTCACCGGAGGTAGTCCGAAGAATGTCTGGAAGTCAGTGCCTACTTCGGAAACAGCTTCCGGCAGTAGTGAACCTGGAGCATCGCCTCGGTCTTCGTGAGAGCCCCCCGGCTCCGCTCCGCAGCGCACTCCGCATACGACGCTGGCCCCATCGCCTCCCCAACCCCATAGACTGCGACAGCGCCGAGAACGGCGCCGATGAGCATGTGGTAGAGGCCAGAGGCGCGCATCGTCTCTCCAAGGTTGGGCAAGGGAGTATATGGCAATGATCGAGAAGAGCGCCAGCCTCCGCGTCCGCACCATTCGCCCGACCCGCTGCAACCCCATCCTCACCGTGACCACAATCCGGGAGATCGCGGAGCACAACGGGGCTGAGATGACCGAGGCGGTCACCGACGCTCGCGGCGATGGCTTCCGCCTCCACTACAGGCAAAACTGCAAGCCCATCGTCGCGGGCGGGCGTATCGTCGGGTATATCCCCGGCCACCCTGGCCTCCGCGCCCGTGGCTATGTTCTGCCCGGTCCTGATCTTCTCAAGAAGATGAACATCGACCCGTTGTGATGCCTGAAGCTCCTGTCGTCGTCTACGGCCTGATCGACCCTCGCGACGGCGCGCTTCGCTACATAGGGAAGGCGAACTGCGCCGAGAACGGCCGCAAGGTGGCCGCCGCGCGCCGGGAGTCTCCAGAGAAAGACCGGTTGTGGAGGCTTCGGCACCTTCTCGGCGTTTCCCTCTCAAAGGGGTTTGTCAGGGAGGACACGAAAGCGAAGATGCGCGCGCTCGCCGCCCGCCGCCCAGACCTGTTCGGAGATTGGGCTTACATCTGATGGCCGAGCCCGCGAAGAGTCCGAAGCGCCGCGCTGTCGCGAAGCCGCGAGAGAAGAGGATCAAGAAGAAGCCCGCCAACGGTGAGGCTTCCGCAAAGCTCGACGCCATCGGAGTTGATGCGATCTGCCATATGTTCGCAGAAGGCGAGACCTTCCGCGCCATCTCGGCTCAGGTTGGAGTGTCGAGAGCCGCGATTGCCGACTGGATCGCTGCGTCGTCCGACCGCTCCGCGCGCGTGCGCGAGGCTCGGAAAATGGCTGCGGAAGCTGAGGACGATAAGGGCTTGGAGGAGCTGACGAGCCTGCCGGCCGATCCAACGACCGGCGCGGTGGCTCGCGCTCGCGAGATTGCGCAGCATCGGCGCTGGAGGGCGAAGATGCTTGACCCTGACCGCTACGGCGACCGTGCGACGATCGACCTGAACGCGACAATCGAGTCCGCCGACACGGCCGCGCTCCTCTCTGAGCTGGCCCAGGCTCTCAGCATCACGCCCGAGCAGGCGAGGAAGATGGTCGGGTTCGCGGAGGGCGAGAAAGAGGCGTCGTGAACGACCTCACCCCTCAGCGCCTCGACCCGGCGCGTCTCGCCGCCATCGCGAAGGAACTGAGGCGCCGGGCCTCACGGATGGAACTGTCTCGGCTCTACCCGGATGAGACGCAGGAGATCGACGGGAAGACCTACCACGCCCGGAGGCTTTACCCGAAGCACCTGGCGTTCTTTCAGGCCGGCGCGCGCTATCGGGAACGCTGCGCGATGGCCGCAAATCGCGTTGGAAAAAGTATGGGGATGGGCGGCTACGAGACCGCGCTGCATCTGACTGGCGACTATCCGGCATGGTGGCCCGGCCGAAGGTTCAGCCGCCCCGTGAGATGGTGGGCGGCGGGCAAGACGAACGAGACGACGCGCGACATCGTGCAGTCGATCCTCCTCGGTGAGATCGAGGGTTCCGGCGCGACGAAGCGCGTGAGCGGGACCGGCCTCGTGCCGGGCAACCGGCTCGGGGATCGGACGTGGAAGCAGGGCGTCGCCGATCTAATCGACACGATCAAGGTCAGGCACGCCTCGGGCGGATGGTCCGTCCTCGGGCTGAAGTCCTATCAGCAGGGCCGCGGTAGCTTCGAAGGCACCACGCAGCACGGCATCTGGCTCGATGAGGAGCCGCCGCTCGATGTCTACGGCGAGTGCCTGATCAGAACAGCGACGACGCAGGGGATCATCATGCTGACGTTCACGCCCTTGGAGGGCCTCAGCGAGACGGTCCTGCAATTCATGCCGCGAGGAGGCGAGTGAAATGTCCATACTGACCTGCGCTTGTTACGGGCGCGCTGACATTCTGCCGGGCGGGACTGTCGTGCCGGTCCTCCAGGAGGAGACGCTTCTCGCCACGATCAAGGTGGACTTCTCCGGGGGCGCGGCGAAGGGCGGCGCGGCGATCCCGGACGGGACGCAGTATCTCGAAATCTACGCCGACGCGGCCTGTCACTGGACGGTGCAGCTCCAGAGCGCCAGCGCCGCGGCCGACACGGCCGACCACCCCCTCGGCGCCGGCGGGCTGATTTACCGGCGCATCTCGATCGCCCGCTACGGCGACGGGACGTATGGCGTCTCCGCGGTGGCGGCCTCCTGATGAACACCCCCGCCGCATGGTCCGCCTCGCAGCTCGCCGCTGCGCTCGACGACGCCGCGCCGAGGCATGAGCGCAAGGCCGCGATCCGCGAGGCGAAGAAGCGCCGCCTCACCGGCGAGTGGGGGAATTGGGCGCAGGGCGATGTCCAGCCCGGCGCGCTGGGCGAGGGATGGCTGGGCTTCGTGACCGGCGCCTACTCCAACGCGGTGTTCACCGTGCTCGTCCGGCTTCTGCCGAACGGCTGCGCGCACCTCGCGATCTCCTCGCCGACCGCGCAGCCGGTGCAGCGCCGGGAAGCCGACCGCATCCGCAGGGAGATCGTGGGGGAGGAATCCGCGCTCCTCGATGTCATCGGCCCGGACGCCGAAGATGGGTTCGATCACCTCTGGGTCGCTCCTCGCGCGCTCGTGGATCGGCTGGGACTGCACCTCTGATGGAGGGCGTGATCGAGATCAGCTCGTCCAAGGCGCTGATAACCGCCGGTTGGGACTCAGTTCCCCACCTCGACGAGCGCACCAAGGCGGAACTCCTCGCCTCGACGCCGCCGCATCTCCGCGACGCGCGCTCCAAGGGCACGCCGAGCCTCGGGAGCGGCGCGATTTACCCGGTCCCGCTCTCCGAGGTGCTGATCGACCCGTTCATGATCCCGGACTACTGGCCGCGCGCCTATGCGCTGGACGTCGGCTGGAACCGGACGGCCTGCCTCTGGGGCGCGTGGAACCCCGCGGACTGGTCGATGGTCCTCTATTCGGAGCACTACCGGGGCCAGGCGGAGGCGAGCATCCACGCCGCGGCGATCATGGCGCGAGGGAAGTGGATCAAGGGCGTGATCGACCCCGCATCACGGGGCAGGAGCCAGCGCGACGGGGAACAGTTGCTGGCGGACTACCAGAATCTCGGGCTGCACCTGAGCATGGCGAACAACTCCGTCCATGCCGGGATTGATGCGGTGTGGATGGCGCTCTCGACCGGGCGGCTCAAGGTGTTCCGGACGCTCGTGAGCTGGATCGACGAGTATCGCATCTACCGGCGGGATGAGAAGGGCGCGATCGTCAAGAAGAACGACCACCTCATGGACTGCTTCCATGGCGATACGCTCGTCGAGACAAGCGAAGGTTTCCGGCGCATCGCGGAGATTGAGGGGCAATCAGGCTATGTCCGAACTGTCGGCGGACAGATGGCGCCCTTCACGGAGTGCCGCCGCTATGGGCGCGACAAGAAGATCGTGAGGCTCGCATTCGCTGGTCATGGAGACATCCTTTGCACCCCCGACCATCTGTTTCTGACCCCGGATGGATGGGTCAAAGCGGCTGACATGGAAGGGAAATCATGCCATACTGCGGTATCGAGCAGCATGGGTGATCTTGAATGTCAGTCTCAGTCATATCGGACACGATCCAAGAGTATCGGGGCCGCCGATACTATCTCTGCGGGCGATACTTCCAGAGGGATGGGGAGCGCCTCCATCGGCGCGTCTGGGCCGACGCGCACGGCCCGATCCCTGATGGATTTCACGTCCACCATGTCGATCACGACAGAAGCAACAACGCACTCGAAAATCTCACGCTTCTTCCGCACGGAGATCATGTCTCCCATCATCAGATCGGCCATCAGCGCGGCGTTCCCGATGAGGCGGTCAGCGCGGCGCGCGCTTGGCATGGCTCTGACGCTGGTCAGGCGTGGCATCGAGAGCATTATGAGGACGTCAAGCACCTCCTCCATAGGGACACCTGGATTCGCTGCGAGTTCTGCGGTTGCGTGGCAGTGGTCCGAGACACCGGGACCAATCGCTTTTGCTCCAATGCCTGCAAGACCCGCGCGCGTCACGCTTCCGGCGTCGATGATGTCGATCGAACGTGCGTCGAGTGCGGGACTGTCTTCCGCGTCAACAAATACCGGAAGACAGTCACATGCAGCCGACCCTGCGCTACCAAGGTGCTTGTCCGTAACCGAAGCCGGCCGCGCTGATGTCTATTGCCTGACGGTTCCCGGCATCGGCGCCTTCGCCGTTGGGGGCGGACTGATCGTCCATAACTGCACCCGCTATCTCGTGATGACCGGCCGAGCCGTCGCGCAGCCGGTCCCGGCGACCGAGCGCCAAGCGCAGCCCTCCGGCTTCGTGACCCTCGACGATTCCGCGGGGTATTGACGTGCTGAAACCCGTTCCGCTGCCCGAGGAAGACGACAACGCGCCGACCGAGGAGCAGGCTCAGGCCGTCCGTGAAGCGCGGTTCTCCTCGGTCCTCTCCGCGCTCGATCAGAAGGCGCGAATCTGGGTCGGGCGGAAGCAGCCGGTGGAAGAGCGGTGGCTCAACGATCTCCGCCGATTCCATGGGCTCCATGACCGCGACCTTGAGATGAAGCTGAACAAGCTCCGCACCGCGGGACGGATCAGGTCGGATGTCGTGGTCAACGTGACCCGCGTGAAGACGAACGCGATGGCCGCGAAGCTCGTCGACATGCTGTTCCCAACTGACGAGAAGTGCTGGGACATCTCACCGACGCCTGTTCCCGAGATGGAGATCGAGACGGAGCGCCTGGCCGATGAGATGGCCGAGAAGAAGGCCGCGGTGGAAGCGGCCGAGGGGCAAGACGGTGGAGCGCCGGCGGCCGACGCCGACTATTCGCAGGTCGAGGCGGCGTTCAACGCGCTGAAGCGCCAGCAGAAGGAGGCGCTGCGCCGCTGCGAGGGGATGGAGCGCGAGATCGCCGACCAGCTCGCGGAGTCCCGGTTCTCCGCCGCCGCGCGTGACGTGATTGACGACGCCTGCCGGCTCGGCGCCGGGATCATCGAGGGTCCGACCGTCAACACCCGACTCCGGAGGGGCTGGGTTCCCGAGGTCATGCTTGATGAGGCGGGGAAGCCGGTCCTCGATGAGAACGGCAAGCCCAAGCAGGTCTTCCGGCTGGAGTTCGGGGGCGATCCTCGCCCCTCCGCCCGGCGGATCGACCCGTGGTCGTTCTTCCCGGACCCGGACGCGACGACGATGGAGGAGGCCGAGGGCTTTCTCGTTCGTTCGCTGGAGACGAAACGCTCGATGCGGGCGCTCGCGAAGCTGCCCGGCATCAACAAGGACGCGCTCCGGAGGCTGATCCAGCGCGGGCCGACCGGCGATGCGCCTTGGTATCTGGCCGAACTGAGGGCCATCGGCGAGAAGACGGACACCCGGACGGAGCCGCGCTTCTCGGTGTGGCGCTATGTCGGGGCTCTGGAGAGCGAGGACATCCGCGCGCTGGGCGAGTATCTGGGCGACGACTTCCTCATCGCCATGGCGGACGAGGCCGACCCGCTCGACGAGATCAACATCGTCGTGCTGTTCTGCGACGGGGAAGTGCTTCAGGTTGACCCGCACCCCTTGGACAGCGGGGAGTCGCTCTTCTCCATGTTCTGCCTTGAGCGGGATGAAGCCTCGCTCTGGGGTTACGGCATCCCGTGGATCATCCGGAACGAGCAGCGCATCCTCTCCGCGGCATGGCGCGCGATGATGGACAACGCCGGCGTCGCGGCCGGCCCGATGATCGCCCGCTCCTCCAAGGCGAAGACCGAGGACGGGACGAACCAGATCAGGCCGTGGCAGGTATGGATCTTCGACGACGAGGTGAACAACGGCGGCGCCCGCTACACGCCGGTCTTCCCGATTCAGTTCGACATGAACCAGGGGCAGTTGGCGAACATTATCGCCATGGCGCGGGCGCAGATCGACGACGTGGCCGGCCTTCCGCAGATCCAGCAGGGCGAATACCACGAGGGGCAGACGAAGACGGTCGGCGGGATGGCGATGATGATGTCCGCCGGGAACATCCTCTTCCGCCGCATCGTCCGGAATTGGGATGACGACCTCGCGGTCCCGCTGATCCGTCGCTTCTACGACTGGAACATGCAGCACACGACGAAGGACCACATCCGCGGGGACTACGAGACGCGCGCGCGGGGCTCCTCCGTGCTCCTTGTCCGGGAATTGCAGTCCCAGAACCTCATGTGGCTGATGGCGAACTTCGCCGACGACGAGGACATCGACATCGAGGAGGTGAAGCGGACGTTCTTCCGGTCCCTTCTCCTCGACTCCGACACGTTCATCCGCTCCGCCGAGGAAAAGCAGGCGTGGGCGGTGGCGCAGAACGGCAAGACCGGCCCGAGCGAGGGCGAGTTGAGGCTCGCCGAGATCAACATGAAGCTCGATGTCGCCGAGATGGAGAGCGCGTCCCGCCGGGAGGTGGCGATGCTCGGGCATCAGACGGCGATGATGGGCCTCGCCGAGGACCGGAACATCGAAGTCGACAAGCTGGCCGCCATGCTGGAGAAGGCGCGCGGCGATCGGGATGCGAAAGAGCGGATCGCCGCCGCCGAGATCGCCGACAAGCGCGTCACAGGCGTCGGCGGCGGCGGCATCGTGTGATCGACGAGCATTCCCACACATGGCTCGCCGTAAAGGCCAGAGCCGAAGAGATCGAGGCCGAGAGCGTGCGCGCGATATGTCAGCGCGCCGCCGATCCGGTCTTCACCGAGTTCGAGAGGGGCCGACTGGCCGCCGCGCGGGCGATCATCGCCCTGGCCGCCGAAGCCCCCTCGGAACTGCCGCCAGAGGACGTGTCCTACTGACGGCCGACTGACCGCCGCCCTTCAAGGGCCGCACCCCCACAAGGACCAATCCATGACCGAGGACGATTCCTCGCCCGCCGAAGAGGCCGGCGAGTTCGAGAAGGCTTTCGCCGCTGCGGTGGAAGCGAAGACGACCGAGCCAGACGATCAGAAGCCCGCTCCCCAGCCGGCGGATGACGGTCAAGGCGCCGACGACAGCCAGAAGCAGCCCGAGAAGCCTCGGGCGAGAAGCTGGCGGGAGGCCCCCGAGGAATGGCGCATGACGTTCGAGGAAGCCCTCGCGCATCGTGAGCGTTCCGACGCGGGCAGGATTGCAGCCCTGCAACGGCAGGTCGCCGAACTGAAGGCAGGAACGCCCGCCCCCGCGGCCGGCGACAAGCCCAAGGAAGGCGAGGAGCAGCGCGAGAAGCGGACGGAGCGTCTGAAGCAGGTCCGGGAGGAGTATCCCGACCTCGCGGAGCCGTTCATCGACGAGCTGGCAGACCTCCGGGAGGAGGTGAAGCGGCTCAGCGACAACACGTCTGCGATCAAGGCCATGGGCGACGAGCAGCAACGCGAAACGCTCGACGCCAACAACGGCGCGCTCCTCCAGAAGCACCCGGATTTCTACGAGACCCTCGAAAAGGAGGGTCCGCGGTTCTCCGAGTGGCTGCAAACCGAAGCCCCGGCCAAGTTCGGGGCGATTGTCGAGGCGAACAAGACCGGCATCTACGATCCCGTTGGCGCGGCAAGCGTCTTCGAAGCCTTCAAGGCGTTCATCGGCTCCCCGAACCCATCCAAAGACCCTTCGGCCGACCGACGACAGCGCCAGATGCGCGCCGCATCCACCCCGGGAACGGGGGGCGGAGCGCGACCGGGCAATCTCCATCCTGAGACCGGCGATTTCGATGCGCACTTCACGCGCTTCGCCGCCGCCAAGGACAAGGAGCTTCGGGCGGCCCTCTGATGAGGAGCCCCCGCCATGAGCGGAACTCGTTATACCGACGCCGGCATTACGCCGGTCATCGAAGCCTACGTCGCCGTGGAGATGCTCTCCTACGCGGCGCACACCGTCGTTCTCGACAAGTTCGGCATGAATCAGACCATGCCGAAGAACAAGACGCAGGTCATCAAGTGGCGGCGTCCGATCACCTTCGACCCGGCGACCACGCCCCTCTTCGAGGGCGTGACCCCCAACCTGACGCAGTTCGGCTACGAGACCGTGACCGGCACGCTGAAGCAGTTTGGGCAGGTCGTCGAGATCACCGACATCATCGAGGACTTCGCCCTCGATCAGGTCGCGAAGGACGCCTACCAGCAGTGCTCGGACAACATCTACCGCACGCAGGAGGCTCTTGATTGGGCGATCCTCCGGGCGGGAACGTCCGTCTCCTACGCCAACGGCTCCTCGCGGGCCGCGGTCAACTCCGTCCTCAGCCTCGACAAGATCCGGGCCGTGGTGCGGGGCCTCCGTCGCAACAAGGCGAAGATGATCACGATGGCGCTCTCGTCCTCGCCGAACTTCGCCACGCGCGCGGTGGAGCCGGGCTGGGTCGCCATCGGCCACACCGACCTGGAGCCGGACATCCGGAACCTGCCGGGGTTCATCCCCTGCGCCTCCTATGGCTCGAAGAAGATAATCTGCGAGCAGGAGATCGGATCGGTCGAGAACGTGCGCTTTGTCCTCTCCGAGGATCTTGAGCCGTTCTCGGACGCTGGCGGGACCGCCTCGACGAACGGGACGAAGACCACGAGCGGCGCCGCCGCCGATGTCTACCCGCTCCTGTTCCTCGGGAAGGAAGCCTACGGCCGCGTCGCGCTCCGCGGCGCCGGTTCGATTTCCCCGGCCATCGTGCCGGTCAACCAGCGGGACAAGTCGGACCCGCTCGGGCAGCGCGGGTTCATCGGCTGGAAGATGTATCACCTCACCGTGATCCTCAACCAGCTCTGGATGACAAGACTTGAGGTGGCGACGACCGCCCTCTGATGACGACCGGCGGGGCGTAAAGCCCCGCCACATCCCCACAATCTGACACAGGAGGGCGACATGCCCCTTCAGATGAAGAGCGGCGTCATCAAGGGCGCCGGAGCCGTGGTCAATATCGACTGCGGTTTCATTCC
>Ga0210011_1004391_pt1 | contig 10250 bp, 8 predicted proteins | sample CryGeymeta201502_FD_183972 | JGI IMG/M metagenome (GOLD analysis project Ga0210011, IMG submission 183972) | Groundwater microbial communities from Crystal Geyser aquifers in Utah, USA - Crystal Geyser metaG 2015-02 (SPAdes) (version 2) | ecosystem: Environmental > Aquatic > Deep subsurface >...
TCGAACTGGAATACCTGCATCTGGTGACCAAACTCGAATAGACATTTTTGTGCGTATTTCAGAAAAAGGAACAGAAGCAGTAAAGCTAACAGCGCCACCAATAGTAGTACCCGCCCATGTTTCAGCACCAGTTATTTTTGTCACTTGAACAATATTGTTACCCGCATTATTCGGGTCTTCGATAACGCTTGAAGAGTTACCTCCAAAATCTGTTAGTGTGTAAGTAACATCGGGATTGTCGAATGTTACTGGAAGATTATATTGAGCCGAAGCATTTTGAACTATCAAAAGTACCGCCAATAGTAGAATGTTTTTCATATCACGAAATTTGAATTAATAAATAAAGGATATGCGAATGCTTTCTTAAGCTTAATCAGAGTAGAAAAAAACCAATACAAAGTATAACCGCAACCTTAGAGTAAGGTAATTGAAATTTTTTATATTGGCAAATAATTATCTCCAATTGAAATTAATTATCATTAGAAATGTTATATAGTCTATATTGTTGATTATATTTAAAATATGAGCCTTAAAATTAGTTCAAATGTTGAATTGAAGTACAATTAAAAGATTTTTTTTTCGGCAGTATTTTAACCTCCCATTTACTTGAAAGTTATTAAAAGCTTTGGTAAGAAATGTTTGTGAATAAAATTTTCAAAGTAGGAGAATATATGCCACAATTATTCTTATTCTGATTAATTAAATCACATCTAAAATTGGTTTGAAATTCAAAAATAAAGTCGTTATAAAGTGCTTATTACTTAACTAGTTGAAGTGCGAATTACTTTTTAATTGAATAAATTGCGTTCAAAGAAAAAATTCAGACTACTAATGTTGTCAGATTGCTTCTATTTTTATTACATGAAGCAACAAAAAGTGTCGCAAATCAACTCTAATCAGACAATTTTTCAGGTTTAGTTGTAATGGCTTAAAATTTGCCGTTTTAAAGCAGAATTAAAAAAAATGTATGGATTACAAAGATTATTATACCGTAATTGGAATTGAAAAAGGCTCATCGCAGGATGAGATAAAGCGTGCTTATCGAAAAAAAGCTGCTCAGTATCATCCTGATCAAAATCCTGATGATAAAGTTGCGGAACAGAAGTTTAAAGAATTACAAGAAGCTTATGAAGTCTTAAAAGACCCTGAAAAGAGGAAATTGTACGATCAAGTTGGCTCAAATTGGAAAGATTATCAGCAGATGGGCTCGAATAATCCTTTTGCAGGACAAGGTTTTAGTGGTGCAACTGGAGGAGGAGGATATTCAGATTTCTTTGAAACCATATTTGGTAGTATGGGCGGTGGACGAGGACGTGGAGGATCTGGTGGATTCGGATTTAATCAGGGATTTACTGCTCAAGAACCTATTGCAAAAGATGTTGAAGTAAGTTTTGATCTTAGTCTTGATGAAATTTTTAACGGAAGTGAAAAAAATGTATCCATTAACGGCAAACAGGTTAAGGTTAAGGTTCCTAAAGGAATTGAAGACGGAAAAAAACTTAAACTAACAGGAAAAGCATCTGGAGGCGCTGATTTGTATTTGGTTATCAATACTAAATTAGCGAACGGTATGGAACGTGATAAAGCAAATTTAACACAAACCGTTTTACTCAATATTTGGGAAGCTTTATTAGGAACTACTATTCAGGTAAAAACCCTTAAAGGTGAAGTAAATTTAAAAATTCCGGAATTAACAAAACCAGATTCAAGTTTACGATTAAAAGGTTTCGGCTTACCGAAGTTTCATCAAGTAGGCCATTTTGGCGATTTGATTGTAAAAATTAAATATGCTTTGCCTGAACGTCTTACAGATACACAAAAAATGCTATTGAAAGAACTGAAGAACTGATTGTTGGCATGATGAATTTGTTTAGTTTAAGAGTTGATTCAAGAATGGTTTATTACTTAAAGTTAGTCGTTTTTTAAGTACTAGTGTGGATGCTTGCGCCCTGAATGCGAATCTGTGAAAGATTTATAGATTGTAGAGCAGTTTTGAAGAGAGTAAGTTGTTATAAGCGTGGACGCTTATTCTGTTTTTTAGGCACTAGCGAGGTCGCTTATTCTGTTTTTTAGGCACTAGCGAAGACGCTAGCGCCATGATTTATGGATAATCACATAATTTTGAAGAATTATTTAAAAAATTACTTCTCGCCAAATAAAGCTTCTACAAAGCTTTCACGATTAAACAACTGTAGATCATCGAGTTGCTCGCCCACACCGATGTATTTTACTGGAATATTTAGTTCATGAGAAATTCCAATTACGATACCACCTTTAGCGGTTCCATCTAATTTCGTTAGAGCTAACCCTGTAATTTCAACCACTTCGGTAAATGCTTTTGCTTGATTAATTGCATTTTGACCGGTTGAGGCGTCGAGTACTAAAATAACTTCGTGTGGAGCGCCTTCGACTACTTTAGACATTACGCGTTTAATTTTGCCCAACTCTTCCATCAAACCTTTTTTGTTGTGAAGACGACCAGCTGTATCAATCAAAACAATGTCGGAATTTCTTGATTTTGCTGCACTTACTGAGTCAAAAGCCACCGCTGCAGGATCTGCATTTTGTCCTTGTTGAATAATCGGAACGCCAGCGCGCTCACTCCAAATGGTTAATTGTTGAACTGCTGCTGCACGGAAGGTATCAGCTGCGCCCAAAACTACATTTCTTCCTGCTTGTTTGTACCAATAAGCTAATTTTCCAACAGTTGTTGTTTTACCAACGCCATTCACACCAACTATCATAACAACATGAGGTTTAACAGGAAATTCAGCATCAAACTCAGCAGGTCGTTCTTTGCTGTTTTGTTGTAAAAGCCCAACGATTTCTTCTTTTAGAAGACGTTGTAAATCACTGCTTCCCAAATATTTATCTTTAATAACGCGAGCTTCAATCCGTTTAATGATTTCAAGAGTAGTTTTTACACCTACGTCGGAAGTAATCAGAATTTCTTCGAGGTCGTCGAGAAAAGCGTCGTCGATTTTATCTTTTCCTGCTAAAGCTTTACCGATTTTACTAAGAATACCGGTGCGGCTTTTTTCCAAACCTTGTTCGAGTTTTTCTTTTTCCTTTTTCTTAAAACCGAGTTTGTCTAAAAATCCCATGAGTATAACATTGGATGAACGGATTAAAATCAAAAACAGTTATTTAAAACTATATTGATACTTGTGAGCGCCAAAAATACGGTTTTCAGGTGTAAACTGCTGAAAATTATTAAGCTGAAAGCGGAGGTTTTAAGAGGCTATAGATATTATGCATAAAAAAATTTAAACAGAATATTCTTAAATCTATAGTGATTTAGTCGTTAGACAAATCATTTCAAGAAAATCGAAATATTGAGCGTACTCCGAAAATTAGTTTTTAACAATATATTCGTAGGATTTGTAGGATTTGGAAGGCTGTGAACCGAAAGAATCGACTTTTCAGAGTGGACTCAATATCAAATTCTTAAAAATCCTTTTGTACATTTAAATTATGCGAATAATTCTATTTCTCTTTTTAACATTACCGGTTTATGGGCAACATCGACAACGATTAATTCATTCTGATTTGGAGCAACTAGTTCTTAAAGGTCAGGTGAAATCGTACACGAATTCTGAATATCAATCATTTATAGCAAAGGATTCGCTAAAAGAGTTAAAACTTGAAAATTCGTTGTTAGCTCCTACTGCGTTCAAAGTTGAATTCAATGAAAAAGGGTACAAGAAAAAATTAATTGAATGTGAATATTCCTATAAAGAAAATACACTTACCGAAAAAGGGTTATGGTTTTACAAATATGATAATCGGAATAGAATTGTAGAAGAACTGTATTGTTGGAATAATAGATCAAATGATACAACTAAATGGGTCTATGATTACCCAAATGACTCAACAACGCTTATAAATCGGTACTCAAAACATAATCAAATTCTTCGTTACCAGTATGTACAATCAGGTGAAATGGAATATTATACTAAAGCAAATTCTGATAGTTCAACTATCTCAAAAGCATTATTTGTCTATGATGAGTTTACGAGATTAACTCGTAAAGAAGATTACGATGACAAATAATATGTTCAATTTTTGGAAATGCAAAATTATGAAGATTCTCTTTCAAGAAGTCCTTCAGTAACAATTAGTGCATATACAAAATTAAATGCAAGAGCAATGGTAACGATTCATGAATATGATGCATTCGGAAATGAAATTAAATGGAGTAATGTTGGGGAAAGTTCAAGATATGCCCGAACAGTATATAAATATGATAAGAACATGAATTGGATTGAAAAAAAGATGTTCTTAGCAAATGGGCGTATTAAACTTTATAAAAGGGAATTTGACTATTGGGAATAAGTCGCATTAATATTTTATTTTTGGAAAAAATACTCGTCCAGTTTTCGGTTGCTGATTAAAATTCTTCTTCCCTACCTTGTATGTAATCTGAAAACAAGTAAAAGAACTCCATGCTAGTTACCGATAATCATACCATTGAAACGTATTATAATGCATTAGCAGAACGCAAAGAGAACTTTGTTGGGATTTTTTTTGTTGGTGTAAAAACCACTTCTATTTTTTGTATCGCAATATGTAGAGCAAGGAAACCCAAATTAGAAAATGTGGTGTTTTATACCTCATTTAAAGATGCTTTAGACAATGGATATCGGCCTTGTAAAATTTGCAAACCAACCGAAAATGCACATGAAGCCCCAGAAGAAGTTGAAAGGGCGATTTCTTTAGTCAAAGAAAATCCTAAAGAGAAAATTAAAGATTATCAGCTTCGACAAAACAATATTAGTCCTGAACTTGTGCGACGGTGGTTTAAGAAAAACTATGGACTGACTTTTCAAGCTTATCAAAGAATGTTTAGAATAAATAATGCGTATCAAGAATTAAAAAGTGGGAAAAATGCTTTGGAAACGGCTTTTGATTCAGGTTATGAATCATTGAGTGGTTTTGCTTATACCTTCAAAAAAATTATTGGTGAATCTCCTCAAAAAAGTAATACAAGCTCAATTATTTTAATCAGTCGATTAACGACACCTATAGGGCCTATGTTTGTTTGTTCCACAGAAAAAGGAATCTGTTTACTCGAATTTGTTGATAGAAAAATGTTAGAAACGGAGTTCAAAGATCTACAGAAATTGCTGAATGCAACTATAATTTCAGGTGAGAATGAACACATCAAACAAGCAAAAAGAGAGATTAAAGAGTATTTTGATGGCTCAAGAAGAACATTTGAGGTGAAATTGGATACGCCAGGAACTGATTTTCAAAAAAAAGTTTGGAAATGTTTACAAGAAATTGAGTATGGAACCACAACAAGTTATCAACAACAAGCTGAAACTATTCAAAATCCCAAAGCAGTAAGAGCAGTTGCTTCAGCGAATGGATTTAATCGGGTTTCAATTATAATTCCCTGTCATAGAGTAATCGGAAAAGATGGAAATTTGACGGGTTATGGTGGCGGAATTGAACGGAAAAAGTGGCTGATTGAACATGAAAGTAGAATTCGATTCAATGAATAAAAGATCTATCTGAAGTTTAGATTTAAACTTTTTTGATTGCAGTCTTCAAGTTGTTTATAATTACTAATAACAAGAGATTTAGCCTTGTTAGCTTAAGAAGAAGAACTACAAGAAGCGTTTTTGGATTAAAATCCTGACAGCCTCTAAAATCAAAATATGATAAATGACAGACTTTGTAATCCTCTTGAAAACAAAACCAAATGATTAAATATTTACTTGTAATTAACTTTGTGCTTATTGGTTTTGCAAGTAAAGCTCAGCCAACAATAAGTTTTACTTTCGATGATGGAATTACAGAGAGTCGAGGTGGATTTCCATTTGAAAAGTGGAACGAGATGATTCTTCAAAGTTTGGATAGAGCTAAGATAACATCAGTTTTCTTTGTGAAGGCAGAAGATAAACCAAGTGAAAAGGGAGCCTATTTGCTAAATTCTTGGAATGAACGAGGTCATAAAATCGCAAATCACACGAATTCCCATCCTAATTTCAATCGAAAAACGATTACTGCGGAAGATTTTCGAAATGAACTATTAAAAGCAGATTCCCTAATTAAGAATTACAATAATTATGTGAAACTGTTTCGATTTCCTTATTTAAAAGAAGGAAATGCACAAGGGAAAGTCGATAGTATTCGATACATCTTGAAATCAAATGGCTATGAAAACGGCTATGTTACTATCGACGCTTCAGATTGGTATGTAGATAGTAGACTTAGAAAACGAATAACAGAAGACGCAAACGCTGATATTAGTGCTTTTAAAAAGTTTTATTTAGAACACCTCTTCAATCGTGCGAATTTTTACGAAGATTTAGCGTTTAAAATCACAGGAAGGCATATAAATCACACTTTATTGTTACATCATAATCTAACATCTGCGCTTTTCTTGGGTGATCTAAAAAGTATGTTTAAAGAGAAAGGATGGAATGTGATTTCAGTAGATGAGGCCTATAAAGATCCTATTTTTAAACAAATTCCAAAACATGCAGGAGAAAGTCTAATTTGGGCTTTAGCTAAAGACTCAGGAAAATTTGAAGATGTGTTAAGATATCCTGCCGAAGATAGCCGTTATGAAAAAGCTAGAATGGATGAACTTGGTTTGTGAAAGAAAGTCAAATCAATATCAAACTTACTTAACTAACTCGACTAATAATCGTTCGCTTACTGTATGACTCAATGTTTCAGATAATCTATTTTTGTAGCTAATTACCATAGTTTTATCGAAAGGCTCAACAAAAAGGATGTTCATTTTAACACCAAGCTGTATTTCTTTTGCATTCAAAAACTTGAGAAATTCATCAGTAGCATTATAAACAGCTGAAACCATAACGGATTCGCCTTTTTTGCAATCGCTCAGTTTCGTATAAGTTCTTCGTGTAACTTTTCCAGTTTTATCAGGAATTGGTGAGCCGTGAGGATCAAATTTCGGAAAACCTAAGAGTTTATCCATTCTTTCAAAAAGTGCAGGTGAATGAATGTGTTCCATTTGTTCGGCAATTTGATGAACATCTTCCCATCCAAAACCCATTTTTTCCACCAAATACATTTCAGTAAGGCGGTGTTTTCTGATAATGAGCGCAGCTTCTAATTCACCTTTTTCCGTTAAACGCACTGGTTTATAGCTTTCATAATGTACTAAATTTAATGCAGCTAGCTTTTTCATCATGCTAGTAACCGTAGGCATTTTAATATCCAACTGTTTAGAAAGGTCGTTAATGTTTACCTCGCCAGTTGTCTTAGATAAATAAAATAAGGCTTTTAAATAGTTTTCTTTTACGAAGGAAGTCATGCTAAAAGTTAATGATAAAGTTTGCGTCTTCAAATACGCAGTTTATAGTTAAAAATAAATTTGTTAGATATGTCTAACTTTTTTATTTTGCTAAAAAAACAAACCATAATTTTTATGAAGTCAACTATTCAATTAAACATAATGCTCATTCTATCGGCTTTTTTTCTAATTAATACGCCAGCTTTTGCGCAAAAAGGAACTATTAAAGGAATCGTAAAAACAGAAGGACTCGGCGTTGAATTTGCACAAATAAGCATAAAGGGGACATCGATTGGAACTTCGAGCAATAAACAAGGTGAATTTATTATCAGATCAGTTCCGTTTGGAGAGTATAAAGTTACAGCATCTTTTATCGGATTTGCAAAAGTGACAAAAGAGATTCAAGTAAATGAAATTCAGAAGGATATTAACTTAGATTTTAACTTAACAGAACATACATTACAACTAGAAAACCTTGTGGTAACTGGGACAAAAACGTATCAAAGGCAGACAAGTTCTCCTGTTATTGTAAATGTTGTTAGTAAACAAATTATTGAAAATGTTCAGGCTTGTAATTTGGCAGAAGGCTTGAAATTTCAGCCAGGTTTACGTGTTGAAACGAATTGTCAGACGTGCAATTATACTCAATTAAGAATGAATGGAATGGCAGGAGCATATTCGCAGATTTTGATAAATGGTCGTCCCATTTTTAGTCCGCTAACAGGACTTTACGGTTTAGAACAAATTCCGGCAAATATGATTGAAAGAATAGAAGTGGTTCGTGGCGGAGGTTCATCTTTGTATGGTTCAAGTGCAATTGGAGGAACGGTGAACGTGATCACAAAAATTCCAAAAACGAATTCATACGAACTGAATTACACCTATCAACATATAGATGGGCAAACAAACGATAATACACTTAGTGGAAATTCAACCATCGTTTCTGACTCTGAAAATTCAGGAATTAGCTTTTTCTTTAATCATAGAGATCGCGATTTTTATGATGCCAATAAGGACAATTTTTCTGAAATACCAATAATAAAGAACACCTCAATCGGTACAAATCTGTTCATTTTACCAAGTGAGAATCAAAAAATCGAATTAAATCTTAGTTATATTGATGAATATCGATTTGGTGGTGAAATGGTACGAGATAAACCCGCTTTTCTTACTGAACAATCGGAAGAAAGAACGCATCATGTTTGGATGGCTAGTGCCGATTATCAGCTTAATTTTAACGAAGATCAATCTTCTTTCATAACGTATCTTGCTTGGCAACAAACAGATAGAAAGCATTATACTGGAATTCAGCCAGATAAAGAAACTGTTGAGTACAAAGCCTTTCTTGAAAACCCTCCGTATGGGACTTCTGATGTGAGTACCTATACTATTGGTACGCAATTAAACCATAAGAATTATGATTTCTTTAATAGTTCTAACGTTTTTACATTAGGCGCAGAATATGTTTTTGATGATGTGATTGATGAAATTTCTACTTATAGCTATTTAATTGATCAAACTACAAGAGACATAGGATTATTTCTTCAAAGTGACTGGAGACTTACTCCGAAACTGACCTTACTTTCAGGAGTTCGTATGGATAATCATAACTTAGTTGATAAGCCAATTTTTAGCCCAAGAGCTTCTTTGATGTACACTTACAAAGAAAATACACAAATCCGTTTTAGTTTTGGAACGGGTTTTAGAGCTCCACAAGCGTTCGACACCGATTTGCATATTGCTTTTGCGGGGGGAGGAATTTCTCGAATTTCTCTTTCGCCAGACTTAACACATGAACGTTCTAGAAGTTTCAGTACTTCAATTAACTATGATAAAGCCATGGAAAAATGGATCGCAGGATATACCATTGAAGGTTTTTATAACCAAATAAGAGATGCTTTCTATTTAGAACCTATTGGTAAAGATCAGTTTGGTGAACGATTTGAAAAACAAAATGGAGCTAGCGCTGTTGTTAAAGGGTTCACCTTAGAAGTTCGTGCAAATTACAATGCTCAAGTTCAATTAGAAAGTGGCCTTACTTTGCAAAATAGTCGGTTTGATGATGAAATTAGCTACATAGATGGGTTATCAGGAACACGCGATTTTATTAGAACTCCTAACGATTATGCATACGCTGTGTTAACATTAAGCCCTAAAAAACAGTTTAATCTGATTTTAAATTACATTTATACAGGAAAAATGCAAGTTCCACATTTTGCAGGAGCTCCAAATCAAACCGTAGATGAAATAGTAACGACAGATTCATTTTCAGAGTTAAGTGTTAAAGTTTCCTATTCATTTATATTACAAAACTTGGGAGTAAATCTTGAAATCTATTCCGGTATCAAGAATATGTTTAATCGCTTCCAAAATGATTTTGATATCGGTAAGAATAGAGATAGTAATTATATCTACGGGCCTTCTCCGCCAAGAGCTATTTATTTCGGATTTAAGTTAAGATAGAATCCTAGTTGATTTTCGGGTGAGTTGTTAGTTGTACAAACAGAATTTTTCGTCATATCTGCGAAAGTGTTTGTCTCAGTCCAATTTATGGTTCTTTTAGAATTTGATATTTTGACTAAGATTCTGTTTTCATGTTTGTTGCACAAACTCAGAATATTATGTCATACCTGTGAAAGCAGATTCGAAGAGCTACGTAGTGATATCTCAGCCAAGTTGAAAATTATGTATAGTGCTGATTATACTAAACTTATGAAAAGTAAATAAAATGATTTTTTTTCAGAGATTTCTCTGCGAAGTTCTTTGATTCGTTTTTTTCTTCGTGGCGAATTGAGAGTGTCAACGATACCGAAGGCTCTGCGAAGCCAAATGATAAAGAGATAGGAGTTGTGTCACACTCACTTTAGCACGCAATGAATCATGTCTTTTTTAAAAAAAAACTATCCCGAACTCAAGTTATATAAAGTATAATATATAATTACAAATAAAACACGTATTTTAGCTTATCGTTTAACTA
>Ga0210011_1004398_pt1 | contig 10230 bp, 9 predicted proteins | sample CryGeymeta201502_FD_183972 | JGI IMG/M metagenome (GOLD analysis project Ga0210011, IMG submission 183972) | Groundwater microbial communities from Crystal Geyser aquifers in Utah, USA - Crystal Geyser metaG 2015-02 (SPAdes) (version 2) | ecosystem: Environmental > Aquatic > Deep subsurface >...
TTATTGATATTTTAATGAAAGAATTACTCTCTATGTTTAAAAAGTATGAAAAAAATTTATCTTCTCTGTTTGATCAATACGATATTAATTCAGAAGGCCTTATAAAATTAAAAGATTTTGAAAATATAATTACTCATATAACTAACAATAATAACAATAATGATAATGACAATAACAATACCAATAATGATTATTGGAAACTCAATAACTATTTTAAGTAAATTTTAATTTTTATATTTAAATTTCTATTAATATACTAATTATTTAGAAAAGCAATTCATTCAGAAAATCGAAAATTCCTTAATAAAGAAGAATTTCTAAAGTTTGCTTTGAGAGAAAAAGAAATATTGTCTGAAGTTGTAAAGCTTTAATAATAAAATATTGCATTATGGCAATAAGCACTAAATAAAATTATAATAAGTTATTATATAAATGAACGATATTAGTATAGAGAATTATTAAATAGATATAACTAAATAATTCATGTAATAATTAATTTATGTAAAAATTTTTTGAAATAAACTAAAAACTAATAAATTAAAACATTAAACATTAAACATTAAATTAAAACATTATAAATAAACAAAATATATTTAAACAAATAAAATAATTCCAAACAAAATTATTAAATTAACTTTATTTAACTTTATTTAAAATTTTCAACTTAAGATCAATTAAAGTTAAGATTACTAACACTTTCACTTAAGATCACTTATGAATATTTCTGGAAATTTCTAAAAGCACCGTCCATTGTTTCAGTCTTCTTGCAAAATGCAAATCTAATGTAATTTTGTCCATATTTAATTCTATTTTCTGGAGTAAATAGTGCACTACATGGGATAGCTACAACATGTTTTTCATTAGCCATATTTATCAAAAATTTATAGTCTTTTGTATATTTTGCTTGTAATTCAGTATCATCACCTTCTAAGCAATTCTTTGTTTCTGGATTATGCTTGCTTATATCACAAATTAAAAAGAATCCCCCGTCCGGTAAATAAAAGTCAACGTCTAAACCATTGCAAATTGCTAAATTTTCAATTAAGTGATTTCTTTGCTTAGTATAAAGATCTCTTAACCAAGCATAGTAATTTTTAAAACCTTCATATGGTAAATTAGCTCGTTCGAGACAGTCAGCAAGAGCTGCTTGGTAAGGTTCAAAGATACAAAATACAGAGTATTGATAAATAGGGAATAGATTCTTAATAATACTTGCAGCACCTATTGCGCATCCAAGCCTTATACCGGTGATTGAAAAGATTTTACCGAAAGAATGAATAGTTACCGTTCTATCCCACATTCCTGGTAAGTTAGACATTCTAGGTAATTCTTCGTATAAATCTGACATAAGGTTATATTCGTATACTTCATCCATAGCGACAATAATCTTAGGGAACTTTTCTAGAATCTTAGCAATTTCTTTAAGCTCCTCATAGTTTAGAATCTTTCCTGTTGGATTATTTGGAGTATTCAATACTAATATTTTAGTTTTTTCGTTAAGGGACTTCTTAAGTAATTCCATATCGACAGTCCAGTTATCATGGTCTCCTTTTTTCCATGAGGAGATATTTTCGTATTCTTTTCTGTCTCTCTTTTTAGGAGGAATTAAGGGAACTCCAATAAGGCTAGCTCCAACAAATTTAACTGGAGGTAAGTAACAATCATAGAAAGGTTCTAGTGTTACAGCTTCATCTCCTTTGTTGAGATATGCTGTAAATAAAGAATATAAAGGACTTACAGCTCCGTTTGTTACTAAAACTTCAGTAGAGGGATTAATCTTTCGTTGATAAGCACCACTGTAGTTATCAGCAATTGCTTGAGAGAGTTTTGGGAGACCTCTTCCATTACTATATTGGAAGTTTCCTGTTTTTAGATGTTTTTGTAAGCTGTCAAGGAAAAATTGAGGTGGTTGCCAATCTGGGAAGCCGTGACCGAGATTAGCTGATTGTGTTGTCCCAGCTAATTTAGTAAATTTAAAAAAGACTGTTGGGGTATCAAAGCCTTGTGTTTTATTAAATTCTTCTTTAGTTGTCTCCATTTATATTAAATATAAATATTATGTTATTGTAGATTAAAAGGTAATAAATTAAATCAATATATAATTAATATAATTAAATTGAATAATTAGGGAGAAATTACAATTACAATAATTAAAATATAATTTATATAACAAAATCAAATATAACATTATTTAATTATATAGTAATTAATATTAATGAATATATTATATATTCAAAAATTAAATATTTAGAAGTATATAATGTTTAATAATAAATTAGTTCTTATTTTAATCTTCACTATTCTCCATCTTTGGATTACTCATCAAGTCAATTAAGTTTAATATCTCAGGGTCTTTACTTAGTACTTCATCATTAGCTACTAAAATATCAAAATATTTTTGATCAAATTTATATTTTTTCTTTAGGCTATCCTTTGATCGATATTTAAGGGTTGTAATATTCATCATAGCTATTTCTTGATAATTTTGAACATTTTGGGCACTTTTAATTTCCCTAGCTATTATCACTGTATTTTCTAATATTGCGTTTGCGTATTCAGTAAATGCTTTTTTAAGTTCACTTCTTTCAATTACTGGTAGGTCTTCTTTGAAATAAGGAAATTTGCATTTTTGTGATTCTCTCCTCCATTGGATTGAACCATTGTTTTTAATTGCTTTTTCAATTATAACTTTGATATCAGCCATTCCATTGCCAAATCTACATTCTGAGTAGTGGCAGGATTCATGAAAGGCTTTCTCCTGTGCTTCAATTGTTTTAAAGATTAATTCTTCATAAACATGCTTATTTTCATTATCCAAATTACTAATTCTTTCACTTTCTAACTCAGGATACTCTTGCTTAAATATATAATCCTCACACTCACTTATAAAGTTTACTATATATGCTGCTATTTCTAAGTTAAGTACATTATTCTCTAACTTTAATTTGTCTTCTATAAAAGCTGCATACTTTTCTAAAAACTTAGACAAAGCTATATTTTGTTTTCCCATATTCATAAAATAATAAAAGCCAGCTACAATCATTCCACTTAAAGCTAAACCACCAAAAACTAAAAATTTGTTTTTTTGAAAAAAATCATTCATTTCTTTCGTTAAATAATATTATTCCTTAATAATAATTTAATATATTATTAAATTAATGAAAATAAATTATATAAATGAACACAGTTCCATGTCCAGGCAGAATTATTGTTGATTTAGGTGAAGGTTTTACTACCGGCTGTGTTTTAGGATCCATGTGGTATTTTTCAAAGGGTATATTATTATTTATATACAATTTATTAAACATAACTATATTTAATATAACTTTAATTACTTACTTATATTAATAGGTGCATATTATTCCGTTAGAAGAGAAAGATTAAGAGGTGGTTTGTTATTGTTAAGATCACGAGCCCCGATTTTAGGTGGAAGTTTTGGTATGTGGGCTTGTATATATTCACTTTCGTGCTGTACTATGGTTTATATTAGAAAAAGGGAAGATGCGATTAATTCAGTAATTGCAGGATTTTCCACTGGATTTATATTAGCTATAAGAGGTGGACTCAGAAATGCTCTTAGAAGCGGTGTTATTGGAGGATTATTTTTAGGTATTATCGAAACTGTAATGATTGTTTATGCACAAAAACAAAGACGTGATCAAATTATACAACAAAATAAAGAAGTTAAAAAAATGAAAGGTGATATAGAAAAACAATATGGAAGAAAACTATTTCGTAAATAAATTATTTAATAATATAAGAAAATGACGAAAAAAGCGATGATGGAATGGAAGCATACACCAAGCCTGATAGTTTTTATACAAGATCATAATAATCTTCTATTTAAAATGTGTACCTAATAAAATATATAAAAATCAAAATCAAGTTATAGTATTATTAATATATAATAATAAATAATAATAAATAATAAATAATATAAGTAGTAAAGTATTATAAGTAATTTAAGTAATTTAAATAATCTATATAATTCTTTAATAATTCTAAATATTTGAATTTTTATTAAATTAGCATATTAACATAATAGATAAATACTAATATTTAAATTATAAATTAATGAATGATTCAAAAGCACCTTATAACGAAAATAACTTCACAAACGATATTATGTATGCTAGAATATTTAAGAATTTGTTACTTAATTCCTTTAATGAACAAAATATACTTACCAAAATTATACTTTTCGGAGTAAAAGACAATATTCCTACTTTTACTCAGTTTCAATATGATCTTACTAAATCAAAACATATAATTCAAATAAATAAGGTAATACAATCATTACAAGACTATTTTGGAAATGGAAAAAATAAAATATCACTTCATGAATTAGCAAATCAAGTATTTTTATATACAGAAATAATATGTGAGGAGCAAGATAAAAGGGAGATAATAACAGATCAAAATATAAACCAAATTTCCAAATCGTCCACAATTGGTCAAGAAAATGATTATTTTAGCTTTATTGTAGATTACTTAACTTCCAAAAAAGGTGTGATAAACCTATACTACTCAGAGAAAAATTTTAAAATACTAGCACTACAACCTGAAAATGCTTATCAAAATAATTTTAATGTAAGCCTTATTGAAAGTGAAAACCATATTAAAGAATATTTTAACAATATTCGTTGGTTTATTGCAACTTGTGTAAATTTATTCTACTTTTTAACTAATTTGGTAAAGAATCATTGTGATGATTTTATTATAGAAGGTTTTAATGAAGCATATTGGGGTACACTTCAAGAATTAAACACTGTTTCATTAAAGTTATTATTTACAGACATTCAATCTTATGACTTATTTCTAGCTTTCGATGAAGTAAATAAAAAGTATTTAGCTAAAGCAAATATATGTGAAAATGAATTTCGTTTAGCTAGGTGGGTTACTTTTATGAGTGGGATTGAAGAATATGTTCAAAAACTTTCAAAAATCAATCATTTAGAATCTGAGTTTGATAAGTTGTGTTTATTACTTCTGTACTTATTCGAAGAAAAATCAAACGACGACGAAGTCGAAAAAATAAAAATCTTACTTAACAAATGTTTTAATATAATCAGTGTAGATGACTCCACATTAGAAAAACAAGTAGACACATGGTCACTTTATACATTCAATAAATTAGTTGAAAATTTAAAAAATTGCGAATTCCAATATTACTACCAAGACAGGTTACTAGAACACATTAAAAAGAAAATAAATTTCTTAAAGATTTACGGAAAACTAGATGAAAACAGCAGAAATTGTTTAAAAATGAAACTAGACGAGGCAAAAAGAGAAAAAGAATTTGGTGAAAAGGAACTAAAAAAGCTATATAACTTAAGGATCTTTTTAAGTTCTGTAAAATGGATAGAAGATCGAATATTACAAGCTTCAAATATTATTTATGAGTTTCAAAAGCATTATTTAATTTTAGAGAAAAAGATTAATATGTTTAATATTAATATTGAAAATAGAATAAATCAGTCTAATAATGTTTTTCCTTTGTCTTACAATGTTAATGGAGCTCTTAACGGAGAGAATAATAATATTAATGGAAAGAATATGGGAAATAGCGGAAGCTTTGGAAAAAATGGGAATATAGTGAATAAGGGAGGTCTTATTGGGAATCAGATTAATTATGTTAGTAAAAGTAATCAAGGGATATATTCACAAAAGTAATAGAATGTATTGAATGTTATATGAATGTTATATGAATGTTATATGAATAGATTTAAGATTAGTAGTTGATAGTTATATAATAAAATTTTACTTAATGAGAATATACTATATGATAATTAAATGTATGTCTTGTTTTAAATATATAATTACATATATTTTCTATATAATTAATAATAACTCGTAAATATTGTTATATTTTATTTATAGGTATTAAAACCATATAATATTTTGACACGTAAAAACTAATTATAAATTATATAATATAATGATTTAATAAATATTACAAATTTTAATAATACAATAATATAATTTTTATATTTATTATATATCAAATATGGTTAATGCAATTAAATACATTACACTTGGCTTAACCTTTTTAGTACAGTTAATTAACTCTCAACTTGGTAAAATTGATTCTAATCAAATGAGTTCTGTAATAAAAGCCACTAAAGATGAAAAAACCGGATTATTCGGGGTAGATTTTGAGTCTACTTATAAAGCTGTTTACTCTCTAAATGTATTAGGTGAGGAAATTAAAGACATTACCAAAATATGCAAAGAAATTGGTTATGAAAGCCAAAGATCAACTTCCCGCTATATTGTCCTTCTCGATGAATTATTAAAATGCAAAAACGAAATCATTAAACCAGCTGAACAGCCTACAAATATTACTTCTCTTTCTATATTTTATGAAAGTTTATTTTTAGGAATAAGAAACAACAACAAAATTAACTTTGAAAAGGTCCTTTTACAACTACAATCATATCAAAATAAGGATAAACTTTTTAACCCAAATAACATTGATAATCCTCTTGCAAATCAAGTTTCATTACTATATACTGCATATGGTCTTAAGTCAATGGCCTTACTTTATGATAAATTACCAAAAAAGTTTCAAGAATATATTGCTGAAGACATAGGTCAAATTATTAGTTTTATTAATGTGAATTACTTCCAAAATTTAAACTCTGTAAGTTAATTACTCAAGCTATATAATACTTCTAATACTATTATTATATTTATAATTCTTATTAATATTATTAGGAAACAGGATTTTACTCTGATAACTACGTAAACTCTATCGTACTTAATTCTGAGTTAGTTGAGGCCTTTATAGCTGTTTCAAAATTTGTTGCTGTTGAAGATTACGAAATAACAATTCATAAGATATTAAATTACTTCATAGCCTTCAAATATAACAATAACGATTTAGAAAATACTTACTACTATTTAAAGGCTCTAAATGCTTTATCTAATTTCCCTATCTTTTCTCTTCCTAAAAGCAATTTAGAGAACGTTGACGAAAAAGAAATAGTTGTTAATACAATAAATGTTTTTGGCAAACCAATCAAACAAAATTTAACAGTAAATTATAAGGTCTTTAGCCCAGAACATACAATTGTTGAAGGAACAGTTGATATTATTAACATGGACTCCTTTTCAATCAACATGACTAATAAATTTTTCAGACCAGGCAAGTTCTATGTTAGTCTCTCTGCTGGTCAGAAAAGAATGATGCAAGTTAAAAAGATGGTTGATAAACCAGTAATTAGTTATGTTCCTGATACTGAAAAACCTAAAAAACCTACAATTGATCCTGATAATTCTGATATTCCTGATGAAGAACTATCTTTAGATGAGAATAATAATTCAACTAGTTTGAACGCAACAAATACAACTAGTACTCCAAAGATGAAAGAAGTTATTACTTATGAACAAGTAGAAGAAATTTCAGAAAAGGAAGAGTTTGTTGTTAGCTTTTCAAACCAATTGAATGTTTTAGTCAGTTCAAAAATTAAACTAAATTATTTAAAATGTGTAATTACAAATTCAGGAAGTAAAGAGGACGGAAAAGAACTACAAATTGAGCATCCAAAAAGAAGTTTTAAAGAATTAAAAGGAACTCAAAGTAGTGTCATGAAAATAAAATTAAAGGTAAATAAATATAATAACTTAAAATAACTTACTCACTATTAGGTTAACTTCGGAGATACCGATAAGTTTAAAATTGAGCAAATGTTTTTAAGACTAAGACATATTGACTTAGGAAAGGTTTACTCATCATATACTGCTGAGATTTCTAAAAAGGATGAATATTTTAATTTGAGCTTTGATATGAATGATCCAGTAATAAAATATTAAACTTAACTCAATATTATTAATAATTTATTAGAATTTAATTGAACCTTACGATGGAAAATATGAATTATCAATTATTGTAAGTGATCCAAGTTTTGATAATCCAATCTTTTGGAATTTTGGAAAGATTGATATGAAATTCCAAAAACCTAAAGATCCATCAGATGTTACTCCATTATTCAAAAATCACCAAAAACAAAAAATGGAGCCAAACTACAATGAAGAAGTCAGAGATCCTAAAATTATTGTAAGACTTAATAATATAATGAATATAAATATTTATATATAATCGATATAATGCTTTTATAGCAATCCTTTACTTTCTGCATATTAATCGGAATTATCACTTTAATGTATGTCAGATATCTCTCCAAAATTAAAGTAAACCTCACCAACTTCCCTAAGAAAGAAAACATGGGATCGTTTATATTTGCAACTACTTTTGTGGTATTTATTTATATTTAATCGTAAGTTATTGCTATTACTTATTGCATATGTCTATGTTCTATTTTGGATAAAGATAAATATAATCCAAGCTTTACTTATACTTGTTGTTCTAGGTAAAAGAACTATAATAATTATTTAGGTACCTTGACAATTGTTGTTGGATATCGGGTGTTATTGAATGTAAAAATTGATATTTAGATTAATTAAAACATACAGAATATTAATTTAATAATTTAATAAAAATAATTAGTAAAAATACAAACGTAGTCATTTTTATAATAAAATTTATAATAATAAAACATATTATAAAAATATATTTGATTTTATTTAACTATAATAATTGAATTCTTGATTATTGAACTGCTTTAACAAATCCTCAAAGTAAGAATCTAAAAATATAAAATTCATCATTTGTGATGCTTTTGCAAATTGATTAATTAAATTATGAATTCCTTGCGCTTTATTTTCATCATTGAATGTAATATAAAAATTTAGTTCTTGTTTGTCTTTCTTAATAATTATTTATTATAACAATTAAAATTTACTTTCTTTTCAGTTAATATAAGTATCTTCCTATCAACTCTATTAATATCAACATAAATATCTCTCATATATAATACATGCCTTACAAAAAGGATAGATTTGTTTTCTAATATTCCAAGAATTACTGAGCTTTCTAGCAAGACAATAACATAATCCACAAATAATTTAGTAACAGGATCTCGTATTTTGCAAAGATATCTATCGTTTGAAAACTCTATATTATGTTAAGTTATAATAATAAATAATAATTTATTACCATTTATATTATATCTTCCGCTTTCTTTGATGTCTACACCAACTCTACTTAGAGGGAAAGCAATTTTTATTAAATCTTCTTGTTTGTTAATTTTCTTTCTACAAATATATTAAGTATATTAAGCGTTATTAAGCATGATACGTTATATTTGTTGGAATTATATTTACCTAAAATCATGTAATTCCATAAAAATAGCAATTAAACCACTAAAAACTTCTGTTTGTTGTTTATGAATCTTTAATACATTCGGATAATCTAATTTTATATTTACACATATAATTTACTTTGTATTTCATCAGATAAATTAATCGGAAGTAAAATATATGGATCTTTCGTTACGTTATCCATAAAGGTTTTTGACATTTTATTATATTGCACCCACTCATTTTCAAATAAATCAAAACTTTGCATTTGAATTTGTTCACTTTCATACATAGATAGTTTACATTTGCTTAAAAATGAATAATAGATTTTATTTATCATATCATTATGGTTCTTTTTAATTAAAGTGTTTGAGTTGTTTATAATAAGTAATTCTATATTCTCTATTATTACTCTCATAGTAATTGTTCGAAAAGGAGGATGTACTATTAAAAGCTAACTAATTAAATAAGAATGTTACATTAAAAAGTGTATCAACTAATTCGTCATCGTAAACATTTATTTCTGCGTCGTTTGAGTTATTTAGTGTGAAGAATATATTATCGAACATAGCATAATTATTTTTAATAGTACTATGTTCTTTGATTGATATTCTTAAGTCGTGTAATTTTGGTTCATGTGGTAATTCAGACTTAGAATGAACCACACTCAATAGTTCAGTTGATTCACAATGATCATTTGATACTCTTATATCAGACTCGTTTGATTTTGTAATATCAGACACATTTGATTTTCTAAGATCTGATACATTTGAATCTCTTATATCAAATATATTTGTTTTAGTAATATCAGAAATATTTGATTTTCTTATATCTGATTTTCCAGATATATTTGAATTTCTAATTTCTCCGTTTTCTCCATTTTTATGAAGAAAACTTGTATTTTTATTTCCTAGTATATCACTACTTTGAGTCTTTCTTAAACTGTTAACTTTTTCTAATTCTTCGCTTATTACTTCAAAATCATCAGTTAACTTTATATCAATTAAATTATAATTATTAGTATTATGA
>Ga0210011_1004401_pt1 | contig 10226 bp, 10 predicted proteins | sample CryGeymeta201502_FD_183972 | JGI IMG/M metagenome (GOLD analysis project Ga0210011, IMG submission 183972) | Groundwater microbial communities from Crystal Geyser aquifers in Utah, USA - Crystal Geyser metaG 2015-02 (SPAdes) (version 2) | ecosystem: Environmental > Aquatic > Deep subsurface >...
TCGGCCCGTGGCGCCAGACCATCGACTTGGCGGTAGCGATGAACGACGCCTTCCGCGCCTTTACCGGCCACAACCCCAACGTCCACCTCTCCGCCGCCGTGGAGCTGTTCAAGCCCCACGAGCCCCTGCGGCGGGTGGCGGAGCGGGTGGAGACACGCCTAAAGGCGGCGAAGGAAGAGGGGCGCGACCGGCTTGCCCTGTTCGGCGAGGTCCGGCCGTGGTCGGAGGTTGGCGCCCTCCTCCACCAGGGCGAACAGCTCGCCGGCTGGATCCGCGAGGCGCGGGAGAGCGGCGGCCGGCAGGCCGGAAGCTCCGTGGCGATGGCCTACCGCCTCTTCGAGTTTCGTGACATGGCGCGACGGGTGCGCATGGCCGACCGGCGCATGGAGACCCACGACCTCGCCTGGCGCTCCGCCCTCACCTACGCCATCGCCCGCAACCTGATACACGAGGGCAAGGCGAAGAACGGCGGCGAGCTCGCCTTCTACGAGCGGCTGCGCGGTGACGGCGGTGAAGCCCTGGAAGAGATCACCATTCCCCTTCACCTCGCGCTCTACGCGAGCCGAGGCTGACACCTACCAGGAGTCACCATGCCAACCCCACCCCGGCAGCAAACAAGGAACAGCGGCCACGGCGGTTCGCCGAACCCGCGGACTATTCCGTCGCCGAAAACCATCCCCCGCTCGTATCGTGGGGCGAAGGGCCAGCTTGACCCCTTCTGGGTCGACCAGGGCGCAGAGAAAGAGGCAACAGCTTTCTCCTCGCTACCGCCGACCCAGCTCCGCCGCTTCTTCGGCGAGGTAAAGGGGCTGGCGCGTCAGCTCGACCTCCTCACCTCGCAGGATAAGAAGCAGGCACGGCTGGAGCGAGGCCAGGCGTGGGCGCGGATCCATCCCCAGTTCGCCATGCTGAAGAGCAAGGTGGTCTACGCCCAGGGGCGCCTCGGCTCCAAGAACATGCCGGACGCCTTCGTCCAGTTCATCATCAACCACGTGGCCTGGGTGCGGAGCGTAGAGGACTTTGAAGTCTTCCTCGCCCACTTCGAGGCGGTGGTCGGGTTCCACCGCTACCTCACCACGGCCAAGGGGTGAGTGGCGCCGTTCATCGCCCATCGTAGGAGGAGAGAGACCATGCCCATTGAAAAGCTGGTGGAGCTGAAAGAGATCAAGGGGACCCTGGAGCTGAAGAGCGGCCTCCACGTCGGGGTTGGCCGCGACCACATCGAGATCGGCGGCATCGACCTGCCGGTGATCAAGGATGCGGTCACCGACACCCCCTACATCCCCGGGAGCAGCCTGAAGGGCAAGCTGCGTTCCCTCCTGGAGTGGAAGCTCGGCTTGATCGAGGCCGATGGCTCCCCGTGGGGTTTTGATCGCGCCCGGTCGCTGCAAGACCAGGTCGCCGATCCCGTCTTGCGCATCTTCGGCACCACCCACAAGGAGTGGTTGGGTGGACCCACCCGCCTCATCGTCCGCGATGCCCCCCTCGATCCCACCTGGGTCGACGACGTGCTCCGCCGCAACCTCCTGCTCACCGAGGAGAAGATGGAGGTCTCCATCGACCGTCTCGCCGGTAAGGCGAAGGATGGCGGGCTGCGCAAGATTGAACGCGTCCCCGCCGGCGCCCGCTTCCCGTTTGAGATGACCTACCGGGTCTTCTCCTTCGATGGCGACGGCGGCGCCCAGGACCGCGACCTCCTCAACCACCTCTTCACTGCCCTGCGCATGCTCGAGCTCGACGCCCTCGGCGGCTCGGGCTCGCGCGGCTACGGAAGGGTGCGGGTGCGTGATCTCAGACTCGACGGCGCGTCGGTGCAGGAGCGGTTTGACACGATCACCTTCGACAGCCCCGTCGCGATCGTCGCTGCGTGAGATCCATGCGCTTCTACGAGATCACCCTCACCCCCCGCTCGCCGGTGGCCACCCCCTTCCACTCGGGGACGCTGTTTGGCCACCTCTGCTGGGCCTATCGCTACCGCGCGGGGGAGGCGGCCCTGGTGGAGTGGCTCGATCGCTTCACCGAGCGGCCGCTGCTGCTTTCCGACGCCCTCCCCGCGGGTTATCTGCCGCGGCCCCTGGTCGCGCCGGTCGGTCGTACGCAGCGCGATCAACTCGCCGGGAGTGGCGACCGGCCGACGCGCATCACGGCGCACAAACGCCTAAAGGAGTGGCGCAACCGCGGCTGGATCTCCCACGACGACTGGCGCGCCCTCCGCGATGGCTACAGCGACGCGGCCCTCTACCAGAGATGGAGGGCGGGCGACGGCGCGCCGGCCGGCGACGCTCCGGCGGAGGTCCAGGTCCGCCCTCATAATCGGATCGACCGCCAGCGTGGGACCACACCGGAGAGCGGTGGCCTCTACTTCGTGGAGACGCGCGCCTACGCGAGCGACCGGCGGCTCACCGTCTACGCCGCCACCGACCACCTCACCAAGGATGAGCTTCAGGCCCTCTTCAAAGACGTGGGCCGCTTCGGCTTCGGCCGCGACGCCACCACCGGCCTGGGGCAATTCACCGCCGAGGTGGGGCCGTACGAGGGCGACCTCTTCGACCACGCTGGCCCCCGCCGTCTCTCCCTCTCCCACGGCACCATCGACGCCACCACCCCCAACCCCCGCTATAAGCTCCACACCCACTACGGCCGCCTGGGGGGCACCTTTGCCCAGGACAACACCTCGCCCTTCAAGCGCCCCATCCTGCTGGCCGAGCCGGGCGCCACCTTCGACGGCCGCGACGGCCTCGCCGGCGCCCTCCTTGCGAAGGTTCATGCCGACCGCCCGGAGATCCGCCACCACGCCTACCACCTCTGCGTCGCCTTCACCGAGGCGCGTATCTGAGGGGAGGTTGGTCATGCCCACGTACACCCCGCACACTTACACCTTCACCGCCACCCCCCTGACCCCGATCCATGTGGGGACCGGCGAGACCCTCGACACCAGCCGCTACCTTCTGGTCGGCGACCGGCTGGTGGAGATCTCCCTGGCACGGCTCACCGCCCGCCTCTCCGGCAAGGAGCTGGAGGAGCTGACCCGCCTGGCCGCGGGGAGCGACCTCAAGCGGCTGCGGGACTTTCTCCACCACCGGGCCGACCTAGAGCGGGATGGCATTGCCTCCATGGCGGTTGCGCGCACCTTCGCCGACACCTTCCAGAAAAAGCAGTACGACCCGCGCAACCAGCTCCTCGTCAACTGCATGACCCGTAACTACCAGGCCGGCCACGGCTACCTCCCCGGCACGGCGATCAAGGGGGCCCTGCGTACCGCCATGGTGAGCTGCCTGGCCGAGAAGGACGATGCATTTCAGCGCGCCCGCCCACGGGATGGTCGCAACCTCGAAGAGCGGGCGCTCCACTTCGATTTCCAGCGCGGTCTTGAGCAGGACCCCTTCCGCACCGTGAAGGTCGCCGATGCTGACCTCCCCGCAGACGCCACCGTGGTGAGCCGCTTCGTCAACCTCCACCTCGACCCGCAGAAGCCGGGCTCGAAGGGGATCGAGGCGTGGTATGAGCGCCTCCGCTCCCGCGCCGACGGGGCCGAGCCCCCCACCTTCACCGTCGAGATCCAGGTCGACGAGGCGCGCCAGCGCCATCACGGCCGCGACCTGGTGGGGCGGCCCATCTGCCTCGACGACCTGCGCGAGGCGGCGAACCGGTTCTACGCCGGTCGGTTCAAGGCCGAGTGGGAGCGGTTCCACTGCCACGGCCACATGGGGACCGCCGCCGCCCTCGGCCGCGCCTTCGGTGCCAACGGCGCCTTCCACCTGCCGCAGGCCCCGGCCATCCTCTTGCGCGTCGGCCGGTTCTCCCACTTCGAGTCGCTCTCCGTGGACGGCCTCCGCGAGGGGTTCAACATCCAGGCGAGAAAAAGGATCACCGAGGGCAACACCCGCAACCTCTGTGTGCTGGACGGCGGTGGTTCCGTCCCCTTCGGCTGGCTCCTGCTGACCCCTTGCTCGGGCAACCCTGCCGAGCAGCTCCGGCAGGCGCCGGTCTTCCAGCCCGGTGCCACCGCGATCCCCTTCCAGACCGTCGGAGCTGGGCTGGCTGGCCCGTCTTCTGCCGCGCAAGGGCCACGGCAGGGTCCCCCGACACCCCACCCTGGTATCACCCCGGAGCAGCTCGCCCGCCGGAGGGAGATGAAGATCGGCGAGTGGCTGACGAGCGTAAAGAAGATCGACCCCACCAAATATGTCCAGTGGCACAGGCTCAACCATCCGAAGGCGGACGAGCTTCGCGCCGAGTTCCACCGCTGGCAGCAGGGGCAGTGAGGAAGCAAGGTCGGGCCGATGCACCTCCAGCTCTCCTTTCTCGGTCGGGTGCGCGGGACGCGGGGCAGTTACGAGGAGACGACCTACCGCTTTCCCGGCGGCCGCGAGGTCCCCGCGAGCTTCTTCGGCACGGCGCTGCACAAGGTGGTGAAGCCAGACCGGTTGGTGGTCCTCGGGACCTCCGGATCCATGTGGCAGGTGCTCCTGGAGATCGCCGGGGTTGGGGAGGCGCACGAGGGGCTTTGGCAGGGGCTGGCGGAGGCGTGTGAGACGGACCGCATCACTCAGGGGCAGCTCGACGGACTCGCCGCCGTTGTAGCCCCGGTGCTTGGCTGCGAGGTTCGTTGCCGGCTCCTCCCCTATGGCCGGACGCCGGAGGAGCAGCGCAACTTCGTCCGCATCCTCGCCGGTGAGGTGCCGGCCGGTGCGCGAGTCACCCTCGACGTCACCCACGGCCTGCGCCACCTCGCCATGGTTGCCCTGGTGGCGGCCCTCTATCTGCGAACGGTGAAGCGGGTGGAGGTAGCGGCCGTCTACTACGGCGCCCTCGACATGCCACGGCCCAAGCATGCGCCGGCTCTGGTCCTCGACCTTGCTGGCCTGCTGGAGATCACCACCTGGACCGAGGCCCTCGCCGCCTTTGAACAGAGCGGCGACTTTGCCCCCTTCGCCGACCTCTACGAGCGCGAAGGCGCGCCGAAAGAGACGGCGCGCCTTGTGCGCGACGCCGCCTTCTTCGAGCGCACCACCAACCCGGTGAAGGCGCGCGAGCGGCTCTCCACCCTCCACACTCAGCGCGGCTGCCTCGACACGCCGGTGGGCGGCCTCTTCGCCGGCGCCCTCATGGAGCGCATTGATTGGTTCCGCCACCCGACCCGAGCGGAGCAGGAGCGCAGTCTCGCGTACACCTACCTCGACCGCGGCGATTACCTGCGCGCCGCCCTCTACGGCCAGGAGGCGTATCTGAGCCAGGAGGTGGCGGCTCGGCGCGGCGCGGTCGACGACTACCTGAAGCGCGAGCAGGTGCGCGAAGGCTCGGCGGACCCCGCCTTCCGCAAGCTCAAGCAGGTGCGCAACGCCCTCGCCCACGGCCTGCGGCCCGGTGACGACGAGGCCCGCCGCATCGTCCAGGGCGCCGGCTACCTACGGTCGGCTTTGCGGGATTGCTTCGAGAAGCTGCTGCCGCGGCCAGAGCATGGGGCGAGAAAGTGACGGTGGCGCCGGCCCGCTGGCCACGGGGATCTCGTCACCGCCTGTCTGGTCGATGGGCTGCCGCTGGTGACGAAGGACGAGGCCATCCGCGCGTGGGGTCAGGTGGAGACCGTCTGGTGAGCGGGCAATCGCCGAATGGATTCGGCTCCTGCCTGTGCGTCGATCGCCGAAGGGATTCGGCCCCTATCCGATGACCACCCGCAAGCTCTACCTCGTTGCCTACGACATCTCCGAGCCGAAGCGGTTGGCTCGGGCGCTCGACGTATGCCGCGAGTACGCCACCGGTGGCCAGAAGTCGGTCCACGAGTGCTGGCTCACTCAGGTAGAGAAGCGCGAGGTGCTGGCCCGCCTGGCCGAGGTGATCGACTTGGCGACCGACCGCGTCCACCTCTTTCGCCTCGACCCGAGAATGGAGGTGCGCACCATGGGGATCGCGGTCAAACCGGCGGACGGCAAGTTCTTCTTCATTGGGTGATCGGCGGTGGTCGCCATGAGATCGAGGGTTGAGATGGCGCAGGATGAACGGGTTGCACGGCTCGTCGCGTGGCAGAGGGCGCGCGCGGCGGCGGCAGCACGGTCGCTGAATCTGCGGATCACCTTCGTGAGGACTGCCCCGTAGCTGGCTGGTCTTCTTCCACTCACTTCTCACTCCTTCCATGTTTCCCTACCTCATCACCTACGACATTGCCGACCCGCGCCGCTTGGTGCGCCTGCACCGCTATCTTGCGGGCGAGGCCCTCGCCCTCCAGTACTCGGTCTTCTTCGGGAGTTTCATCCCTGCCGCCATCGACCGGATCGAGGACGAGATCGCCGCGCACATCGATCCCAAGGAGGACGACGTGCGCATCTACCCCCTGCCGGCCGACTTCCAGGTGTGGGCCCTAGGCGCTTCGGCGCCGTTGCCCGAGGGCATCCACTTCGCGCCTGCCGAGCGGCTGCTCGCCGCAGCCGAGGCGCCTGTCGTCGAGGGCGGTCAGCCGTCCACGGCCTCGTCTTCATCCGGGCGGCGGCCGAGGGCGATGCGCCCGTCGCCGAGGGGTAGCCCTTGCATCGACTGCATCGGCGATCGCGCGGGAGCCGTGCTGTGCCCGGCGGCAAGCTTGCCGCTTGCGCCAGGTTCTCGACCTTTTGCCATCGTGGGGTCCGTGGCGGCCGCGGTGGCCGCGGGGGATGGGCCATGCGCGAGGTGAAACTTCCGAACGGTTGTGATGGCCGGCTGTGGCTGGCCGCGATGCCCGGTACCGCCGTGCCGTTCGCGGAGGACGCCGACGTGTGGCGGCGCCTCGCCGTCGATCGGGTCCTCTGTCTCACCCCCACCGCTGAGATCGAGCGCCGTTCGCCGGCCTACGCCCGGGCGGTCCGCGAGGCCACTCTCCCGTGTCGTTGGCTCGTCTTTCCCATCGACGACTACGGCGTGCCCGAGGAGGCGGAGTCCCTACTCCTCGTCGCTCAGGAGGCGGTAGCTTGGTTGCGGACTGGCGAGCGCCTTGTGGTCCACTGTGGCGCGGGGGTTGGCCGCACTGGCACCGTCGCCACCTGCATCCTCCTCGCCCTTGGCCTCGACCACGCCACTGCCCTCACTGCCGTGCGCGAGGTGGGTTCGGAGCCGGAGACCGAGGAGCAGCAGCAGGTCGTGGTCGAGGTGGCCGACCTCCTCTCGACCCCGGTCGCGGAGGGTGGCGGGTGGCGACCGCCGGAGGCTCCCCCCAACCTGCCCGCCCGGGAGGAGCACCGATGAGCGGTTCCCCCCGCTGTCCCCGCCATCCCAGCGAGTCCACCCCCGTCCGCTGCCGAATCTGTGGGAGCGCCTTCTGCCGCCGTTGCCGAGCTGAAGCGGGGGGCGAGGCGGATTCCTGCCCGCGGTGCGACACGGCTACTTTCGAATCCCTGGGCGCCGTCGGTTGGAGGACAATGGCGCCCGTCGCCTCCTGTCCCCTCCACCCAGAGGAGCCCTTTACCGCCACCTGTGCCGCTTGTGGGCGCGTATTCTGTGGCCGTTGCGCCAGCAATCTCCCTGGCCCCCCTCCCGGTGACTGCCCCACGTGCAAGAGGGTCGAGACCACCGCCTTTTTCGATGCGGCCGAGGAGATCGATCGGCTCGACCTCTTTTAGCCCCTCACCCCGCTGCCGCCGCCGACCACGCTCTCCTCAGATCGCCATGAACGAACCCACCCACGCCGTTGAGGCCACCTCCGTCGATCCCCGCCCGCGCATGATGGTTGTCTCCGTCGGCAGTAGTTCCGCGCCGATCCTCTACAGCCTCAACCGCCAGCAGCCGGAATACGTCGTCTACTTCTGTTCCGAAGGATCACGCGGCGTGGTGACCACCGAGATTCGCCCCGCCCTCACCTTCACTGCAAAGGATGACGAGGTCCTCACCAGCCCCTCGGCCGAGGACCTCGTCCCGGCCTACCAGTGCGCCCGCGACGGCATCCGCCGCCGCATGAAGTCGTGGGGAATCGCGGGGCCGGAGGTGGTGGTCGACTACACCGGCGGTACCAAGAACATGTCCGCGGCCCTCGCTTTGGCCACCGTCGATATTGGCTGTCGCTACTCCTACGTGGGAGGCGCCGAACGCACCAAAGACGGACTCGGCATCGTCATCGACGGCAAGGAAAAGATGCTCTACCCCTCCAACCCGTGGGAGGTCCTCGGCGTCGAGCGGCTCAAGGAGGTCGCGCTGTTCTTCAACCGCGCCCGCTACGCCCCGGCACGCGAACGCCTCGAAGCCCTTGCCGAATGCGTCCCCGAGGGGCTCCGCCCCCTCTATCGCCAGCTGGCCCAGGTGGTCGACGGCTTCGACCGGTGGGACCGCTTCGACCATGCTTCGGCAAACAGGGCCCTCCGCCCGGCCCTCGGCAAGCTGCACGAAGCGGTGGGCCTCCTTCCCGCAGAGTCGCCAGAGCGCCGCTTTCTCGAAGCCGCGGTGCGCCTCCAACCGTGTCTCGAAAAGATCAACCCTAGCCACCCACACGCCTACGTCGCCGACCTCGTGGCCAACGCGGCCCGCCGTGCCGACCTCGAGAACAAGTACGAAGACGCCGTCGCCCGCCTCTACGCCGCGGTGGAGAAGCTCGGCCAGCTCACCCTCAAGCAAACCCACCACCTTGACAGCAGCGACCTCGACCCGGAGGCCATCCCCGCGCCTCTCCGCGAGGAGTACCGCGCCCGCTACTGGAGCGACGACAAACAGTGCCTACAGCTCCCCCTCTTCGCCACCTACAAGCTGCTCATCTGTTTCGGTGACCTTCTGGGTGTGCGCTTCGACGCTGCCTGGCCGGAGGTTCGATCGCTCCTCGACCAGCGCAACCAATCGATCCTCGGCCACGGCAGCCAGCCCGTCTCGAAAGAGACCTACGACCGCCTGCGAGAAGTCACCCTTCAACTCCTTGAGTGCGACGCGGCCGACCTCCCAGTCTTCCCGATATGGGAGGAAGAACGGTGAGCGTGGCCGACCCATCCCCAACGCCGAGCCCAATCGCACCGGCGCCGGCCGTGGCATCCCTCCGCGCCGCCCACTTCCGGCTGACCCTGGAGCCCCTCGCCACCATCGAGCTCAGCGATTTTGCCGGTGCGGTTGTGCGCGGCGGCTTCGGTATCGCCTTCAAACGCACTGCATGTCCCCTTCGCCGCCAGCGGTGCGCCATCTGCCTCCTCGCCCCCACCTGCGTTTACCTTCGGATCTTCGAGACACCGGTCCCCGCGGGCGCGCCCCTATTACCCGCCGGAGGCAAAGCGCCGCACCCCTTCATAATCGAGCCTCCCGAAGGGGACCACCGTTTTGCACCCGGGGAACCGATTCGCCTTGGACTCACCCTTCTCGGCGACAGCGAGGCGCAGCTCCCTTACTTCCTCTACGCCTTCCGCTGTCTCGGAGAGATGGGACTCGGCCGCGGTCGCGGCCGCTACCGCCTTGTTGATGTCCACCTCGCCAACCCTGGTGTTCCGCCCCGCACCCTCCTCGCAGCCGGTGGCGACCGCCTCGCACCCGGTCCCTACGCCACCCCCCTCCCGTGGCTCCCGGTGGCCCCCCCGGCAGACGCCGACAATACCTCCTCCCCGCTAACCCTCCACCTCCACACCCCGCTTCGCCTCAAAGAGAACGGTCGTTACGGTGCCCGGCCCACCTTTCCCATACTCATCAAACAGCTCCTTCGTCGCCTCACCCTCATCCATGCTTGTCACTGCGGTACCCCGCCGCCGATTGACCATCGCGCATGGATCGCCGCCGCCGCGGCCGTGTCCGTCCAAAGCGACGTCCTTACCTGGTGCGACCTCGAGCGCTACTCCACCCGCCAGCACGCCACCATGCGCCTCGGCGGTTGGACCGGCACAGTGACCTACACGGGCCCCTGGCGACCCTACCGCCCGTTGCTCGATCTTGCCGTACTCCTCCACGTCGGCCAGGGCGCCACCTTTGGCCTCGGTCGCCTCACCTACCACCTCCCATCCCCCGGCGAATCGCAAGTCACTTTCGTGGCCCCGAAAAACTGCCCAACGACCTCCGCAACCCTCCATCCAGAAAGGCCAACAACAGAGGGTGCTCACCCCAATCAGAGCCGAACCAAAGGCGATTGAGACGCGGACCGCGTAGGCCAGCGAGCGGTACGCTGGCACCCCAATCAGAGCCGAACCAAAGGCGATTGAGACGCATCTGTGGGCCGATCCTGCGGGGGGTGGCGGCACCCCAATCAGAGCCGAACCAAAGGCGATTGAGACGTGCTCATGGTGGGGCTCCTTTCAGGGTTT
>Ga0210011_1004413_pt1 | contig 10202 bp, 12 predicted proteins | sample CryGeymeta201502_FD_183972 | JGI IMG/M metagenome (GOLD analysis project Ga0210011, IMG submission 183972) | Groundwater microbial communities from Crystal Geyser aquifers in Utah, USA - Crystal Geyser metaG 2015-02 (SPAdes) (version 2) | ecosystem: Environmental > Aquatic > Deep subsurface >...
ACAGCCAGAAATGTCTAAATACCTCTGAAGATCAAGATGGAGCCTAAAAGCTTATAAATAATGGCACCCTTAGAGTGGGAAATCGGTAAGGTTAAGTGCCTTCTTTGCACTATTATCCCCAAGCTGGAATTCGGTATGGTAAAATTGCTCAAAGATGGAGTGGAGCTGGAATCGACAATAAAAATCAAGGATATTTTCAACAAAGAGGGACCAAATGTGCTGGAGTATCAAAGAGGTGAAAATAAAAAGGGTTAATTTGACAAGTATTATGCTTCCAAGTGGATCCCTCTTTTTGCTTCCATGAAGCATTCGCCCTTTCAACCACTCCTCCACCCTCAATATTACGCCTTGCACACCCAACTCGTTCAAACTCAGTAAATAACAAGTACAAATTTACGAACCAACCTCCAAAACATCATGAACGTTCGCAATCTTATCAACCTCAACAACCAAAACAATCCTGTTGCTGCCAACAACAATAACAATGAAGAAGCAGTAAATGCTGATGTTGGTGGTGGATTATTTGGTCGACCCAATGCAGGAGGTAACATTTTCTAACGTGGAATGTTTTGGGTATTCAAGATCATACAGTTGCTACTGATGTGGCAGTTGCTTAGCTTTGTGGTGCATAATATCAGTCCGGGGCATATTTGCATTATGGTTGGAATTGTCGTGTCTTTTCTGGTAATCGAACATTTCCAGAGAAGAAGGAGAAATCAACCAAAACAAGAGGAACAGAGACAAGAAGAAGCAAGAGCTGAGGGAAATGATGTTAACAGGGGAGACGAGGTAGTTGAAGAAAAAGAACAAGGTTAGAATGAATAAAATAATGAGGAAGATTGGTAGGATGTTGAATAATAGAGTGAGTAAAAATAAGATAAAAAGACTACTGTGATTCATCCTCAAGGTCAAAGAGTCATCTACACTGGCTGCCTCTTCCTCTAGAGTTTGGTTGCCTTTGTGATGTCTCTGTTTCCCAATTGGACCATCCATCTCCATCTCAATATACTGGCTCCTTTCTTCAATCGCATCGACCCTCTCCTCAAGACAGATACAGACAATAATCCAAAAAATGAATCGGAGAAACAAGATAGATAGGAGTAACCCAAAGAATAAAAAAATGAAGAACAAGCAGAGTAGGAATCAGAGTAAGTCATGGTTCATGAGTGATGTTAGTTAAGTTACATCTAATTTCATTTTTAAAAATAATGAGCAGAGGGTACTTAGTAGCCAACGACAAACGAATCGATCTCAAACATGATGAAACCACTATCGGTCGTCTCTCTTCTAATCTTATCCCTATCAACGATCCAACTATATCAAAATATCACGCCTCCATCCATCACTTATAATCCAAATTCTACCTAGTTGATCTCAATACAGTTAACGGCACCTTCCTCAATGGCACAAAGTTATAACCTGGAAAGAAACAACCCATTAAACATAAAGATGCTATTCAGTTCGGCAAACGTATTTCATATAGTATCGTTAGATGTGCAGTTGTATCATTTTTATGAGAGTGATCCGCAACCTGAAAAGAAGGGGAAGATTAATTTAAAAGACTATTGTTTTTAGCTTGATAGCTAAGAGGATTAGTTGAGCTTGTCGGTTAGTATGCCGCAAAAACAAGGGCAAAGTACAAGGAAGGTCAGCAAAGGACCTGCAGAAACTGCCAAATCAGGATGGAATGTCAATACAGGAGCGAGTAAACCAACAGGAAAAGCTGTCAAAATACCACAGTTAGCAGATTATCTGGAGTTGTAAGCATCTTTGCTCAGCTCCAATCCTTCAATGGAAGCAAACAAGTTCAAAGCTTCCAAGTTTGGTAGAGAGCCCAAAGTCAACCTACCCACAATCAACAATGATTTCGATGAAGAAGAGCTCAAAAAGGTGAGAAAAGAGGAAGAAAGACGTAAAAACATTTATCTTGAAGAACAAGCTGATCGACTAGCTAGAGAGTAAAAAACAAGAGCTTTAGAAGAGGAAAAAATAAGATTGGAGATCGAAAGACATAAGCAATAAGAGTAAATGTTGAGAAAACAGATCGAGCATGAACAACGGGTCAAGTAATAACAAGCCAGGATAGATGACTAAAAACGACGAATTGAGGATTAACTCTTAAGAAGAGAGCAAGAACGAAGACAGCGAGAACAGCAAGCCGAACGGGAGCAGCAGCAAAAATAAAAAAGATTTGTCGAACAATTACAACAAGAAAAATAACAGGAATTGCAACAAATTCGTGAACAACAGGAGCATCTCCGCACCAAAAGCTAGCAAGCCATGAAATAATAACTTGAATCCCGAAAACGATAACTGGAACTTTAGGCTCAAGCACTGGCCAGTCAATACGAACAAATATACAAAGACACCATCCGCAAGATGAAGAACGATATCGAAAAATAAGAGTCAGAGATCGCCTATCTTGAAAGAAATATTGAATAAGCCAAAGAACAAAAAGCTGAGATGGAGCTAAAAGTCAAGCAAGTAGGCTAGGCTGTAGAAATGACTGAGAAATAATATCAGCAAATATCCGGTCGAAACAAAGCTTTCATTTTGTATGCATCCGAACTGCAAAATAGACTTGATGGTGTTAAATAAAACAGAAAAAGCTCAGTCAAGAAGGGCAGTCCCAAATTAAGAGAATAAATAGACAGCAGTAGAAGGTTGCTCTCCATGAAGAAAGGATAGCTCAAAGCACTGGAAGAATAAATAAGCAAATTAAGGATATCGCTCAATATGGACAAAAGATTGAGCCGGTCTGATATGCTGGAAAGCATCATCAGCAACCACCAATAAATTCAACGCAGCAAATATCTTTATTTTGAGTATCTGAGAGAGTAGAAATCTTTACAAGAGCTGTGGGAAATCAGTTTAGAAGAAAACGATCATCTTGAGCAACAAAATATTTCATTGGAGAAAGAAGCTAGTAATTATAGGAAAGAGTTGGGCAATAACATGAGAGATAATGCTGTCAGAATGACCTAACAGAGACTACACATGCTCAAATGTTTGCATTACATCCCTGAAGATAAGAAAAGAGCAGCAAAATTGCTAATTTAAGAGATGGTGACCATGGAAGATGAAATCAGAGGTATGACTGCTGAATCAGAGCAAGTACATGAAAAAATCAATAGCTTCATCATTGGCTCATCCAGATTGAAGAGCTAAAATGAATATTTATCAGAATTGCTCTTTGGTGCTGACTCAACAGCTCATCACTTCGATAACATGAAAATCCAGATTAATGATCTTATGGATAGAATCAGTATGGAAAGAGATGAGGGAAGAGTGCAGAAAAGGTTGAAATTAGCTGAAGAAGTAGAGTATAACTAAATGAAAATTTATTAAAGCAGTCGAAAATTAGAGTCATTGAAGAACAGATGGAGATAGGGGCTTAGGGGTCAAAAAGGGCTACTTGCCTAAAAAAATCCAATTGTTTTCTTTGGAGATTTACTAGCCAAAAAAGAGGCTGAACTTCAAAATTATGAGCATCGATCTGCTCAGTTAGAAAGATAACTCGCAGAAATATCAGTATCTGTATAGGAATTATCAAGGAAAAAAGGACAACTGGCAGATTCTTTATAAGGATTCAAAAGGGAAGAGCTGGCAAAAGTAAGACAAACTCTCCTATGATATCATATTCTTATAATGATTAAACTTATTGTCACTAATAGTACAAATCATAAAGATGGATATGATCAGTTATAGGTGGTCTTTTTTTTGACAATACTCACAGTCTTTACCTCCTTGAACCTATTTGAGTTGTTAGCTTACTCGCCAGCATTCAACTCATCTGCAACTCCCAAATCTTTTTCTTTCTCAATCTGATCCAAAAGACTCATCAAGTTGTCTAATTTCTTGTTAGGGTCTTCCTTCACAAGTTCATTTTCCTTCTATTGACTGTTCTACTTTTTGTCTTCGCTGCCAACTCGCTTGATCTGGGGCTATCGTTTTTGAGCAATTTTATCCTTAATGGCTGTGAAATCCTGTCTTGAAGCATTTTCCTATGATGCTTGCTCTTATTGCACTTGTAGAGGTAAACTTTCTCTTGATTTTTTTAGGTCAGGGAAATAAGAATCATAAGGATTTGAGTTAAGCGAAAAGAAAGGATCATCTTTTCTTGGAGCATTTCCAAAGTTGAAGTTGAAACCCAGTGACCCGAACATAGATTATTCGTTGTTGGCAAAGAAATTCGAATTTCTGAACATGCTACCTTCATGCAAATAATCATCCTTATGACTGTACTTCTCAGGGCTGTTAACTCTCCCCTGATTACTTTCTTCTGGCCTGAATAATCTTTCAGGTTGCACCTGCACCTCTGAACTTTATCCCTGCGACCTTCCCTTACTAATTTGATGCGACATCTTCATAGAATCTGCATAGTTAGGTTGTCTAGGGGTTTCCTTGATTGAAACAATTGCAGGTCGATGACTATTCTTCTTAGTTTAGACAATATCATAGGTCATATTTAGCACTCCATTTTGATGCACCCCACAACAAGTCATAATATCAGTGAACATAAGATAATTGTTTAGAGGTTCTTTGATTGTTTTTTACTTGTCAGAAAGAGGTATAGTTTTGAGAAAACTACTGTCTGGATACAAAACTACTCTGACTCCTACCTTACCTCGGATCCATTTTGTCGAGAGATAGTTTACCAGGTATTACAGATGTTGGTTGCAGGATAATCTAAAAATTGATATGGAAATACTTGACCTCCATTCGAGGAAAATTGCGATTGCAAAGCATGAACTGTATACAACTTTGGCTTTTAGGTGTTAGTCTCACAAATATTTGATCTTTTCGCATCTATTCTTGATTCTTCTCATGTCTGCGTGCCAGAGCAGCTCTGGTTACTTTTTTGCTTACTGCCTCAATACCTTATCCCTCATTCTGGCGCCCTTTATTTTCAACCTTAGCAGCTACTTCCTCAGCCTTAGCCATCAGCTCATTGTGCATCTCGATCGCCTTCTTCACCTTTCCGTAAAACTACCCATCAAGCAGTAAATTTTCCAGTGACGGATGTTGTTGTGTCAATTTGGGGAAATATTACGCGAGAGCTTCGGTGACTTGCTAACCGGTGATCTGAATAAGTTAAGAGTGTGAATGAAAATAAGTGGAAGAGTCTTACGTGAGGCAAAAAGTTAGAGTAATCTGGAGTTTTTAGCAACTCCGCAATTATTTAGTTGGCCTTTCTCATTACTGTAATTATATTTTTATGAACTAAACAAAGCGTACTGTCAATTGTTTAGGCGAGATAAAAGAAAATGAAGATAGAACAGCAATAAGTAGTAATAAAGTATCAGGTCATTCTACAAAGGAAGCATATTTTTATTGTAGGTAGATACATTAGCTAAATCTTCGGGCCAAAGTGTCACAAGAATAGACTGCGATGAGCATAGTCCCTTTGAGTGCCATCAAACAGTGACCTGCAGTGTCGGTAGTGCCAGTCTTCACACCTTCCCACCCGCATTCCAATAATTTATTTGTATTTTTCCATATTAGTCTCCTAGTCAGCCCATACCGGTCATTCTTGACCTCCACCTCATATCTCTTAGTGTTGACTAGTTGCCTAAACAGCTCATCTTTCAAAGCTACAGAAGACAGGATAGCCATAGCTCGAGGAGTGGTGTAGTTAGGTGAAGTTGAAAGACCAGAACTGTTATTCCAACTTTGCGGTAAATTCATTTCTCTGGCCAAAAGGTTCATGTGAGCTATGAAGGTTTAATAGTGGCTCTTTTTGGTTTATTTTTGTTTGTAGCGTTGAATTATTTTGCCCATTGATTCGGCCAAAGCTACAGAAGCGTCGTTACCTGATGGTAGCATCAGTCCATGCAAAAGGTCGTATATTGTTAGAAGATCTCCAGATTGAAGCTCAGCTGTGGTCCCAGGTGTCTAAGCTGCTCTGTCTGATACTCTAACTTGCTGAGTATAGATGTCCAATTGATATTTTTTGCAAACCAGCAAACAGAGATAACATGTCATTACTTTGCTAATTGATGCGACTTAAATCGATTCGTCACAACCACGACCAACCAAAGGAGTCATGGTTGAGCAATCAACAATCATAAAGTGCTTTGCAGTTAACTGTCGATTCTTTTAGCCACTTAGCTCATAGGATTTTTCAGAGTTTGGACGATTTTGCTAGAGAAATAGCTTTGCAGGCTCATCATAAGATAGGTAACCTTTTTTGAGGGGTAAAACAGGCGTTTTGACAGGACTATCTTTGGAGGTTCTTCGTTCTGTCTGAGGGGTATTCTTGTTAGCGGTCTAAATGGTGAAGACATTTGCAGGATTCTGGATATTTGTTTTTCTGATAGGTGGTGTCAAATCGCTGTTTCTTCTCGTTTTAGGCTTAATGATAACTCTCAATTAATCTGTGGTCCTCCTGCTTCTAAGTTCATTGATTTTCTTGAAGATGTCGTTGTATTTGAAACGGGTAAGCTCTCCTTCTTCATCTTTTTATCCTTTGTCTCGAGTGATAATTGGTAGATCTAATAAGATGCTTTTCTCGCTTTTTTCTGATTATTTGATGATCCGTTCGTTGATTCCTTGAAGAAGAGAAGCCATCTGGTTCTACAGTGGCTTCTTAATACCATTTAGCATTTTCCCCTTCATCATGAAGCTATCAACCTTTCTCTCATGAGTGATGACCTATTTCTCTCGAATGATTGTCCTTTTCAATATCGATCTGGCCGAATCTTCTTGTGAAGGTCTCGATGAAGATGTACTAATAGTATGCAAATTAGAGTTAAGAATAGGTTGAAGGGAAGGAGTGAATTGAGCACGAGCATCATTACGAAACTTCTATATGAAACTAAATCTCAGAGGTCGAATTGATTCATCAGCAGTGTTGTTATTGGCATTCGATTGCATTTAATAAAGTTATTGCATCTAAATAGTGAAAAACAATCTGTGATCATCATAGCAAAAATAGTTGTAGATTAGTTCGATGGGATAAATATACTTGATGGATACTCTTGCATATTTTGGAATATTCTTTCTATAGAAATACCAGACATGAACCGAACACTGAATTCGCAAAAAATGGGACAGACTGCCTCCACCATGCCCCAACACACAGCGTCCTCATTTCTGTTTCCGCCCAGGCCTCGACAAGCAAAGAGATTAACCTCCACTATCAGATTAGATGAACCTTTACTGCATCATAAATTCAGTCTTCTTCCTTAAAGATCCATGAGCTGGAACAAATGGAAAGTAAACAATTTTCCCTCACCTTGGCAAGGGCTGGAGGGCGTCATGAAGCAGAAAGTAAACCGTAAAGTGGAGAAAGAAAGGGAAAAGGATGAGGAGGGACCTGAATAGCTGAAATTAAGAAGGAAAATTAGAGAAGTCACGAGATTGAAGGAAGCAATTGCCAAGACCCGGCACAATAAAGATCTAATCATAGCAATTTAGAACTACCATTAGAATAAAATAAATGGTTTTTTCGATCAGCTATAGAAACATCTTGATCAATGATCTCAGTGATTCTATTCTAAACCTTAGATCCAGACTGTTCGTTTTATTTTCTTTTTTATTCCGACTGCAACACTCGCGTTTGATCTATAATATTTCCAACATTGAGAATCATACCTGATTGTTGGTGAGGTGGTGCTATTGTGCTGTCAGTATGATATATCGGATATTGTATTTTCTGATTGGATATGGGAGCAAAAGCCACCAAGATCACCTACTTCGATGGTAGTTATTACGAAGGCGATGTAAACGAAAGAGGCCGAGAAGATGGCAAAGGCCGTATCAACTATGCCAACGGGGACAGCCTCAAGGGCACCTTCGAGGATGGCGATTGCACTTACGCCATCATTGCCAAGAAGAATGGAGATAAATACTAAGGTCACATGAAAGATCACAAGTACCATGGATCTGGTACTCTCACGACTGCCAGATTTATTCAGACCGGTCTGTTCAGAGATAACAGATTTGTTCACGGAAAGGTGGACTTTACTGACGGATCCAAATATGAAGGTTCTGTCTAATATGGAGGCAAAGCAGGTAAAGGTCACTTCATCGCCAGAGACGGTACCTAATACACCGGCTACTTCAAACATGACAAACTCAATGGCTATGGCGAAGTCAAACAAAGAGATGGCACTGTCTATCGAGGTGATTTCAGAGATGGTGAATACCATGGTAAAGGACATCTCCAGCAAATTGAAGATGGACTTGAATATGAGGGAGATTTCAACAATGGCATTTTTGAAGGATATGGCAGATTGAAAGTTGACGGAGATGAGTATCAGGGTAACTTCAGAGATGGCAAAAAGCACGGGCATGGTGAGTACAAATTTGCAGATGGAGATATCTACGAAGGAAATTACGTCGAAGACATGAGATAAGATTAGAACTGCCGAATTAAGCTAGCTTCAGGAGCACACTATCAAGGTGGTATCAAGGGCAACCAATTCCATGGACGAGGTATCCTCACCCGTATCAACGGAGATTACTACAAAGGTGAATACAGAGACGGAAAGAAACACGGCCGGGGAGAGTTGAAGATCAACAATGCTGTTTATGAAGGTGAATTTGTTGACGACATGAAGCATGGTAGAGGAAAGATCACCTATCAAAATGAAGAAGGATAGGTCTTTGAAGGTGAATTCAAGGAGGATCAGAAGCATGGCAAGGGTATCCTTTCTAGCAAGAACCAATATTTCGAGGCTAACTACGTCGATGGAGTCAAACATGGCCCCTACCGCAAGAAAATAGGTGAGGACTACTAGGAAGAAGGTGAGTACAAGGATGACAGCTTGCACGGAAACGTCAAAATCAACAAAGGAGAGCACAAAGCTATCTACTACTACGAAAATGGCGAAAAGGTGAGAGATGTTCAGGTGTGACCCATGATAGCTCATTCATCCAAATCTAGGTCTATGCATAACTATGACTGTTTTAAATATAACTTAAAATATAGATGGAGATCGGGCGATTGGAAGAACAATTGGAGATGTTGCAGACGATTGGATTCACCCTCACTGTCGATGAAAAGTAAAACAAGAGATATATGCAGATTGAGACTCAAAGTGGCAACTTGTACCCTGATGGAGCAGCACACCACCTTGGATGAGATCAAGTTTTGGGGAAAAATATAAGGCCTAACAAAATCTTACTATATTTTAGTTGGGCTAAGGTTCTGCAAAGCTTATGAGTTCCCTCACAAATGTTTCTTTTATGCGTATCGAATAGGCTATAGTTTAGAGTGTCGCCAGAGATGGAGTTCAAGGAATTACCAGATCTGTTGGTTCAACATGAGGGGCAGAGCTAGAAGTTTAACGCTATGCCTTTCACTGGCGATCCTGCCCGTATTTTAGTCAACTTTGAAGGCGAAGGTTAGGGTGAAGGAGAAGCGCCACCTCCAGCTGAATAGGAAGCAGGCCAAGGTTAAGGAGAAGCTAAAGTTGTTGACGAAGATGAAGAAGAATTGAAAAAAGTGCCCAAAAAGAACTTCACTGAGCTTACCAGATTAGCCTACGTTGTACGAGCCATCGAAAATGATGTTCAGTGTGTGCCAAAAGGTAGCTACAGGGTGACATCTGAGCATGAGCTTAGACCCAACACTCACTTCTATGGGCTACAGGTTCAGAATGCTCGATTGGCTTAAAATTGGCTACATTTCAGAGCTCCTCAAACTACAGAAGCTAAAAATGCCATGGAAAGCGATATGGTAGTCTTTGGCAATGGCTTTTTAGATCAGATTGGTCAGGACAAACCTCAAGGCAGTTGGTCTTTGCAGTTGGACTGTAGACATAAAAACGTGAGTGTACGTAGTTTGCTGTGGCCTGGCTACTTCGCCTTCCATAGATTGGGCACTGACTTGTTCGGTGGCGTATATTTTGGAGAAGGCAGAAAGAACATCGACCTCCCCTTTATGATCTGATAGAATTATCCTTTGATTATACCATACATTCTTAATGAGTATACATAAACATCAATTTAAGTTTGCTTATGATCCTATTCATAATTAAGATGAAGGATACCATTGTTGTTGTTCTGGTTAGTTGTTCTCCTATTTCTCTTCTATTTCTGATTCAATCATGGCGAGCTTCTTAGCAAATGAGTAGCTCTTAAGTAATACCTACAAAAATTACATGAGAATGCCACATATTTTGCTCTACTTGACTATCACATCTGACCTCAAAGATTTGTCACTCATCAATTATTCGTTTAAGGAACGGATTGTA
>Ga0210011_1004416_pt1 | contig 10198 bp, 10 predicted proteins | sample CryGeymeta201502_FD_183972 | JGI IMG/M metagenome (GOLD analysis project Ga0210011, IMG submission 183972) | Groundwater microbial communities from Crystal Geyser aquifers in Utah, USA - Crystal Geyser metaG 2015-02 (SPAdes) (version 2) | ecosystem: Environmental > Aquatic > Deep subsurface >...
GCGGCGGCACCGCCAAGGCGATTGATTACAGCCTGAAACGCTGGGTTGCCTTGAGCCGCTATGCGACAGACGGGCGTTTGCCGATAGACAATAATCCGGTGGAAAACGCCATTCGTCCGATCGCCGTCGGAAAAAAGAACTGGCTGTTCGCGGGTTCGGAACGGGCGGGAAAACGGGCTGCGGCGATTCAGAGTTTGCTCGCAACCGCAAAGCTCAATGGGCTCGATCCCGCCGCGTGGTTGCGGGACACGCTGGAAAAACTGCCGACCTGCCTCAACAGCCAGATCGATTCGCTCTTGCCGTTCCGCAAAAATGCGCTACAGCAACCCACTCCGTAAGTGGTAGGTGGGCGCGTCGAACGCTTACAATTAGAAGTCGATCGCGTTGCCTCAAAATAAAAGGTTGCCGAAGAGTCAGATACGTTGCCTCACATTAGAGGTAACCGAAACGAATCGAAAGATGTGTTTCAATTTTGCCTCGATCCGACGTTTGAGATCAAACGGATTGAGGGTGTCGGCGGTTTGTCTCAAGCTCTTGAGCGCGTGAAGACGGGCTTGTTGGGATGGTCGGTGAAATAGCGCAGCAAGGGATGGTTGAGGAATTCGCTGCCGTTATCGCAATCAAATCCGAGAAGAGGGAAAGGCAACGCCTTTTCAATTTCTTGAACTTGGCGGATAACGCCGGTTGAGCCTTTGTTCCATGTGGCGCGGCATTCTGTCCAGCCGGTCAGAATGTCGGTCATGGTCAGGCTCCAGACGAAATCGCCCGCAAGAGAATTGCCGCAATGGGCGACGGTATCGGCTTCGACGAAGCCGGGCCGGGAAATATCCCAATGTTCGGTGCAGATGGGGATTTGATTCTTGAGCAGCGTGCCGGGTTTGGTGCCGGACAGCCCTTTGGGATGTAGGGCGCGGATAGGCTTGAGCAAGCGATCCAGCGTGGCGGCGGAAACCGCCAGTAAACGGGACTTGTCCTCGCTATCGAGTTCCCCGTGTTCAGCTTCGTAGTGGGGCAGCCATAAGGGGATGGCGGCGACCAGTCTCTTGCCTCACATCTGATCGGACGCCAGCCAGATGCGGCGCAAGGCTTCGAGAAGCGGCGGGGAGCGATATATCGGCTTGCGCCCCGGATGGCGGGCGATAGTGCCGGGTTTTTTGCCCAATAAACGGATGGCGTATTTGCGGTGGTAGTTGAAGACCGCGCAAAACTCGTCCAGAATTTTGGCTTTGCCTGTGCGATTGGCTTTGCGATAACGGTACTGGATCGCTTCCAGGTAGGCATGTTTCTCTTGCTTGCTCATGGTTGGTAACCTCCTCGCTTGGGTTACCAACAATTTGAGGCAACGATCCCTTTTTACCCGTTACTTCGGTTACCTTTTTTATGAGGCAACTCGTCGATTTCCGGTTGATGTTTCATTCATACTGAATATTTGCTATAATGCGCAAATCGTATATGGGCTGTCAGCCCATTTTTTATTTGTGGCGGAGATATGGATTTATACGGTTTGCTTGAATCTACGGTAACCGGTTTGGGATATGAGTTTGTAGACCTCGAGGTGTCGCAACGAGGCAAGTCCCTTCGTCTGTTTATCGATAAGCCGGCTGGCATCGGCGTAGAGGATTGCGCTTTCGTGAGCAATCATCTGTCGCGATTGTTGGCGGTCGAGATGGATTGCGACTATGACCGACTGGAGGTGTCTTCTCCTGGGCTGGATAGGGTTTTGAAGAAGGAAGAGGATTTTATTCGTTTTAACGGTGAGAGCGCGCAGATTAAATTGCGGGTTGCGCTTGCTGGCAGGAAGAATTATGCGGGCGTTTTGCGTGGTGTTAAGGATGGTGTGCTGCAACTGGAAGTGGATAGCACGCTGTTGACGCTGAATATTGCCAATATAGACAAGGCGCGTTTGATACCGAATATATAGCCGGAGGGTGTATGGGTCGTGAAATTTTGCTGGTCGTGGATGTGATGTCGCGGGAGAAGAACGTCTCTAAGGATGTGATTTTTGCTGCGCTGGAATTGGCGTTGGCTTCCGCGACAAAAAAGCGTTTTCATGAGGATGTGGAAGTGCGCGTCGACCTTGACCGCGATACCGGTGAGTATTCCTCCGTTCGCCTCTGGCATGTGGTTCCGGATGATGCCGTGGAGTTTTCGGAGCGTCAGATCGGCCTGACTGATGCCAAGGAGCGAGATACTGAAGTTGAATTGGATGACTATATTGAGGAACCGCTTGAGCCTGTCGAGTTTGGCCGTATCGGTGCGCAGGCCGCCAAGCAGGTGATCTTGCAGAAAATTCGTGAAGCCGAGCGTGAACAGATACTGAATGACTTCCTGCAACGCAAGGAATATCTTGTTACCGGAACTATCAAGCGGATGGAGCGTGGCAACGCAATTATTGAGTCGGGGAGAATCGAAGCCTTACTACCGCGTGACCAGATGATCCCCAAGGAAAATCTGCGGATTGGCGATCGTGTGCGGGCATACCTGTCCCGAGTTGACCGAGCAGCGCGCGGTCCGCAATTGATTTTATCGCGGATTGCGCCAGAGTTTCTGGTTAAGCTGTTTGATCTGGAAGTCCCTGAAATTGAAGATGGGTTGCTGGAAATTAAATCGGCGGCGAGAGATCCAGGCGCGCGCGCAAAGATTGCAGTTAAATCAAATGACCAGCGCATCGATCCAATTGGAACTTGTGTTGGCATGCGTGGTTCGCGTGTTCAGGCGGTGACTTCTGAACTCGCTGGGGAACGGGTGGATATCATATTATGGTCACCCGAGCCCGCCCAGTTTGTGATCAATGCTTTGGCGCCGGCTGAGATCAGTAGCATCGTGGTGGACGAGGAAAAGCACAGCATGGATGTGGTGGTTGAGGAGGAGCAACTGGCTCAGGCTATTGGTCGTCTCGGGCAGAATGTGCGCCTGGCTAGCGAGCTGACAGGCTGGACCTTGAACATCATGACCGAGGAAGAGGCGACTCAGAAGAGCCAGGAAGAGAGTTCGGCGATTATTTCGCAGTTTATACAAAAGCTTGACGTTGACGAAGAGGTGGCAGGGATTTTGGTGCAGGAGGGATTCAGTACACTGGAAGAAGTGGCCTATGTCCCGCTTTCAGAGATGTTGGAAATCGAATTTTTTGATGAGGATACGGTCAATGAGCTGCGCAGTCGTGCACGCAATGCGTTGCTGACGGAAGCGATTGCCAGCGAGGAAAAAATGGAGGCTCCCTCAGCTGAGTTGCTGGCGATGGAGGGAATGGATGATGGAACAGCACGTGCCTTGGCATCCAAGGGCGTGGTGACGATGAATGATCTGGCTGATTTGGCGGTTGACGATCTGGTTGAAATGACCAGGATGGATAGTGAACGCGCCAAGGAATTGATTATGACGGCACGCGCCCCGTGGTTTGCATGACGATAGCGAGCAGAGTGTACTGGAGACCTAAATGGGACAAATGAACGTGGCTCAATTTGCCGGCGAGCTGGGCCTGCCCGCAACGCTGTTACTGGAGCAGTTGCGGGCTGCGGGCGTTAATAAAGCAGCGTCTGAGGATTCGCTGACTGAGCAAGACAAGACTCAGTTGCTTGACTATTTGCGTCGTGCACATGGCGCAAAGGAACAGAAGAATAAAATCACTCTGACCCGCAAGGAAACAACAGAAATCAAGAAGTCTGACAGCGCTGGCAAAGCGCGCACTATCCAGGTGGAGGTACGCAAAAAGCGGGTTTTTGTTAAACGAGACGTGACTGAAGCCGCACCAGTCATAGCCGCACCAGTTGAAGTGGCGCAGGTTGAAGAACCAGTCATAGCCGCACCAGTTGAAGTGGCGCAGGTTGAAGAACCAGTCATGGCCGCACCAGTAAAGAAAAGAGCTAGACCGCAGTTGCACGATACCGAGATCGCCAAGCGCGAAGAAGAGGCACGCAAGCAGGCGGAGCTTTTCGCACGACAAAGTGCGGATATTCGCGAAAAGCATGAAAAGGGCCTGCGTCGGCAAGCCGCAATAGTGGTACAGGCCGCAGTTGCTGAGTCCCCAGTTCCAGTCAAGGTGTCAGAACCTCCACTAGCGGAAGGTACGCTGCATAAGCCGGTTGTAAAGCCGGGTGAGAAAGTCGAGAAAAAGGCTGCAAAGAAAAAGGAAACCACTTGGGCGGATACGTCCGGTAAGAAGCGCGGTATCAAAGTGCGTGGCGATGTGGGCGGCGCAACCGGATGGCGCAACCGAAAGGACCGGGGGGCTCACCACAAGGCGGAAGATCAGGGACCCCATGGTTTTGCCATGCCGACTGAACCTATTGTGTATGAGGTGATGATTCCTGAGGCCATCACGGTCGGTCAGCTTGCGCAAAAGATGGCGGTAAAGGCGGCCGCAGTCATCAAGGTCATGATGAAGATGGGCACTATGGCGACGATCAACCAGGTGCTGGATCAGGAAACCGCGATGATTCTGGTCGAGGAAATGGGGCATGTTGCCAAGCCGGCGGCTCTAGATAGTCCTGAAGCTTATCTGGCCGAGACTGAAGCGCATGAAGTACACATGGAACCGCGTGCGCCGGTGGTGACCGTGATGGGTCACGTCGACCACGGCAAAACCTCGTTGCTCGACTATATCCGCCGTACCCGCGTAGCTCACGGCGAAGCAGGCGGCATTACCCAGCATATTGGTGCCTATCATGTGGAAACGGCACGCGGCATGGTGACCTTCCTCGACACGCCGGGCCATGAGGCTTTTACGGCGATGCGTGCGCGCGGCGCCAAAGCCACTGACGTGGTGATTCTTGTTGTCGCTGCCGATGACGGCGTGATGCCTCAGACGATCGAAGCTGTCCATCACGCCAAGGCGGCAGGCGTGCCAGTCGTAGTGGCGATGAACAAGATTGATAAGCCCGAAGCCAATCCGGAACGCATCAAGCAGGAATTGGTGGCACAAGGTGTTGTCCCTGAAGATTGGGGCGGAGATACCATGTTTGTCGGGGTTTCTGCCAAAACCGGCGAGGGCATCGATGAACTACTTGAAGGCGTGCTGTTGCAGGCCGAGGTATTAGAACTAAAAGCGCAAAAGGATGTTCCAGCCAAGGGCTTGGTGATCGAGGCACGGTTGGATAAAGGCCGTGGCCCTGTGGCGACTATTCTTGTGCAGTCTGGAACGCTTAAGGCGGGCGACATGCTTCTGGCTGGCGGGGCCTTTGGTCGCGTGCGGGCCATGCTGAATGAAAATGGCGACATGGTGAAAGAAGCCGGGCCTTCCATTCCTGTGGAAATCCAGGGTTTGTCCGAGGTGCCGATGGCGGGCGAGGATGTGATCGTGCTGAATGACGAGCGCAAGGCGCGTGAGATCGCGTTGTTCCGTCAAGGCAAGTTCCGCGACGTGAAGCTGGCCAGGCAGCAGGCAGCGAAACTGGAGAACATCTTCGAGAATATGGGTGAGGACGAGGTCAGGGTTCTGCCGTTGATTATCAAGACCGATGTTCAGGGTTCCTATGAAGCGCTGGCTCATGCGCTGCAGAAACTTTCCACCGACGAGGTTAGAGTTAACATCATTCATAGCGGAGTGGGAGCGATTACCGAGTCCGACATCAACCTGGCTCTGGCATCGAAAGCTGTGGTAATCGGTTTCAACTCGCGCGCTGATGCGACTGCACGCAAACTGGTTCAGTCCTCCGGGGTGGATGTGCGCTACTATACGATTATTTACGATGCAGTGGATGAGGTCAAAGCTGCGCTGTCGGGCATGCTGGCGCCGGAGCGCAAGGAGAGTGTGCTCGGTTTGGTGGAAGTGCGCGAAGTGTACCGGATTTCAAAGGTGGGTACGGTTGCGGGTTGCTATGTGCTCGACGGTACCATAAAACGTGGCGCCATGGTGCGTGTGTTGCGTGATAATGCGGTGATCCATACCTGTGAACTGGACTCCCTCAAACGTTTCAAGGACGACGTGAAAGAAGTGAAATCCGGCTTCGAATGCGGGCTGTCGCTGAAGGGTTTTAACGATCTCAATGTCGGCGATCACCTCGAGGCTTATGAGATGGTTGAAGTTGCGCGTAGCCTTTAGCCATTTATTTATGCAGCGCGTAACCTGGAAATGCCATCATGGGTAAAGCTTTTTTGCGAACTGGGCGGATTGCCGAGCAAATCCAGCGCGAACTGGCCGATCTGATCCAGATGGAAGTCAAGGATCCGCGTGCCGGTCTGGTAACCCTGACAGGCGTTGAGGTGACTCAGGATTATTCTCATGCCAAGGTGTATTTCACCACGATGAAGTCGGCTGATCAGGCGCCCAAGGCGCAGGCGGGCCTCGAACATGCCGCCGGTTTCCTGCGTTCGCAACTGGCGCACCGCATGAAATTGCGGATCATGCCCCAGCTACATTTTATCTACGATACTTCCGTCGAAAATGGGGTGCGCTTGTCCCGACTGATCGACGAGGCGGTTGCCGCAGATAAAGCGCATCAACGAGAAGAATAGCCCCTTGCAGTTTAAACGGATCAAGCGTCCCATCAGCGGTGTTCTGTTGCTGGATAAGCCTTATGGGATTTCGTCGAATGGCGCTCTGCAGCAGGCCAAAAGATTGTATCAAGCCGCCAAGGCGGGGCATACCGGCAATCTGGATCCGATTGCAACGGGTTTGCTGCCGATCTGTTTTGGAGAGGCCACCAAGTTTTCGCAGTTTCTGCTGAATGCTGGGAAAACTTACCAAGCGGTTTTTAAATTGGGAAAAACCACCACCACGGGTGACTCCGAGGGGGAAGTGACCAGCAGCAAAGTCGTCGATCTATCGCTGGGTCAGGTGGAACAGGCGCTGCAACAGTTTATTGGTCCCATTCTTCAGATGCCGCCGATGTATTCGGCCCTCAAATTTCAGGGCAAGGCGCTTTATACTTATGCTCGTGCCGGGGTCGAGATTGAGCGGGCTGCGCGCCCGGTGACGATTTACAGCCTGACTCTGGATCGCTTTGTCGACGACGAGTTGAGCGTTACAGTGGCGTGCAGCAAGGGCACCTATATTCGGGTGCTGGGGGAAGACCTGGGTCGTGTACTGGGGTGTGGCGCTTTCATGCAGGCATTGCGGCGCACCCGCATTGGCAGTTTTGAGATTGGCCAAACGGTGACCCTGGAGCAGCTCGATGGATTGGACATAGAAGCCAGGGACGCGCGGCTTTTGCCGGCGGACTGCTTGCTGGAGGGGTTGCCAAAAATAACACTGGATCGGGAAAGTGCTTATTATTTTCGGCAAGGGCAGGCGATCTGGATGCCGAAGCAGGTGCATGATGGGGTAGTGGTTTTGTACGATGAAGGTCAGTGCCTTGTCGGTATTGGCGAAATCGCGGATGACGGCAAGATTGCACCCAAAAGACTGGTTGTCGAGAGCACGGTGTAACAGAATTTTTCGCGGAGGCTAACCCGCGAGAATTATTTGAGAATATCTCATAATACAAGGTAAAATAACGCGTTTTATTTTTTGGAGAAAATAATGTCACTGAACAGCGCCCAAAAGGCACAAATTGTGCAGGATTATCAAAAAGCAACGGGCGACACCGGTTCGACCGAAGTGCAGGTTGCTCTTATGACTGCGCGCATCAACGATCTCACCGGCCATTTCAAGATCCATGCCAAAGATCACCATTCCCGTCGTGGTCTGCTGAAGCTGGTCAGCAAGCGCCGCAAGCTGCTGGATTACTTGCGCGGCAGCAGTGTTGACCGCTACCGCACCCTGATTGAGCGCCTCGGCTTGCGCAAATGATTTCTGCTTTCTCGCGTCCTCCATCGGAGCGAGGGTTCCGCAAGGGTGGATTCGGCAATGGCTAGAGCAGAGATTGTGTAGGTTGTGTAGAAGTCTTGCCGACTCGATAAAGAAGATGATGATTAAGTAGAGGATAACGTTTTGAACCATATCAAGAAAAGTATTGCGTACGGGCGTCACACGCTGACGCTGGAAACTGGAGAGATCGCCCGCCAAGCGTCTGGCGCCATAATGGTTAGCCTGGACGATACGGTAGTACTGGTTACGGTGGTGGGCGCCAAGGGCGTCAAACCTGGCCAGGATTTCTTTCCGCTGACGGTCGATTACCAGGAACGGACTTATGCTGCTGGCCGTATTCCTGGCGGCTTCTTCAAGCGTGAAGGACGTCCCTCCGAGAAGGAAATACTGACTTCCCGTTTGATCGACCGCCCGTTGCGCCCGCTTTTTCCTGAGGGTTTCTACCATGACGTGCAAATTGTTGCTACCGTCATGTCCTCCGAGAGCGAAATCGATTCCGACATCCCTGCCTTGATCGGCGCTTCCGCCGCCCTGGCGATTTCCGGCATCCCCTTTAACGGCCCGATTGGCGCGGCACGTGTCGCTTATGTCAACGGCGAGTACGTGCTGAACCCGACCGCGACAGAACTGAAAGCCTCCCAGCTGAATCTGGTTGTTGCAGGTACCGAGCAGGCTGTTCTGATGGTCGAATCCGAAGCCATGGAGCTGCCTGAAGACGTGATGCTGGGCGCGGTGGTGTTCGGCCATGATGAAATGCAAGCGGTGATCAACCTGATCAACGAGCTTGCCGATGAAGTGGCGGTTGCGCCATGGGATTGGAAGGCGCCAGAGAAAGATCCGGTCGCGGTCGAAAAGCTTGCCCAACTGGCTCAAGCCGATCTGAACGAAGCTTACAAGGTACGCCAGAAGCAGGATCGCTCCCAAAAAATCGATGCGATTCGTGATCGCGTACTGGGTGAACTGGTCACCGAAGATATGGATACCGTCCGCGTTAACCAGATCAAGGGCATTTTTCAGGACCTGGAAGCCAAGATCGTGCGCAGCCAGATTCTCGAGGGTGAGCCGCGCATTGATGGACGCGATACCCGCACCGTTCGCCCCATCACCATCCGCACCGGTGTTCTGCCTCGCGCGCACGGTTCGGTGCTGTTCACCCGTGGCGAAACCCAGGCGCTGGTGGTTGCCACACTGGGCACCGGGCGTGATGAGCAGACCATCGACGCATTGCAGGGCGAGTACAAAGACCGCTTTCTGCTGCATTACAACTTCCCTCCCTACGCGACCGGAGAATGCGGTCGGGTCGGCACCCCGAAACGCCGCGAAATCGGCCATGGTCGTCTTGCGAAGCGTGCTTTAATAGCGGCTTTGCCCAGTGCGGAAGAATTCGGCTACACCATGCGCGTGGTTTCGGAAATTACCGAGTCCAATGGTTCCAGCTCGATGGCTTCAGTCTGTGGCGGTTGCCTGGCGCTGATGGATGCGGGTACACCGATGAAAGCGCATGTGGCCGGGATTGCCATGGGCTTGATCAAGGATGGCAACCGTTTTGCCGTGCTGACGGACATTCTGGGCGACGAGGATCACCTCGGCGACATGGATTTCAAGGTTGCCGGCACGGACAGGGGTATCACAGCATTGCAAATGGATATCAAGATTTTGGGTATCACCAAGGAAATCATGCAGGTCGCGCTCAGCCAAGCGCGAGAGGGCCGCATGCATATCCTCGGTATCATGCATGAGGCCGTGCCGCATGCTCGTCAAGAAATGTCTGCCTATGCGCCGCGGATTATCACCATCAAGATCAACCCGGAAAAAATCCGCGACGTGATCGGCAAGGGCGGCGCGGTGATCCGTGCGTTGACCGAAGAAACCGGCACCACCATCGATATTAACGAGGACGGCACGGTGAATATCGCATGCCTGAGCTCTGAAGCCGGTGATTTGGCCAAGAAGCGTATCGAAGAGCTGACCGCCGAAGTTGAGGTTGGCAAGACATATGAAGGTAAAGTGATCAAAATGCTGGATTTTGGCGCGATTGTCAGCGTGCTACCGGGCAAGGACGGTCTATTGCATATTTCCCAGATCGCTCACGAGCGGGTGAATGCTGTTTCCGATCATTTGACCGAGGGACAAGTTATCAAGGTCAAGGTGCTGGAGGCCGACGAGAAGGGCCGTTTGCGCCTTTCCATGAAAGCTCTGGTGGAACCGCCTGTTGCGGTAAGAAAACCGGAAGGTGGCGAAGCCTAACCCTAATCCTTTTCGGGTTTTAGATTGAGCGAGCCCCCTCGGCGGAAGCCAAGGGGGCTTTCATTTTGGCTCTTTTCACAAATCGTGTTGGCGTCTGATCCGAAGGATCACCCTGTGGGGCTTTCAAGCATATCGATAGGGACACCTTGCGACTGCCTGGAAACATCGATGGTTATTGGTGTTGTGCCGGGTCGGTTGCCGATA
>Ga0210011_1004417_pt1 | contig 10198 bp, 7 predicted proteins | sample CryGeymeta201502_FD_183972 | JGI IMG/M metagenome (GOLD analysis project Ga0210011, IMG submission 183972) | Groundwater microbial communities from Crystal Geyser aquifers in Utah, USA - Crystal Geyser metaG 2015-02 (SPAdes) (version 2) | ecosystem: Environmental > Aquatic > Deep subsurface >...
TGCTGTATCGCCTCGCTGCCGCCACGCGCGGGGTGTTTGTCAATCCCGCGCTGACCGAGCCGTTCGGCCTGACCCTGATCGAGGCGGCGGCCTGCGGCTTGCCCATCGTGGCCACCGAGGATGGCGGCCCGACCGACATCATCCGCAACTGCGAGAACGGCCGTTTGATCGATCCGCTGGACAAACCGGCCATGGCGGCAACGATCCTCGATACGCTCACGGACCGGCGCGCATGGGGTCGTCTGGCAAAAAACGGCATTGCCGGGGTGAGCCGCCACTACTCATGGCAGGCGCATGTGGAAAAATATCTTAAGGTAATCCGGCCGCTGGTGGAAAAGTCCGAGCCGGTAGCCGCCATCAGCGGCAAGCGCCGCCCCGGCATCTTCCGCAACCGGGCGATCTTCACCAGCATCGATCTGAACCTGATCGGCGATCCGGAAGCGCTGGGCGAATTCCTGCGCATCATGCGGGAACAGCGCAAAACGACCCTGTTCGGCATCGCCACCGGGCGACATCTGGATGACGCGCTGGCCAAATTGCGCCAGTACAACATCCCGAAGCCGGATGTGCTGATTACCGATCAGGGTACGGAGATTTTCTATGCGCCCGACCTGACCCGTTCCGAAGTGTGGCGGCGGCATATCAATTACCAGTGGAATCCGCAGGCGGTCAAGGACGTTCTGGCCGAGACCCCGGGCTTGCTGTTGCAGCCAAAATCTTCTCAGAGCTCATTCAAGATCAGCTACTACGTCGATCATGCCTTGGCCAATGCGCAGGAAATCCGCCAGACCCTGCTACGCAACGAACAGGCGGTCAATGCCGTATTTTCCTTCGGCCAGTATCTGGATGTGGTGCCGGTGCGCGCCTCCAAGGGACTGGCCCTGCGCTGGTGCGCGGAACAATTGGGTTTTGCCCTGGAAAATACGCTGGCATGCGGCGCGACGGCCGCCGATACAGACATGTTGCTGGGCAATACGCTGGGTGTTGTCGTGGCCAGCCAGCACGTGGCTGAACTGTCTGATCTCGCCGCCATCGACAGCGTCTATTTTTCACAGCAACAACACGCCGCCGGAATTATTGAAGCGATCGCTCACTACGATTTCTTCGCCGACAAACGGGATGCACCATGACGCGCCGGCTGTTGTGCACCGATCTTGACCGCACCCTGATCCCGAACGGAGCGCAAGCCGAATCGCCCGGCGCGCGCGAGCGCTTTTGCCAACTGGCGGGGCGCGAGGAGGTGACGCTGGCCTACGTCAGCGGCCGCCACCGGGCACTGATCGAGCAGGCGATTGCAGAATACGACCTGCCGCAGCCCGATTACGCCATTGCCGATGTGGGTGCCACGATCTATCGGGTGAAAGCGGGGAGATGGGAAATCTGGGAGGAATGGGAGGCGCAAATCGCACCCGACTGGCGCGGGCTGTCCCATGACGCGTTGCGCGATTTGCTGCAAATTTCCCCCGCGCTGACATTGCAGGAACAGGGAAAACAGAATCGCCATAAACTCAGCTTTTATCTTGATCTGGATGCCGACATTCCGGCGCTGCTTGAACGCCTGCGTGAAGTGCTGGCGCGGGAAGGAATCAAAGCCAACCTGATTTACAGTGTCGACGAGGCGGACGTGCTGGGGCTGCTCGATGTGTTGCCGGCGAGTGCCAACAAATTGCACGCCATCCGCTTTCTGATGGAGACAAAACAATTCGCGCTGAAGGACACCCTGTTTGCCGGAGATAGCGGCAACGATCTGGATGTCCTGCTGAGTGAAGTGCCGAGTGTGCTGGTGGCCAATGCCGCCAGCGGGGTGCGGGAGCTGGCGAGTGCCGCACATCACCCATCACTGTATTTTGCCTGGGGCGGTTACCTCGGCATGAACGGCAATTACAGCGCGGGCATACTCGAAGGGGCCGCGCATTTCTGGCCGGAAGCGGATGGCTGGCTGCGTGCAATGAACTGAACCGGAGAACACGATGTACGAACAAGCCTCACACGCCATGCTCAACGAGATATTGCAGGAGCTCAAGCCCGAGATCGGCGAGCTGCGTCTGCGCCATTTCTATACCCGGCTGGGGGCAAATTTTTACACCATCCACTCCCTTTTTCACTTGCTTTACGGCGAGCGTGCCGACTTCAAGGCGCAGATGGTCAGTCTGGTCGAGACGCTGGCGCAACGCTACATCGAGCGCGCACCGCATCTGCGCAAATCCGACCTGGCGCGCGAGCGCGACTACAACTGGTTCCTCAGCCAGAAATGGGTGGGCATGGCGCTGTACTGCGACCGTTTTGCCGGCGATCTCAAGGGGCTGCGCGCCAAACTGCCTTATCTGCAGGATCTGGGGGTCAACCTGCTGCATGTGATGCCGATTCTGGATTGTCCGGAAGGCGCCAGCGACGGCGGTTATGCGGTGCGCGACTTTTGCAAGGTGGATGCGCGTTTCGGCAGCAATGAAGACGTCGAGGCATTGGCCGCCACCATGCGCAAGCGCGAGATGCTGCTGGTGCTGGATGTGGTGGTCAACCATACTTCGGACCAGCACGAGTGGGCACAGCAGGCGCGCCGGGGAGATAAAAAATATCAGGATTACTACTACGTGTTCGCTGACCGCGAGATGCCGGACGTGTACGAGGAGACAATGCCGGAGATTTTTCCGGCCACCGCGCCCGGCAATTTCACCTGGGATGCGGAGATGGGGAAATGGGTGATGACAGTGTTCAACACCTATCAGTGGGACTTGAATTACCGCAATCCTGCCGTGCTGATCGAGATGATCAACATCATCCTGTTCTGGGCCAACAAGGGGGCCGACATCCTGCGCCTGGATGCGGTGGCTTTTCTGTGGAAGAAGCTCGGCAGCACCTGCCAGAACGAGCGCGAGGCGCACCTGTTGTTGCAGTTGATGAAAGATTGCTGCCAAGTGACGGCGCCGGGCGTGCTGTTCATCGCCGAGGCCATTGTCGCGCCGGGCGAGATCGGCAAGTATTTTGGCGAGGACGCGATCATGGCGAAGGAATGCGAGATCGCCTACAACGCCACCCTGATGTCGTTGCTGTGGGACGGGGTGGCGACCCGCAACGCAAAGTTGCTCAATCTGGGCATCCAGCATCTGCCGGCCAAACTGGAGCGCGCAACCTGGCTTAACTATGCGCGCTGCCACGACGACATCGGGCTGGGCTTTGCCGATGAAGATGCCCGGCTGGCGGGCTACGATCCGCAAAAGCACCGCCGCTTCCTGATCGACTACTTTACCGGGCGTTTCGAGGGTTCATCGGCGCGCGGCCTGCCATTTGGCGAAAATCCGAAGACCGGCGATGCGCGCATCTCCGGTACGCTGGCTTCGCTCGCCGGGCTGGAGGCGGCGCTTGAACAGAACGACGCGCAGGCAATCGACGCGGCGATAAAAACCATCGTGCTGCTGCACGGCATCGTCCTGTCTTTCGGCGGTATCCCGCTGCTGTATTACGGCGACGGGATCGGCACCCTGAACAGCCTGGAGTATCTGGCCGATCCCGCCAAAGCCGCCGACAATCGCTGGATGAATCGCGCGAATTTCGACTGGGCCAAAGCGGAAAAACGCCACCAGAACGGCACGGTCGAGCAGCGCATCTTCAGCCGTCTGAAGAAAAAGATCGCCTTGCGCAAGGAACTGTCGGCCTTCGCCGATTTCGATAACCGCCAGTTGATTGCGGTGGGGAATCCAAACCTGCTGGTGTATCTGCGCGCCGATCTGCAGAATCCGCGCAACCGCGTGCTGGTGGTGGCCAATTTCAATGATCAGCCGCAGCGGTTGCCGCTGGAGACATTGCGATCCTCGGGCTTCTACTGCGAGGATACGCCGAAAGAACTGTGCAGCGGGATGCGGGTTGAGATGGAAAACGAAGCCATGATTGTGCCGGCACTGTCCTGTTGCTGGCTGGCGGACTAAATCGGAGCTGACACGCTCAGGAGCGTCGTTCGCGGCGGAAGTGATACCAGAGGTAATAGATGCCGAGCGGGGTGCCGAGCGGGAAAGTGATGAGCGACAGCACGGCGCAGGGCAGGCCGAAGCGCCAGGCCCGCGGGCGGTTGGCGAGCAGAACGAAACCCGCCACCAGATACAGCAAACCCATGGTGGCGCCGAGCGCGCGCACCCGTGCATCGAGAGCGGTCAGATTAAGCGCGACCAGCGACACAATCAGCACGCCGAAGATCAGCCAGCCGATACCGATGATGCGCCGGTGGATGCTCAACTGAACCTCTATCCCAACTGCAAGACTGCCAGTGCCGCGTCGTAATTCGGCTCGTGCTTGATGTCATCCACCAGCTCGGCATGAATCACCTTGTCATGCTCGTCCAGCACCAGCACGGCGCGGGCGGTGACACCGGCCAGTGCTGTGTCGGCAATCTTCACGCCGTAGTTGCGCATGAAATCGCGCCCGCGCATCAGCGAGAGCGTCACCACATTTTCCAGTCCTTCCGCCACGCAGAAGCGGCTCATCGCGAACGGCAGATCGGCGGAGATCACCAGCACCACGGTGTTGTCCAGCTTGCCGGCGGCCTCGTTGAACTTGCGCGCGGAGGTGGCGCATACGGCGGTATCCAGACTGGGCACAATGTTCAGCACCTTGCGCTTGCCGGCGAAGCTTTGCAGCGACACGTCCTGCAAATCCTTGTCCACCAATTTGAACGCGGGGGCGATCTGCCCGACTTCGGGAAATTTGCCGAACAGGGTGACGGGTGCGCCGGCGAGGGTGGTTGCGGTTGTGTTCTTGATGTCTTTGGCCATGATGAGATTCCTGTTGTTTAGGTCATTTTCTCGAAGGGGATACTTGTCGGGTTGAAACCCGACCTACAGTCGGAATGGCGGGCAAGTACAAATTAAATTTTTATCGCCATGAACATTATCCACGCGCGCAACACTTGGCCAGAATTTATTCCGGCTCACCCAGTCGAGCGGCCAGGCGGCTTGCCGGCGGGAATAAGGTCGCGCCCAGGAATTTGCCGACACCTCCTGCGCGGTATGCGGCGCGTGCTTGAGGAGGTTGTCCTGCTTGTCCACCCTGCCGGTCACCACCTCTTCGATCTCGCCGCGTATCGCAATCATCGCCGCGCAGAAACGGTCCAGTTCCGCCTTCGATTCGCTCTCGGTCGGTTCCACCATCAGCGTGTCAACGACGGGGAAAGAGGTGGTCGGCGCGTGGAAGCCAAAGTCCATCAGGCGCTTGGCGATGTCGCCCACTTCCACGCCTTCTTTCTTCCACTCGCGGCAATCCAGAATCATCTCGTGCGCGCAACGGCCCTGCGTGCCGCTGTACAGTGTGGCGTAATGATCCTTCAGCGATTCCTTGATGTAGTTGGCATTCAGGATCGCCATCTTGGTTGCTTCGGTCAGTCCCTTGCCGCCCATCATCCTGATGTAGGCGTAAGAAATGAGCAGGATCAGCGCGCTGCCAAAGGGCGCCGCCGCGACGGCGGAGATGCCCTGTTCGCCGCCGGTCTTGACCAGCGGATGCGAGGGCAAAAATGGGGTGAGATGCTGCGCCACACCGATCGGACCGACACCCGGCCCGCCGCCGCCGTGCGGGATGGCGAAGGTCTTGTGCAGGTTCAGGTGGCACACATCCGCGCCGATGGCGCCGGGGCTGGTCAGCCCGACCTGCGCGTTCATGTTGGCGCCGTCCATGTACACCTGGCCGCCGTGGGCGTGGATGATCGCGGTGATGTCCTTGATCGACTCTTCATACACGCCGTGTGTGCTGGGGTAGGTCACCATCAGGCAGGACAGATCGGCCGTGTGCGCTTGCGCTTTTGCGCGCAGGTCTTCGACATCGATGTTGCCGCTGCTGTCGCATTTCACCACCACGATATTCATGCCGCACATCGCCGCGCTGGCGGGATTGGTGCCGTGCGCGGAAGAGGGGATCAGCACCACGTTGCGTTGCGCTTCGCCGCGCGAACGGTGATAGGCCTGGATCACTTGCAGGCCGGTATATTCGCCCGCCGCGCCGCTGTTGGGCTGGAAACTTATCTGCGCGAAGCCGGTGATCTCGGACAGCGCCGCATCCAGTCCGGCGATGAGTTCCTGGAAGCCTGCGGCCTGTTCGGTCGGCACGAAGGGATGCAGGTTGGCGAACTCGGGCCAGGTCAGCGCCAGCATCTCGGAGGCCGCGTTGAGCTTCATGGTGCAGGAACCGAGCGAGATCATCGAATGCGTGAGCGACAGATCCTTGTTCTCCAGCCGCTTGAGGTAACGCATCATCTCCGTTTCGGAGTGACAGGTACTGAACACCGGATGGTTCAGGATGGCCGAAGCGCGCGTCTTGATCTGCATCGGCTGCGCGGCGATCTGTGCGGCGGTGAGCTTTGGCGCCGGCTTGCCCGCAGCTTGGGCGAACACGGCGAGGATGGCGTTGAGGTCGTCCAGCGAGGTGGTTTCATCCAGCGCGATGCCGATGCCTTTTTCGCTGTAACGGAAGTTGATCCGCGCCGCTTCCCCCAGTGCGCGGATTTTCACGTTGTCGGTCTGGGCCAGTTTCAAGGTGTCGAAGAAAATGTCGTAAGCCACCGTGTAACCCAATTTCTTCAGTTCGCCCGCCAGCGCGGCGGCGGCGCGATGCGTTTGTTCAGCGATGGCGCGCAGACCCTCCGCGCCGTGATATACCGCGTACATCGAGGCCATGATGGCGAGCAATGCCTGCGCGGTGCAGATGTTGGAGGTGGCCTTCTCGCGGCGGATATGCTGTTCGCGCGTTTGCAGCGCCATGCGCAAGGCGGGGTTGCCGTCGGCATCCCGCGACACGCCGATCAGGCGTCCCGGCATGGCGCGTTTGAACGCATCGCGGGTGGCGAAGTAGGCGGCGTGGGGGCCGCCGTAGCCCATCGGCACGCCGAAGCGCTGGGTCGAGCCCAGCACCACGTCCGCCCCCCATTCGCCCGGCGGCGTGAGCAATACCAGACCCAGAATGTCGGCGGCGACCGCGATGCGCATGCCGTTGGCTTTGGCGCGCTGCACGAAATCGGCATAGTCATGCACCACGCCGTTGGCGGCGGGATATTGCAACAGCGCGCCAAACAACTTGTCGTTCAGCGTGACGGTACTGAAGTCGCCGATGACCAGCTCGATGCCGAGCGGCCGGGCGCGCGTCTTCAACACTTCGATGGTTTGCGGGAAACATTCGTGCGACACGAAAAAAGCGTTCTTGCCTGCCGCCGCGTCCTCGCGCGAGCGCAGGCCGTGCAGCATGATCATCGCCTCGGCGGCGGCGGTCGCTTCATCCAGCAGCGAGGCGTTGGCGATCTCCATGCCGGTCAGATCGACGATCATGGTCTGGAAATTCAGCAGCGCTTCCAGCCGCCCCTGCGCGATCTCCGGCTGGTAAGGCGTGTAGGCGGTGTACCAGCCGGGATTTTCCAGCACATTGCGCTGGATCACGGCGGGCAACACGGTGCCGTAATAACCGTAACCGATGTAACTTTTGAACAACGTATTCTTCGCCGCAAGTCCGCGCAGATGGTTCAGGAATTCATGCTCGCTCATGCCGTCCGGCAGGTTCAGCGGCCGCCGCAGACGGATGGCGGCGGGCACGGTCTGGTCGATCAGCGCATCCAGCGAGGGCGCGTTGATCTTCTTCAGCATGGCTTGCATATCCTGCGCGTTGGAACCGTTGTGGCGCGTTACGAATTGGTCGGTGTTGTTCATGGCGGGCTCGGGAATGGTGGAGAGTCAAAAGCAATTAGCCACAGAGAACACAGAGTTCACAGAGAAAACTTTCACGGAAATCTCTGTGAACTCTGTGTTCTCTGTGGCTATGTTTGGAGTTAATGTGCTTCGCTGTCGACAGCGGCCTGGTATCCGGCTGCATCCAGCAGGGCCGCGACATCCGCCGCATTGTCCGGTTTCATCTTGAAGATCCATGCGCCGTAGGGATCGCTGTTGATGGTTTCAGGCGTGCCGTCCAGTTCGCTGTTGGCCGCGGTCACGGTGCCGGAGACGGGCGCGTACACGTCGGCGGCGGCTTTCACCGATTCCACCACGGCGCATTCTTCCTTGGCTTTCAGTTTGCGTCCGGCAGTGGGCGCCTCGACGAAGACCATGTCACCGAGCAATTCCTGCGCGTGGTCGGTGATGCCGACCGTGATCGTGCCGTCGGTTTCGGTTTTGACCCATTCGTGGGATGCGGTGTATTTCAGGTTGTCCGGGTTGCTCATTGATGTCTCCAAATGTGGGTCGGGTTTCAGCCCGACATGAATTAACCGTAATCTGTCGGACCGAAGTCCGACCCCCGCCAGTTCTCTGTTAAACCAAGCCTTTGCCGTTGCGGGCGAACGGGTATTTAACCACCCGCGCGGCCAGCATTTTATCGCGAACCGCAACTTGTACGCTGTCGCCGATTTGTACCCCGTTTGGCACGCGCGCCAGCGCGATGGATTTCTCCAGCGTGGGCGAAAAACTGCCGCTGGTGATTTCGCCGTCGCCGTGCGCAGTGTGCACGTGCTGATGGTCGCGCAGCACGCCGCGATCCAGCAGCAGCAACCCGACCAGCTTGCGTGCCGGCGGATGGGCCAACAGCGCCGCCTTGCCGATGAAATCGCGCGGGCTCTTTAGGTCCACCGTCCACGCCAGACCGGATTCAAGAGGGCCGACGCGCTCGTCCATGTCGTGGCCATACAGGTTCATGCCCGCTTCCAGGCGCAGGGTGTCGCGCGCGCCGAGGCCGATCGGTTTGACGCCGTGCTCGGCCAGCGTCGCCCAAAAGAACGGCGCGGCCTTGGCCGGCAGCATGATCTCGAAGCCGTCCTCGCCGGTGTAACCGGTGCGGGCGATGAACATCGACCCCATTTCCACCGCGCTGAACGGGATGAGATGTTCCGACAGTTCCTTGCTGCCGGGCAAGGCTTCCCACACCCTGGCGCGCGCATGCGGTCCCTGCACGGCGATCATCGCCAGTTCGGGATGGTCGGTGATGACGAGTTGCGGCGCATGAATGGCTGCCTGTTTTTTCATCCACACCAGGTCTTTGTCCGCCGTGCCGGCATTGACCACGATGCGGAACCAATCCTCGCGCATGAAATAGACGATGAGGTCATCGATCACGCCGCCGTTCTCCAGCAGCATGGAGGAATACAGCGCCTTGCCGGGCAACGTCAGCTTGTCCACGTTGTTCGCCAGCAAATGGCGCAGGAAAGCGCGCACGCCGTCGCCCTTCACATCGACCACGCGCATGTGCGACACATCGAACATGCCGCAGTCGTTGCGCACCTGATGGTGTTCCTCGATCTGCGAGCCGTAGTTGACCGGCATGTCCCAGCCGCCGACATCCACCATCTTCGCGCCCATCGCGCGGTGGGCTGCATTCAGGGGGGTTTGTTTAAGGCTGGGCATGATGTTTTCCTTGGTCAGGGTTGTTCGGGATAGAACAGCAGCAAACGATAGCCGGTCGGGCGCAGTTCGGACGTTTGCAAAGGCAGGGCGAGCGACAATTCCCGCTTGGCCGCCAGCGCATCAAGGCGCGCATCCGGACCTTGCAGATAAGCGGCGGGGGGAAACATGCGGCGGGCAATTACCCGCTCATTCAGGTGGGTCAGGGTCAGCTCCAGATCGGGCAGCGCCTGCGCATGCGGCGCGTGGTTGCGCAGTACGACGTGCAGGGTGAACACGCCGGGATGGGTGGCATCCGCCTCCAGTTCGGACGATTCGATCGCCAACAGGTCGGCATCACGCGGCAGAGGGATGGTGCAGGACAAGGGCTCGCACAGTTGCACCAGCAATGGTTTTAATCCGGGCAGGCGCAGGGCGATTTCGGCGCGGAAGAAATAGGCTGCCTGCGCGAGCAGGAGGAAGCAGAGCAACAGACCCAGAATGAGCGGGAGGACGCGGCGACGGCGACGCGGCGCGGCGGGATTTTGGTCCGCTTCCGGTTCGTCAGTGTGGAACTGCACTTGCTGCGCCAGCGTGGCCGGCGGGTCATCGAGACCGCTAAGGTCGGCCGGCGGGGCGAGTGCGCCGGTGCTCGTGTTTGCGGGAATTTCGGGCGGGATAAAATGCTCGCTGCGCGCATCACTGTCGGGCGGCAGCGGCAGCTCGGCGCTGATTTCGGCGGCAACCGCCACCTCGTCGATGGGCAAACTCAACTGCGGGCTGGGCTCGTCCGGCAGCAGATGTTCGGCTGCATTGAACACCGTTTCGCAACGCCCGCAGCGCACCAGACCGTCACGCGCTTC
>Ga0210011_1004442_pt1 | contig 10152 bp, 10 predicted proteins | sample CryGeymeta201502_FD_183972 | JGI IMG/M metagenome (GOLD analysis project Ga0210011, IMG submission 183972) | Groundwater microbial communities from Crystal Geyser aquifers in Utah, USA - Crystal Geyser metaG 2015-02 (SPAdes) (version 2) | ecosystem: Environmental > Aquatic > Deep subsurface >...
AAAGTAGCATTAGCTAACCATATTGAAGCTGCACTTACTGTGCAGGGTTATCATTGGAACGTAACTGGCATCGACTTTAATCAGTATCATTCCTTCTTTGGTGAGATCTATGTAGAATATTTTGACCAGGTAGATCGCCTGGCAGAATATATCCGCATTGTTTCTAAGGCAGAAGAATATGTTAATGCTTCCGTCGATATTGTGAAGATTAATAAGACAATTAAGTCTAAAATTATTGTTGGTTCTAAACCAAAAGAAATGGTTGCTGAGATTTTAGTCTTAAATAATACACTGCTTGAGAACATTAACGGTCTATTCAAATTAGCAACAGAAGCTAATGAACAAGGCCTGGCTGATTATTGTGCTGGATATCTTGATGCACTCAAGAAACTAAATTGGAAGCTTATTGCTATAATAAAATGAAAACATTTAAAGAATACTTAGCCGAGGGTGTGTCTAGTTCTTCTAAGGATTATTATAAATTCGTTCATGGTAAACAACCTGCAGGTGTTGCGTCATGGTTGTTTTCTACTGTACATCCATCAAAACATAGAATGGATTCCGATGATGTATTTTCTCATCACGGTTCGTTTTCCGAAGCTCAAAGAGCCGCAATTTCTCATTATAAGATGAGAGGCCATAAAGACGAAGTACACGTACTAACATGAAAACATTTAAAGAATACTTAGCAGAAGTGCAAGAAGAGACCGACTCTGGTAATATCCACGCAAGGGATTTATCTAAACATCTTTCTTCAGGTGAGATTAAAAGTATTCAGAAGCATCCATTCTTTAATGTATATGTTTCCGGGCATCAGCCAGGTGGTGTGATTGCGGCCCGCGTAACTAAAGACCGTAACGGCTTTAAGAAAGTATACATGGGAAACTCTGATGTGCTAGATACAAAATACGGTAAGATTAGGCGCATGGTACAATTTGATATGAAGTATTCTGGTCGGTCTGTTGATAATGCTCATTTGCTTCACAACATTAATAATGAACATCATACATTTGGGAACAAGAATATCAAATGGGATCTCATTAAATCATATAAGAACTACGGAAACTAAAATGAACAAAGAATTTAAAATTGGTGATGTCGTAAAAGTCAATACACATCGGTATGGAACTAACACCGGTAATTACGGTACGTTCAACGTAGAGAAAGTTACACCTTCTCAGATTCATGTATATGATCATAATACCAAAGAAGTAATGAAGTTTTTAAAACATTCAAAACGCGGAATTGGTGAACATTCTAATATGATGTTAGAAGAAGTTGAAGAAAAATTAGACGAAAGAACTGGTTACGGCGAATTGCGCCATGCAGATTTTAATTTTGCAAACTCGGAGCCTGTTGTTACAAAAGTGCAGAAGAAATTCTATGTTAAAACTAAAGCAGGCAAAATAGTTTCAACTCACTCTAATGCATTAGATGCAGTAAAAGCTAGAGCAAAAATTGGTGATCACACCACGCATTCAATTGTCAAAGAAGAAGTAGAAGAACTTGACGAAGCACATGTAACTAAACTTGATGAAGAAACTACTTATGAAAGCGCAACATCCCCGGAATGGGATGAAAAACGTGTTAGACAGTTTACAAACAAAAAGGGGCCCAACATTAAAAAAAGTGGCAATACTTCTCTAGAATGGGATGAAAAACGTGTTAGACAGTTTACAAACAAAAAGGGGCCCAACATTAAAAAAAGTGGCAATACTTCTCTAGAATGGGATAAAAAACGTGTAAAACAATTCACTGGGAAGAAAATTGAAGAAGAAGTTGAACCCATTGATGAAACGGCATATTCACCACCGAGAAAAGATGCCGATCCTTATGACGAAGATGATTATGCACCAGGAATCAATAGAGATATCAAAACCGAAAAGCCACGTCATAAAGTTGGTGATACCGTTTATGCTTCATCATCTACTAACAAAGCGCTTACGATGACCGGCAAAGTAACCAAGATTGGTCATACATTAACCACGGTCAAGCATAAAGATGGTTCGGAAGCAAATTATCCACACAAACTTGTGAGTAAAGAATATTCCGATCTTCACACAGATCCTGCCAAGAAATATAAGCAATTCCAACGTGAACATCTCGAACAAACAGGTGAATTGCTTACTTTAACTGAAGTTAAATATATTTTGGAAAATTCTGCCGGTGGTGCAGGCGTCATCGCGCAACATGCTGGTATTAACGGTAATGCCCCAGCCGGCACCGGCAAGGTCAAGAAAATGATGGGCAATAAAACCGATGCTACAGCCATAGCAAAAATTATAGTGAATGGTACAAATCTTAAGGAAAGTAATTAATATGTCATATGCAAATTCAAAACCACGGTGGTGTCCCACTGCCGAGGCAACGGAACAGGGTTGGATCAATTCTAAGAATGGGGAACTTCTAGTTTCGCTTCGTAATCTTAAAACATTGCTTGCGCAAGAAGAAGCTGCCCTAGCAGCCGCAGTTGCAACTATTCCCAAGGAAGTACCTATGCAACCAATCGTCGAAGAAGTAGTACAAGTTGTTTCTGAAGTTCAGAAACCAATTAAAGAAGAAGTAACTAAAAAGCCAAAGAAGAAACAAAAGATTCTTGGTGAAGTAGTTGAATTCAACCTCGATGACCAAGCTAAAGTTATTGGTGAATAATGGCTGATACAAAAATCTCCGCGTTAACTCCGGCCGTATCTTTAGGTAGTGTTGATATACTGCCTATTGTTCAAGCTGGAACTAATAAATACGCAACAATGGGGCAAGTAGTAAATCTTACTAAAACACCGGTCGTAACTGTATCCGCTGGTGTTGCTGTAGCACCAACTTCTGATATCGTACTAATTTCTGGTACGGTCACACTAGCATCTGGTACAGAAGTAAAAGAAATTAAATTGGTTTCAACGGCTGCTGGCACATTAGAAGTAATGTTACAGGGAATTCCAACTACATATACTTACATTGGCGCTGGCGCCACTATTGCTCTACTTTGGGCAAATTCTACTTGGAATGTTATTTCATTGTATGGAATGGTTTAATGATCCACAATGACCAACACTTTTTACTGTGCGCATTCAAAGCATATGATAATCCCAAGATGATCTCAACAACTGAGTTTGATGCAGACTTAAAAAGATTTGGTTATTTAAATTCTATGCTTTTGAAGTACACCAAGGATAAAGATGGTGTGAAACTTAGAACATGTATAAATCACATCGTTATAATTTCTAACTGTTTCTGTGACCAAGCAGTAGATCTTATTAGATATAAAACTCCCGAAGAAAATAGAATTTTGACAGAAACTATCATGTACTTTTTGAAAATGACGGATAACAAAAATTCTGTGGATTTTGATTTATTAAATACATTAGAGCAATTATGAAGAATAAACAAGAATTAACGGAAGATGGTGCGGCCGTGGCCACCCCAAGTGTTACTGCTGGAGTTGAGGGCCCTAAACTTCCCATCAAAGTAAATAACATTTTCAAGAGAGTTCAAACTCTAAAAAAGAAAAAGAATCAAACCCGAGAACGAGATACCTCGGACTTTCTTTAATTAAATAATACTATAGAATTCAAACCGGAGTATAATATATGGCAATTTATCAGCAATCCCCAGGCGTACAAGTAGTTGAAAAAGACGCATCAGCAGTTACCGTTGGACTATCTACTACGATTGGTGCTTATGTAGGTGCATTTACAAATGGCCCTGTCATGTCACCAATGTTGATCTCTAACGAGGGTGAATTGGTGCAGGTTTTTGGTTCGCCAAATGATGATACAGCTTCCCACTTTTTTGCCGCAACAAATTTTTTATCTTACACAAATGCAATGTGGGTCGTTCGCACGGTTGGTGCCAACTCATCTAATGCTTCTGTGTCTGGTTCCGCTCTGTTGATTGCTAACTATGACGATTATGTAGATAACCATTCATCTGGTGTGACTGCATGGGGTCAGTTTGCTGCTCGATATCCGGGTTCAAAATACAACGGTCTTAAAATTTCAATTGCAGACTCGGCTACATTTGCAACATGGGAATATAACCAATACTTTACTGCCGCTCCTGGTACTTCTGACTTTGCCTCAGGCAAGGGTGGTTCCAATGATGAGCTTCACGTGATCGTTGTTGATGCTTTGGGTAAGTTTACTGGCACCCCTGGCGCAGTCTTGGAAAAATATGAATTCCTGTCAAAGGCTTCTGATGCTATTTCCTACCAAGGCATGAGCAATTACTATGTTACAGTTTTGGGCAACCGCTCACAATATGTATACTGGTTGTCTCATGATCTTGATGGTACTAACTGGGGTTCTCCAGTCGCAAATACAATTTTTGCCGTTTTATCCCCAGTAACGCCAGCTGATCTAGTATTTACTATCTCTGGTGGTGTGGATGATGACGCTGTGACAGAAGGCGCAATGCAACTTGGTTGGGATTTATTCTTAGATTCACAAACATACGACATCAGCTTGCTAGTTACTGGTAACGCTTCAGAAACTCTGTCTGCATACGTTGTGAATAATATTGCTGCGGTTCGTAAAGATTGTGTAGCATTTACTTCGATCAGTAAAACCGGTTCACCAATTTTTGGTACAAGTTCAACTCGTATTGCAGATGCTAAGGCATTCAAAACATTTGATTCTTCATATGCAGTTATTGACTCTGGCTACAAGTACATGTATGACAAATATAATGACAAGTACCGTTGGATTGCACTAAATGCCGATACTGCTGGCCTTTGTGCCAAAGTTGATGCTACTAATGATACATGGGCTTCTCCAGCTGGCATGACTAAAGGTCAGATCAAGGGTGCTGTCAAATTGTCTTGGAATCCAACTCAATCAGAACGTGATCAATTGTATCCAGCAGCTATCAATCCAATTATTAACCAAGTTGGTAAGGGTACTATATTGTTCGGTGATAAGACTGCTACGACAAAACCAAGTGCATTTGACCGTATCAACGTTCGTAGATTGTTCTTGATCTTGGAAAAATCCATTGCGAATTCTGCTAAGTATCAATTGTTTGAATTGAACGACGCAATTACTCGTCTCCAATTTGTTGCTTCAGTTGAACCTTTCCTACGTGATGTAAAAGGTCGGCGCGGCATTCAAGACTTTAAGGTTATTTGTGATGAAACAAATAACACCCCACAAGTTATTGCTACTAATAATTTTGTTGGAACTATTTTGATCCGCCCTAACTATTCGATAAACTTTGTCACATTGAACTTTACAGCGGTTGGTCCAAATGTCACATTCGATATTGCCGCCGGCACTTGATGAATTTCAAATTAATAGATAATGAATTCTCGGAATTCCTACTTTAAACCCAGGGTTTTCTAATGAAGAAAACCGAGAATAAATAAATAAACACAAGGAGAATAGATCTTGGCTAGAATAGATGACTTTCGTGCATTCTTAACACAGGGTGGTGCACGCCCAACACAGTTCAGAGTTAATCTGGCTTTCCCTCAAAATCTTGGTGGTGCAAATGGTGCGGCTGCTTCTGCTGTATTCATGTGTACGGCAACCTCTCTGCCAGCATCAACAATTCAAACAATCGAAGTTCCATATCGTGGAAGAACGGTTAAATTGGCAGGTGAACGCCAATTTCAGAATTGGCAAGTCCGAGTGCTTAATGATTCTAACTTTTTAATCCGCAAAGCTCTAGAAGTTTGGTCTGCTGGTATTTTGGAACATAGTTCTACATCCGGAGCTGTTGTACCACTTTCATACGTAGTACCTATGGAGGTTGTGCAGTTAGACCGTAATGATATGGAACTTAGAAAATATAAATTTCATAACTGCTTTCCAACTAATATTTCCGAAATTTCTCTGGACTTTGGTCAAGTTTCTCAAATTGAAGAATTCAATGTTGAATTCTCTGTTGACTATTGGACTGTGGAATCTGGTGATTCGCAAATTCGTTAATTAAATGGCTACTGATTCTAATGGTTTGAGTCTTTTTGGTTTCAACATCACTAAAAGCAAGAATAAAGATGTTGAAACCAAATCTTTTGTTCCGGCAACAAATATTGAAGGTGGCTTAGAAGTAGCTGCTGGGTCTGGTGCCGGCTTTAATTCATATTCTGTTGACTTAGATCCATCCTCAATTAAAAACGAGGTAGAATTAGTTTCAAAATATCGTGAAATTTCTTTAGTTTCTGATATTGACTTAGCCATATCAGAAATTGTAGATGAGTTTATGGTTATCGATGAAAATGAAGAGTTAGTATCTATTGACTTTGATCAAGAATTTGATGAAAAATATTCAAAGAAAACTAAAGAAGCGATCACAGATGAATTCAAAAATATTTTAATTTTATTGAAATTTCAGTCTATCGGACCAGACATTGCCAGAAATTGGTATATTGATGGTAGATTAGCTTATCATAAGATTATAGATAAAGATAAAACAAAAGATGGTATTAAAGAACTTCGTCCAATTGATGTAGCAAAACTAAAGCGTATCATTGAGATCAAAAAAGAAATAGATCCAAAGACTGGTATTTCTTTAGTCACAGGTCAATCGGATTATTATATCTATACCGATAAACAAAAGAATTCTGGTATAGCTGGCCAAGGTGATCAGAAGCAAGGTATTAAAATCGCCCCTGAGTCTATTGCTTACATCACTTCTGGTTTGATTGATAGAAATTCAAATATGGTTATCTCATATTTGCACAAAGCAATTAGACCCTTGAATCAACTCCGTATGATGGAAGATTCAGATGTTATCTACCGTCTTACCCGTGCACCACAGCGCCGTATATTCTATATTGATACTTCTGGTATGGCACGCACCAAAGCCGAACAATATATCAAAGATGTTATGGCTCGGTACAAGAACAAGCAAGTATATGACGTCAATACAGGTACTGTGAAAGATGCAAAAGCTCATCAGTCTATTCTTGAAGATTTCTTCCTACCAAGAACTACTGGTGGCAAGGGCACAGAAATCACTACTCTGGATGGCGCAGGCTGTTTAGCTATGGATACTAAGGTTAAGCTTTTGGACGGAAGAGATTTATCTATCTCCAAAATCAGAGATGAAATGGAATCTGGCAAAATTTTGTGGACTTATTCATGCCACCCAGAAACAGGCGAGATAGAACCCGGGTTAATTAGTTGGGCTGGTGTTACTCAAAAATCTGCTAAAGTTATGAAATTAACTTTCGATAACGGTGAAAGTTTAATCTGTACACCGGACCATAAATTCCCTATTTACAACAAAGGGTTCGTTGATGCAAAAGATTTAGAACTCAATGAAAGCATGATTCCGGTTTACACTAAAAACACAAAGATATCGGAATTTAAGAAATTAGACTACACTCAAGTATTTGATAATGCATCTAAAGAGTGGGTATATACTCATAGATTAGTTGCGCATGCTTTAAAGGATTTGTATGTTGAAGATTATGTCTTTAATGAAGAAAATAAAAATATCAAAAAATCTATAATTCATCATAAAGACTTTAATAGATACAATAATTCACCAGAAAATCTTTGCTTTATGTCTTGGAAAGATCATCAACAATTACATACTAAGTTCTCATTTTCAAAAGAAGCATGTATTTTGGGTGGAAAAGCTGCAGCTGCAAAATTAATACATCAAAAAGAATTTGAGCCTGAAGTTTATGCTAAACACATTAAGCAGATGTCTTTGAAACTTAAAGAGTGGAAAGCTTCTCTTTCTACCGAAGAATATAATGATTACTGTAACTCTGTGTCCGTTGGTTTGATGGAATATATTTCTTCTTTAAATGCTGAAGATAGGAACACAAGAGATAACCAGTCAATTGATAATTTCATGAAGGGTAATTCTAAATTCTTGGAACTATTAAAAGATCCAATTTATTATGAAGAATGGAATTCTAAAAATATTGCTTCCTGGAACAATGAAGAAAGAAGAAAATTAGCATCGGATAGAGCTATTGAGAATAATTCTTCTATGTGGAATAATGAAGGCCATAGAGAAAATTATAAAAAGAAGCAAAAAGCTGAACTAAGTGATGTAATTCTGAAAGGCATTATAGATCTAGTAAAGGGTAAAACGACACACCAAATGACTATTGAAGAAGTAGTTGTTTTATTGAATCAAGATGAATATTTAGTTAATGAATTTACAGAAATTAATAAAAACAAAACATCTAAGTTTAATAAAACTCAATTTACTACTTCTGTATTAAGAAAAGGCATTAGAAAATTTGGCTATAAAGATTGGCACGATTTTAGAAAGAAGTGTGTTTTACATAATCACAGATTAGTAAAAATTGAATATTTAGATGAACCCATAGAAGTAGGAACGTTGACGATTGATGGAACAGAAATGATCCACAATTATCATACATTTGCATTATCATGTGGAGTCTTTACTAAAAATTCATTAGGTTCGATCGAAAATACTGAGTATTTTCAACAAAAACTTTATCAATCGCTTAATATTCCGCTGTCACGCCTCCAACAAGGTCAGGGTTCTTTTAACATCGGCCGTGGAAATGAGATCACACGTGATGAAATTAAGTTCGCCAAGTTTATTAGCAAACTTCGGTTACGTTTTAATAATCTATTCTTCGACTTACTGAAGACTCAATTGCTCTTGAAGGGTATTACTACCCTCGAAGATTGGGTTCTGATTAAAGAAAGCATGCGTTTCCGTTATGCTAAGGATAACTTCTTTGCAGAACTAAAAGAATCGGACATGCTGCGTGAACGGCTTCAGAATGTTCAGATTGCTGATGTATATTCTGGTAAATATTTCTCAAAAGAATATATTATGAGAAATATGTTAAAACTTTCATCAGAAGAAACTGATACTATGGTTGAACAAATGGATAAAGAAGCAGAAGAACAAGCAAAAATTGCTGCTGATAATCCCGAACCAAATCCTCAGCAAGCTCAGCAGCAATAAATAACAATAAGTAATTATAGGGACATACTCATGAATTTTCTAGACAAATTTCAACAAGATCAAGAAGCCGCAAAATCTGATCTAACATCAATATTGAATCAAAAAGCTTTTGATCTTCTTGATTCATATGCCGATGGCCCAGAAGTTGAAGTAGTTACTTTCTCTGATGAAGAAGCTGCTCTAACAGAAGAAGACCTCGGAGAAATGTTCGACGAAGAATTCGATGCTATCGATGAGGGTCTTGGTTCTCTTGCAGGCTTATCTAAGCACTTAATCAAGACGGTTACTGGGCTCGGCCGTGCAGGTGAACACTCAGAAGTAGAGACTCATTCAATCAAGAACAAATCTGCTCACCGCGCAGTTCTTAATCAAGCACTCGATGACGGACACGTTCCTGTTGTGTATGTAAATGGTAAAATCCACTCTGCTGGCCATTCTACAGGCTCTTCTAACGGCCGCCCAGAGTTCAATATCCATGACTCAGATAAGCAAAAAGAAGAGCAAGAAACAATCAGACCCAAGCCGCGCCGGGCCGGCGGCAAGGTGTATTACCCAGCCTCTTATACCGTGCCAAACAAACGTTATTCAAAAGGTGATGCTCTAAGTAAACTTACTCCGGGCCACGAAGCTTCATTCTACAAAGATAATAAGGTTGAAGTTAAAGTTGTTAAGGCTGACAAGGTTCGCCAAAAACTTAAAACCGATCGCCATGCTAATAGACCAGCAACTCAAAACAACTATGTAAAATCAAAACCTGGTGATAAGAATGTCGATCAGTATTTAGATGGTAAAACAAAGACATCTACTACATCTGCCGGGGACAATCTTAAAGCAATCAAAGATCATGCAGCACTCCGTTTAGCTACTAAAAAATTGGGTGGTGATTCCCCTTCTGCTAGCAAGAAGGCTATGGATCTCCATGCAGAACTTGGTAAACACCTTGCTGCTGGCAATCACAAAGACGCAATTAATACTGCTAATGCTCTTGCTGATCATGTTCGCCAGCAAGGTTTAACTACACATGCAGACAAGATTAAGGATTATGCCGAGGCGCTTAAAGATCTTAAAGATACATGGCGTGACAAGGGATATACACATAAAAAGTTAGCAGCAATACGCGGCGAAACTAATGAATCCGAAGTAATTGAATCATTAGAATCTATGCTCACCGAGATGTTGAATATTAATGAAGCAGTTGTTGCCGGATCTGTTAAGAAAGATAAGCATGGCAATGTTCTTTCTTTTAAA
>Ga0210011_1004443_pt1 | contig 10147 bp, 10 predicted proteins | sample CryGeymeta201502_FD_183972 | JGI IMG/M metagenome (GOLD analysis project Ga0210011, IMG submission 183972) | Groundwater microbial communities from Crystal Geyser aquifers in Utah, USA - Crystal Geyser metaG 2015-02 (SPAdes) (version 2) | ecosystem: Environmental > Aquatic > Deep subsurface >...
AAGCAAGTCATGACAAGGAGCCTAGAATTGAGAAGGCGATCAGTAGCATGAGTATTTATGACCAGGAGCTAAAAAACACTAAAGGGGTCCAAAATAAAAGCAAAAGGAAGGTACATGTTATGAGTTCAAAAAAAGTCAACGAAGATTTCATTCTAAAAAGTACCCTCATCAAGAATGATATAAACCCTGAATCTCAAACATCTCTGAATCATCTATCAACAAAAAATTCTAACAAATCAGTTGCTTTCAAAACAATCAATCTCCTCTATAAAGCCATCATTGACAGTGACCTCAGACACAAAGAAAAGTAGGAATTTTAGGTGCAGGCTAATAAACTGCCCATCATCGATCGATTCATGACCACTAAAAGATTGAATAAATTCAGATAGGATATGCTAGCTCAAAGATTTGAAAAATCAGCCGCCTTGATACCTCTTTAAGCCAGATCAACAAAAATGTCCCTCTATCGTACTATTTCTCGCATGTCTCCTCCCAAATAGAAGACAGAACTGAAGCCGACTCCTTCTGTGGAGATGAGAGCTTTACGAGAAGACCTAGATATAGAGCCGTGGAGCACTGAAGAGTAGCAGTTATCTTGATAATTTAATAACATAACTATCCTATGCAAGTTAACAACGAACAAGTCAGATAGCTCTACCCTGGCATCAAAATCAGAAAGAAATTCTCCATCATCGACCAACAGTAGACCTACCTCTTCTACCTCGATGTCCAGGATCTCAAAATTATTGATTTTTAGTGTGATTTTACAGGCTCTGAAAATATCAGCATCAAGAACAGAGCCAACCACTAACGAATAGTCTCCAAGACAGTTGAACCAAGGGAGCTCACGCTTGTGGCCCAAATATAGCTACATTAAGGCTGGAAACTGCAATCAACATTCAGGTACGATATTTCTTATTACAGATTCCGACGAAGACCCATAACCAAGGAGAAGCAATTGCAGTACATCCATCCTGAAGTGTCAGCTATTCAAAGCTAAAAAACATTAGTTGATACAGTCCTTAAGAAAATCGATATTGCACTTACTCCCATTGACGAGATCAACAAACATCTGGAAAATTCAAAAATCAAATTTATCGATAGTGAGTTTCCTCCTGAAGAATCTTCGATTGTGGGCTACTCTGACAAGAATCTCATAGATGATACTGTGAATCATTGGAGAAGACCTCATGATATATATGACGGTCAGTATACTCTCATAGATCGCATGAACCACAACAACCTAGTTCGGGGCAAATTGGCCGATAACTCTTTCTTCTCAGTCGTTGTCTCACTCGCATTTATCAACCCTTCACTTCTTGAGAGATTGTTCTTCAAACAAAATCAAACTAATCCTTTGGGCATCTATCGTCTTAGATTGTGCAAAAATGGATAATGGCAAAGCGTAACCATTGACGATCTGATTCCTTGTTAACCTCTCGCAAAGCCTAAGTTTGCTTCAAGCACATCCAATTAAATATGGATTAGTCTTCTCCAAAAGGCATATGCTAAGCTCCATAAAAGATACTTGAATTTACACGATTTGTAGGTCAGCAATGTTTTCAACGACCTCACCGGTTGTCCCACCTACATCGAAGATCTCCAAAAGGCCAACATCAAATCTATCATCCTTGAAAATTTTAAAAATAAAAATATTGTCACTTTCTACGATATTTAAGAAAAATAATTTGACTAGGACGAATTTATACCTCTGAAGAACTATGCCTACCCACTCCTCAGCTATGAGGAGGAAGAAGGAAAGATATACTACAAAGTACTAAGCCACAACTACGAAAAGCAGGAAGTAAGCTAGGAAGAGCTTTTGAAAAAGTTCAAATATGTCTGTATCTGTTATGCTCACAACTGGGAGTAAGTCAGAATCAAAGGCAAGTACATCACTGCTGAGGCCAACAAGGAACAAAACAGCCAACAGCACAGTATTTCATTATCCAGATGGTACTACTCTATGGATTTACCTCAGGCCTCATAAGTTCATATATGCTTGCATCAAGAGGACATTCTGATTGGAAGCAACCAACTGTTCAAGCCCTACATTTACTGTTCACTTCTCCTTCTAGAAAAATCATAAAAATCAATTCTCAAGCCTCTAAAGGTAATGCACTTCTCCCACAATCGCTAAATTCAATTGAAAACACACCTCAACGCAGGTATCTACCTTATCATTCCTTTCATCAACTCCGAATCAGGAATAAAAAAACCACCAAACGAAGAAGATCAAATCAACGATATTTTCAAAAAGCTTGACCTCCTGATGAGAAGATAGCTGAAATACCCAGATCTTGTACCTTTCTTCAAGATATGCGGACAAGTATTTGATGAAGAAGTCTTTGGATAAATCCTTAAGAATTATGCACGTGGGAAGAAAGGAGTTGGTCTGCAGGCCTTCCGAGAAATGTGGGCTAAGAACAGAATTTATTGGAAAGATTGTTTGGACTACTACGAAAAGGAACGATTATTTACTCTTTCAGTTCACTCCAACATATAAATTAACATCCTCATCAAAAATAATATCGGAACTGAGTATGATAACAAGGCTCATTGCTAACTGATCAGCAAAACAGGCCAGGATTTGCCAATTCCAGCAAAATACTAAAAACTCGCCAGAGTCAAATTCCTGAAAAGCAATTGTAAAATCATTGAATACATGCTGGAGAATAAACATGACAGAAAAATAGAGATAGAACTTGACTGCAGCCAATCAATGGGATATTATTTTGTACCAAAAAGTGGCAAGGTAAAGGTAGTTCTGGACTCCGGGCAGAAACAATTCATAATGAAGTTGATTCCCTTCGAAAAGAGCTAGGCTGTTGACTTGGTCAAACACTAGACCATAAGCGTGAAGGCTTTCGACTGATCTTTATATTCTAACATTAATAGTTTTGATAATGATGATTTTTTCATATAGAAATGATAATAGTTATAATAAGCTATCCGTTAATATCAATGGAACACGAGAAAAGAATATAGAAATATCAGTTTAGTCTGAAGCAGCTTCTGGGACAAGGTTCTTATGCTTCTGTCTATCGAGGAAAGGTGATTGCTACTGGAGAGCCAGTTGCTGTTAAAGTCATCGATAAGCGTCTTTTCACTAGTGCTTTCAACATCAAAAATTTACACAGTGAGATCGAAATCATGAAGAAAGTAAGCCACAAAAACATCGTAAAACTCCACGACGTCTTCCAGACCGCCAACAATATGTACATTGTCACCTAGATATGTGACTATGATCTTTACAGCTACCTCAAAAACAAGCGAAAAATGCCTGAAGAAGATGCCATTAATTTTTTGAAACAAATTCTTGAAGGGATCAAATATCTGAACAATATGAACATCATCCATCGCGATCTCAAACCTGCCAACATCCTCATTAAAGGCACTCAATGCAAGCTAAGCGATTTTGGGTTTGCCAAAAACATTGAAAACTAGAACACTTTCCTAAAATCAATCGTAGGAACTCCTCTTTACATGTCTCCTCAATTACTTCAGAAACAAAAATATACCAACAAGTCTGATTTATGGTCAGTTGGGTTGATCTACTATTAAATGTTGCATGGAAAGACACCGTGGATGGCCAATAATTAGCTACAACTGATTAATGCCATCTACCACCAGAAAATTATTTATAGTAAGTGTATATCTGACCTGTCGAAAGATTTTATTGAGAAGTGTTTGGCTATCAACGAAGAAAAGAGAATCAGTTGGGAGGAGGCATTCGAGCATAGCCTGATTCCTGAAGAAAAAATATCAATAACTGCTGTTTTAACCACCAAAATCAAGTCACAAAAAGTTATGAAATCTTTCACTGAGAATAGGTCAGCCATCACAGTCAAAGAATGTCTTAAAGGCCTAGAGGAAAACAATCCCAACAGCTAAAATAACAGCCATGTTATCAACTTCAATAATACGATGAAACGTGAGGATGCGAGAAAAGATATCAGCTGCCATACTCCAAGGCTGACCAAGAACATTTCGGAAATTAAGCTTAAAAAGGTGGAGGCTCTGACCCCCAAGAGCACTTTCAACAACATTAACAATAAACTAAAGCAAGTGTGGGCTTTGAACATCAATAAATCACCACTTCAAAGAGGTCACAATAAATCAGAGAAAGATATTATTCGTCGCAAGCGTAACTTGACTACCTTGGCTGAGCCCAAGTAGAGCATTGAATGATTTAATGAATGTTTCTGACTGATAACACCAACTTATGGATTGGGTGGTTGCCTCTTTTATAAATCTTCCCGCAAACCGGAAACTATATAACTATTCTCATAAAGTCGCACTCACCCTCGATGATCGGCACCCTACAAAACCTTGCAACAGAGATAGTATCGGGCTCCCCTCGCAGCCCATAGGCCAACCAGGAGTTCAAGGCCATGATAAATGACACCAGAGTCACTGACTAGTGCCTCAAAAATCTCACTAGCTCCGATGCCTTTTGCTTTGTTTTCTGCAACAATATGCTCAAACTCATAGAACAGGAAGAGTTCAACATCGTTTCCGAGACCCGGTCATAAGAGAACATTACCAACTACGGACAGGCCGATACTGTAAAGGCCAAGGTCTATGGCTAGATGATTTATGTCCTGAGTCAATGTTTGTTGTCAACCAATAAGCCTTCCTACATCACCAAGAGCATGATGGATCTGGTGGCTATGAGCCTTAAATCTCTCTTTGAGGAAAATTCATACAGTTCAATGCTGGAAAAGACAATCCAAATGTATGTAAATTCCTTTACCTTGCCCCCCAACTTCAACACATCCAACTAGGGCAACCTGGAAGAAATCACAAGCAGGTACGGGCTATAATTCAACGTCAACCATTACTGTATGTTGCTACAGATTCTTATTTCGATGTTTGAGTACCTCACTTTTCAGTCAACCTCTAAAACATACTATGAATATAGACGATGTATCTACATCTTCAGGAACAGCTATCTGGCCTTCTTCCTCTATTTCGGAGTAGAAAACTGCAAAGCTCTCTTCAACAGCTTCGATGGAAGCTAGCAAATGTTCTAAGTGGTCAACCTCACCCTCGAATATCTCGAGTACATCTTCATGTATCCTTTCACCCTCAGTCTACATGAGTTTTAAATCGATGAGGACTCCATTGACAACATATCGGGAGCAAACTCAGGAGACGTCTACTTTCCAAATTACTTCAGACATATTCTTTGTGATGTAGTTTATATGGAAAATTTGCTGAAGTACTACAATGATGTGTTGCTGGCTCGGGATATAGATTTCCAGCACAAGAGAAAGCCAATCAACAGTGTGCTAAAAATACTGAGTAGGATGTCCATTCCCAGTCAATACACTTTCAAAAACGACGATGAGAAGCAAATATCAAGATAGTTTGCCATGAAATACATGCAATATTTGTGTCAAAATTTTAAATACACTGATTTCTACTATCTCAACTCCATCATCGACCTGATCTACAAGCTACTCACTATGTACGACTATCACTTCAACCAACAAAAAACAATCATCATCGATGCTGCCCTCAACTTCTGCTATCAGGCCATCTCAGTACCCATCAAGGTGGAGGAAGGCAAGCGGAATCCCTTTGCTAGAATATTCGAAGTGCTATCTGTCTGTATCGAACATGGAAAAGATAAGTATTAAATGGAGGAGCAGTTAAGCCTGAAAAACAAGAGTCAACAAATTTTAGAGAAAGCTCTTTTGAGAATTCTCAGTCCTGAAGCTGACGCAATTATGGACGAAATAGGTTACAACTCACCAAACTAGATTGATTGCTTTAGCTAGCTATTCGAGCACATCCTGACAGCTTTCGAACTCAACCTTGAGACAAATCTTCAACTTTTCCAGCAAGTCGACACCAACAACATTTCCAGAGGAGCTGCCACCATTTGGCTGCATTTGTGTGCTCATTTGCTACCTAAAACCACTGCTAACTAGGAGCAAACTAAGCTGATCCTAAAGTACTACAGTCTGGCCAAATAAGGCAACAATCTGGCTTCTCTACGCTACGTTCGGGTTCTTTTGACAGAGCTCCTCTCTGATCTCATTTAAGGTCAACCCAATTCAGCTCTTTGGACGAATATAACTCAGCTGAGCAACGTCTCTTTCAAGGACTTTTTGCTCTATAACATCCAACTATGCATCAACAATTTCAGCTCCCCTCAAAATTAGATAATCGATTACTCGCTCGACCTCTTTAAGTCGATATACATCAACTTGAAGAGAAATGAACACGCCACTTTCAAAGACTTTTTCTACTCGGTGGTAAGCCAACTTTTGCAAAACATAAATAAGACCATCTTCAGTGACCCTAAGTACTACCACAAACGAAGAGCGTTCTTCAACGTCATATCTGTAATCTGGATCAATTCCTAGAACATAAGCTACATTTATGAAATTCATAAAATAACAGTTGACTCCATAAAAAGCAACACTCCTGAGAGCTTCCTCCAGTATCTCCAAGATGTCACTGGTTTGCTGGAGCCCCTGGATGTCTATCAAGCTTTTGAGGTGATGTGCGAACTCATCATAACTGATCTCCAAACTCTCATGTAGACCCATTTCACCAGCACATAAAAAATCAAGCTATTTTTCAACTCTGCCGACTTCATGAAAATATTTTGCAAGCTGTGCCATGCGATGATTAATGACCTCAACCGCAAATTATACTTCTAGTCACACACAAAAATTCCAATCGATATTCATAATGTCTTTTACCCTGTTGTGAAAGTATTGGCCTAGGGAGGTTTTGAATACCCAACTAACTTCAGTGCCATTCTAGATAAATTGGCACAACTCAACCCTCTATCGGAACTAATTTCATTTTAGAGCATTGCGCCAGCTCTAAAGGAGCAAAACAGTTAAAGCTTTGATAGGTTGCTGAAGACCTACTTTGAGCATATTCATCGTCTGAAAGACATTAGTTGGATGTATCAGTATATTTAGAACAATGTGGACCATATGGTGTGTTGGTGGGAGGAGGCCATGATGCGCAACATCAGACCTAATGTCAACATTCGAACTATCGCTGAGTCTCGTTTCTGGACCACCAATCGTCAACGGGACACCTTCGCCAAGCTAGCATTCGAGCTGGGTTACTACGACAAGGAATACTGGCAAATTGAATCAGGCATGGGTGAGCGTGTCTTTGTTGAAGAATTCGCAAGGGTCTATGGTAGTCAGTGATACATCTATATCCATTCATTCATTCACATCGATAAAACGGGCACAAAGTAGGTTGAGGTTCTGCTGTATTTTATTCTGAGTTTATTCAAAGCGGTCAATTGAAATAGTTTAGGAGAGGAGGTTAAAATAAAAAGAATGGGATAAGTGGATAGCTTGGAGACAAGCTGATGAAGAGAAAGTGAGCAACTGGGGGGCTGGAGGAGTGGCAGTTTTCGAATTCAAACTTAAGAATATTGATTATATTCTTTCCCATAATATTTATGTAAAGGGGACAAATTAACTCGGACATAGAGGGCAAGCAAGGAGCTAGCAGTGCCATCTTCCTCCTCAGAAGACTCGGCAATGAGCCCAACTGCCCCTCTGTTTAGGTGGATTTCTCCCCTGCCCTGCTACCGCTCGCCCAGGACCCCTCTACCGGTGACAACCACACCGTCCACATTCACCCTACCTTCAATCCGGACGGCTGCTACTACACTCCCGCCTTCATTCTCAACATGGACAAGGTACCCGTTTCTCCATTTAGGAAAAATATGTCAATAACTCTTCCAGCTATCTTTGTCTGCATTAGTCTAAAAAAGAAGAGCTATCCACCTAAAAGACAGATCTCGTACATTTTAGACTAGTTAGTTTGTGCCTAAACCCTCCAAGGTCAGCAGTTTTTGCTGTATTTGCAGGAGTGCATTTGAAGACTATCTCACAGTAACAACAGTCTTATTCAGCACGTTAACATCCCTAGGCACCAGGAGGCCCTCAGAAAATCCTAATTCTCCAGCTCAATAACTGATCTTTGCAAGCAGTTTAATCCCGAAGGTGTGGAGGCAGATGAGCCAAAGCGGGGCACCAAGAAGCAGGGGAGAAAGATCCAAAAGCAAGAGCGAGTGCGTAAGCCCAGAAAAGAGACGGACTCTAGCATTTGTACAAGCTCCCTTAAATTCGATTTTTGTCATTAGGCAAAAACCAGATAAACTGTTGTATGATATGTATTTAAAAACAATCTAATAACATATCAATGATGATCACCCTTATCAAATCCCTCTTTTTCCTCTTCATTCTGAACAATTAATTCACATTTGTATATATTTAATTTTGTTCTATCTTTCTATTATTAGCATTTTAATATTCTTCGCTATGAAAGAACATATTGCCAAAGATGGAATATTGTCGAAAATATATAAGGAAGAACAGGCTATTGCAGTTCAGATCAAGAGGTACAAAACGCAATATGCGAGCAAGAATGGTTAACCCAAAGATGTGAATAAGTAATTGAAAATGATCAAATAACTCAATATGCTTCTTATGGCTCATTGCAAAAATACCATCCTCATTTCGCCTGAAAGGGCCCTCACTCAGGTCCAATAAATGAGCAGTCTACTCTAGGATATAACAAACAAGTATGAATAGTTGAACTCTAAATACTAATGCAAATTTGGAAATACACTGGCAGATGGCATTAAAGCAAGTCATACTTCATAATTGTGCTATGTGTGCTCTCAGACTATTAAAAAAGCATAAATCGAAAGAATAAAGAATCATCTTCTCAACCAAAAAGACCTCTATGCTTATCGATATGGAGAGGAAGAATATCCTAAACTAGACGATGATCAGCTGTTCTTCGCGTAAGTCAATGTACTTCCTAACTTATTTAGAAATTGCTGAACAACAAACAAACAGATATCATGAAAAATCAGAAAATGCTTGGAAATTTTCATCAAACTGTTATGGACTCTCTCGAAACGCTTCTCAACATTTAGAAAGATTTTCTCAATAAAGATAGTATGCCAGCCCCTAGTCAGGGATGGCTGAGAGAAGCCAAAAAATAAATGTAATTTCTTCTCAAAGACGCATATTCTGGCAAAATACCTCCTTGGATTTCGAAAATGCTTCAACTCTTCACCAGTCTCCACTTCAGACATAAATTTGACAAAATGAAGGATATTTAGATTCAGACTGATGTCAGCACCAACAGCGAAATGGTTGAACTTAAGAAAAAACACATACTTTCAATGCGTAAGCTGGAAGAAGCTGAAAATTTGTCTAAGAGTAAAGAGAAAGATCTGATAAGCATGGTAAGTGAGTGCTAACTTCTTGAAACAAAGGTTGGTTATTACAAGGCAGAAATCAATCGGCTCATCGAGTAGATTGACAGACTGAAACATGAAAATAAGATAGTTTAAAACAAACTGCTGAACATTAACACCCTGAACAAAAGTCGGAGAAGTAGACGGCAAGACGATCTGTTCGAAAGCCACATCAATGAGCATATATCGAAATATTCAAATCATTAATTGAAAACCCACAAGTCTATCAGAAAGCAAAGCACATTTCATAATTAATCAGATGGTCAACTACTTCCCAAAATACTTGAAAGCAAAAATAAAAAGAAACAGCAGAGAAGTACCAATTAAAGTCGAACCAGCATTAAAATTAACTCCACGGCACAAAGTCAGAACAAACAGAAAAAATCAGGAATGTTTTCCCTTCTTCATAAAGTCAGCAATGTTTCCCGAAACAGCAGTCAGTAAGATCTGAGAGCTACTCATAGATCCGAAAATTCGAGTAGCTCTCAAAGGCCAAGAAATGATGATAAATAGCAGTCGAAATTGGTCAGCAAGGATCAAAAAACATAAATGCATCAATAACTCAATGATATGTCCCTGAAAAATACAATTCCAGAAGTGGAAGGCTAATCAAACCTGGAGGAAGAACGAAACAAGGTCAAACAAGTCAATGAACAACTCCGATAGGTTATAAAGCATGGAATAAATGTTAAAAAGCATTCTAAACATTCTAGATAAAGCCTTGCTCTTCCAGGTCTCAAAAAAACCACTCGCAAGATAAATTATGACAACGTTCCTCTGGAATTATAAAGACTAGCAGATTTTAAAATGGAATATTCATAAAATTATACCAACTCTCCTTCTGAAATTGCCTAACAAGTAGAAACCAATAGAATAGCTAGT
>Ga0210011_1004446_pt1 | contig 10145 bp, 15 predicted proteins | sample CryGeymeta201502_FD_183972 | JGI IMG/M metagenome (GOLD analysis project Ga0210011, IMG submission 183972) | Groundwater microbial communities from Crystal Geyser aquifers in Utah, USA - Crystal Geyser metaG 2015-02 (SPAdes) (version 2) | ecosystem: Environmental > Aquatic > Deep subsurface >...
TACATGCTATAGTACAAATGAGAAGTTCTGATGCTATTTTTGGATATAAAAATGATCTAGCTTGGCATAAATATATTTTAGAATCTGTCGCAAGAGACGTCGATTGTTCAGTTGGCGATATTATTTGGCATGCTGGGTCACTTCATGTATATTCTCGACACTTTGACTTAATTAAAGATTCGGAAAAAGTATGATAGATCAAGTTAAATGGGATCGTCGATTCATGGAAGTAGCTAAGCTTACTTCGACATGGTCACAAGATCCATCAAGCAAAATTGGTGCTGTTATTGTTAATGCCAAAAAGATAATTGTTTCTAGTGGTTGGAACGGCTTTCCTAGAGGGTTAAAAGATGATCCTTTGCGGCTTAATGACCGAGAAACCAAGTATAAATACATTGTGCATGCCGAAATGAACGCGATCTATAATGCAACGTATAACGGCACATCACTAGATGGTACCACATTGTATGTATATGGATTGCCAACTTGTTCTGAGTGCGCTAAAGGCATTATCCAAGTCGGCATCAAACGAGTTGTTATGTTGAACCAAGTTATGCCAGAAAAATGGCGAGACTCTTGGTATACTAGCATGGGGTTTTTCACCGAAACTGGGATAGATTTTAGTTTTATTGATTTTTGAGGGGAAGTTTGATTGAAAATAGCTTTTATATTTGGTAAAGGAATAGATGGCTGCGGTGTTACTAAGGGTGCTCACATATATGAAGATTGGCTGAGAAAAAACGGGCATGATACAATTGTTGTTGCATTTAACAATGGACAAAAATTTGCTAGGGCTAAATATACCATTTGGAAAGGCCCGCTTTATACCATAGAAGAAACATCGCTTCAACAAGAAATTGATTCAATTGCAACTATAGTAGATTCTTGTGATATTGCAATATTTCATTCACATCCAACAAGAAAGCAATTTGCATATGTAGATCGGTATCGTGAATTTGTTACTAAAATCAAAAATCCAATTGTCGTTATTCACGATCACGCTATCACAAAAACAAACATCAACGCTGTTCCACAAATGGCCGAACTTTTTTCTATGGCTGATATTGGTGTAATACAGTCTTTAGATGGGTTTTCTAAAAAAGCTTATACTAGAGTCGATCCCGGCATATCAGATAGATTGATAGAAAATCCTATTTGGGTTTTCCCAAATCAGTATGACCAATATCGTAAAAGCTTTGAAGATCGTAGAAAGCACTTTATGTATATTGGAAGAATGTCTTCTATAAAAGATCCGGCGATGATTCCCAGAATAGAACCATATTTAAATGATTGGGAATTGTCATTGATTGGGTGTGAAAAATCTATCGCGTCAGTAACTAGACTAACCGCTTTGCTTGAAGACAATCCGTCTCCATATGTTCCAGAATTCATACATAAAATTTGTATACGTGATCTGAACACGGCTGGAAATTATAACACTCCAAATTTAGAACGAAAAAAAATCAACCCTACCATAAATGCTTACTGTAGCTATAAATATGAGTTTGGCATGAGTGAACTTGGGTCATCATTTGCTTCTTGGTGTGGGTATAGGCTCAAGGACAATAGTGAATATGGACACCGCATGGAATATACCATGATTGAGTCATATTTGTTAACACTGCCTGTAATTAGTGTAGACTTTAGTAAGAACGCGTATTCTCCAGAAGGAAAACTTTGGGGTGAATATGATTGTACTCTTATATCAGAAGCTAGACAAGAAAAAGAACTCGCAGATCGACTTAAGTCGATTCAAAAGAATGAATGGAATGACCGCACCGCCGCATGTCAAGAACTAATATACAAATTCAACAATATCGATGTGATTGGCCAAGCATATTTAGATTTTATCATTGCTAAGGGAAAACGCAATAACAAGATCAATTTTATTGATGCAATACACGATTATTTTCCATCAGCTGCTAAATATCGAAATGATGGAAAAATTTTGGTTACTTCGGCTAATGGAGTCGTGAATAAAATTCCGGCTATTTTGAATGAGGGCCGACAAACTGTTCTTAAAGAAATTCCACAGTCGACAACTTTGGATAGCTTTCTATGAATTATTATAAGAGAATAGTGCTAGATTTTGATGACACTTTAGCGTTTCACGAAGATCGAAACTTTAAAGACGCAACACCAAATAAAAAATTGATAGAAAAGACAAATGCTCTTTTCTATCAGGGGTGGCAAATTGATATATTTACGGCTAGAGGTTCTATTTCTTGTTCATCACGAGAAGAAGCTAGACTAAAATATGAGTCAGAAATAGTATCATGGTTAGATAAACATGGTGTTAAATATAATATTTTGTCTTTTGATAAACCACTTGCTGTATACTATATTGATGATAAGAGTATTACTCCAGATGATTTTATCAATATAGATATTCAACAAATTGAAGGCGGATTATCTGGTGCTAATATATACTCAGATGGTAAATACGTGCATAAGCAAGATGTAAACGCTCATCTTACAAAACATTGGTTTAATACCGCTAACAGTTTCAACATTAAAACTCCAATTATCTATCGCATTATTGGAGAAACTATTACGATGGACTATATCCATCAAGATTCAGATTATTTTGAAAATCGATTTTATGTAGCATTAGGCTTAATACAAGAAGCTCTAACTAAAATGAAATCTATTCCAGTTGATGATGAATTAGACTTTACAATGTATCGTAATCGCATTTTAGAGCACGCAAAGAATTCTGGAAAAGAAGAGTTTGTTTCATTAGCTAAACGGTTGAATGAATTTGGGTTGATACGATCATTCTCTCATGGTGATTTTGCAATTAAGAATATGTTGTTTAAGGAAAATGACTTATATCTAATTGATCCTATTACTAATGTGTTTGGTTGCACTGAATTGGATGTTGCAAAATTTTGTGCCAGTTTGATAGTCAATAAATACTCTAACAAAATTATTAACGATTCAATTTCTCAATTGAAATCTTATTTAACGTCTATTGATATAGATACTCTTAAACTTTTAATATCATCTGAAATTATAAGAATATTTAAATATCATCCAGATAAAAATTTTATTGTAAAGTGTGTAAATCATGTTAATGAATTTAAGTGACGTTGCAAAAAAACTAAATAAACCCGTTGAAGAAATTAAAGTCGGGTTTACATGTTCAACCTTTGATTTACTTCATGCTGGGCATGTTATCATGTTGCAAGAAGCTAAGTCGATGTGTGATTATCTTATCGTAGGGTTGTTGATTGATCCAACTATTGATCGACCAACAACTAAGCAAAAACCAGTTCAAACTCCATTTGAAAGATATGTACAATTGTCAGCTTGTCGGTACGTCGACGAAATTATTCCGTTTTCAACTGAGCAAGAAATAGTAGACATGATTCTTGCTATTCAGCCCGATATTCGAATAGTTGGTGAAGAGTATCGTGACACAGAACATACCGGAAAGGGGTTGTGTAACATCTATTATAATAGTCGTAAGCATTCGTTTTCAACGACAGATCTTCGCAAACGAGTTGTTGAGGCATCAAAGGCATGAATGAGTTTAGTCATGCCTCTATCATTCCCCTAATAGGTGGTGAAGCTATTGGATCTGAAATGGCCTTTGGTTCACCACCTATTCATTTTATGTCGTACACCCCATTTATCGCAAATGATTCTCACATCATAAATCACTATGGTAATGTTCCATACTATCTTCTTGATAAGGGCCAAGCGCCTAAAGACAGAGCTGATGTAGTTTCATCAGTTTGCCCTTGTGCTGGGTTGTCTTTAATGTCACAGGGGTATGGCGAACACAATGAAAATAATAAGTGGTTAACTATAGCTGCAGATTATGTGCTTAGTACGTATAAGCCCAAAGTGTATTGGGGAGAAAATAGTTCAAATCTTGTTGGTAAATTGGGTAAACCTATTCTAGAGAATATGAAGAAAATTGGCCGAGAAAATGGTTATACTATGTCAGTGTATCGAACACAATCACTACTTCATGGGGTTCCTCAAGTTCGCGAACGTTCATTCTATTTCTTTTGGAAAGGCAATAAAACTCCAGTATTGAATTACTTCAATCGGCCATATACGCCAATTGAAGATTTGATACGCAACGTAAAATCAAATTTTCAGCAGGAACCTATTAACAAAAAAACACCTTCTAAAAACCCATATTACAAGTTTATTCTTGAAAAAATCCATGGAGGAATGACTCACAGAGAATACTCGCATAATGTGAAACCAGGTTCCGTACGAAACATTGACGTATTTAGTTACATTGAACGTGCTGGCTATAACTATAAACAAGTTGGAGAATGGTTAAACGATCATGGCCATCCTGAAGAGGTTGAAAAGTGCGAACGAAAATACACAAAACTTGCTAGCGGTGGCAGTATTATGCGAAGGGGTGTGATTATTCCAAAAGATTATATTGGCGCCTTTGTCGGCCAATATACAACTATGCTCACTCATCCGGATGAAGATCGATTCATAACCTATCGCGAAGCAATGTCTATCATGGGACTTCCTGAAAATTTTGAGCTCGTTAACGCAAATCAAACTAACGCTAATCACATCTGCCAAAATGTACCAGTTCAAGCCGCGGCGGATATGGCTGCCGAAGTTGTAGAATATTTGAAGGGAAACCGTTTAATGATTGACACCGACTACATTTTGCAGTATAATAAACATAAGACCATAGAATTTACAAACCAAACTAGAACTATAGACGGATTTTTTAATGACTAATCACTTAATTTTTGATTTTGAAACACTTGGGCAGGATGTTTTCCAAATTCCAATTCTTGATTGCTCGTATGTAGTATTCGATTGGGATAGATTTAAGTCTAATCCATATTCTCTAGAAGAACTAATTGATCTTATGCATAAAGATAAACTTGATATGATTAGTCAAGTAAAAGATCATGGGGCAAAATACACAACTAGAGATCTTAACTGGTGGTTGTCTCAATCGACCGAAGCTAAAGCTACTCTAAAGCCAAACTCGGTAGATGTGAAAGTTGAAATTTTTATTGACAACTTCATCAAGTATATAAAATCTTTCAATAAGATCAATTACTATTGGAGTAGATCTAATACGTTCGATCCAGTTATTCTTGCTCGTTGGAGCAAAATAGTTGGGCGACATGACGAAATTGATGAAATCCTAAAATTTTGGAGTGTTCGAGATACTAGAACATGGATTGATGCTAAACTTAATTTCCCAGTTAAGAATGGGTTTATTCCTTTAGCAGATGAAAACTATTGGAACAAATCTTTTGTGCTTCATGATAGTCGGTATGATGTAGCAGCTGATATTCTTCGACTTCAAACTATTGAAAGAGCAGAAAACGATATGGAGCAATTATCGCGATGAAAGATTATGATGAAACTGACACAGGAGCAGTGCGTGAAAGTTTAAACATCCCATATTTTAGACAAGTCCCGCTTGAAGCAATTGCTGTTGGAGCAGCTTCTTTAGAATACGGCGCACGAAAATATGTTGATCGTAATTGGGAAAAAGGTTTACCATGGCAACAGATGATAGACAGTTTACGTCGGCATTTAGATGATTTTGAACGCCGCCGTGATGTTGATGATGGAGATGATGGATCAGATTTACCACAAGTGTGTATGATTATGGCATCAGCCATGATGTTGAGTGCTTCAGTTGTACGCGGTATTGGAACCGACAATCGTATTGCAGAAGTTGATAACAATGCGTTTACTGCAAAAGAATGCTCGAAGCTTATGCAATTACAATTGAATGGATCAAGAAAGATTAAGTAATTTTTGTTGACATTTGATGTGGTTTGGTTTATAATAAAATTTGGTTAAGCATAAAAAGAAGGGCATTTAGTGGAAATTAAAATTGACATAGAAGAACTTAGAAAGAAAAAGTTATTTGTTGCTACTCCTATGTATGGGGGAAATTGTACTGGGTTGTTTACTAAATCGACAAATGATTTAGCTATAGCATGTACTAAGTATGGTATTGAAATTAGATTTTATTATCTATTTAACGAATCATTAATCACAAGAGCTAGAAATTACATAAGTGACGAGTTTATTCGTTCGGGTTTTACGCATTTAATGTTTATTGACTCTGATATTGGATTTAATTTTAAGGATGTATTCACACTATTACATCTTTCAAATGGTGTTGATGATCATGGTATTATAACCGGAGCATATCCAAAAAAGACTATTTCTTGGGAAAAGATCAAATCCGCGGTTGATCAGGGATTTGCCGATTCGAATCCGTTTGAGTTAGAAAATTTTGTTGGCGATTACGTATTTAACCCAGCCGAAAACATAACAGAATTCCGAATTGATGAACCAGTTGAAATCCGTGAAGGCGGCACTGGATTTATGATCATTCATCGTGAAGTTTTGGATAAATATGCTACTGCATATCCCCAATTGAAATATATCCCAGACCATGCACGAACTGAACACTTTGATGGTTCGCGTGAAATTACTGCGTTTTTTGATTGTGTTATCGATCCAACGAGTAAACGATATTTGTCTGAGGACTATATGTTCTGTCAATATGCTACAAATTGCGGGATTAAGGTTTGGCTTTTACCTTGGATTCAATTGAAACATGTTGGATCATATACATTCGGGGGGTCGCTTTCTGCAATGGCTGCCATTAGCGCTTCTCCAACTGCCAGTGCAGCATCAAATATTAAAAACTACCCAAAACCATCAGATACTATAAATAGGCATGCTCGTCGTGCAGTGAAAAAAGTGAAAAGGTGAAAATATGAAATTAAGCAGCGATACTATCAATATCCTAAAGAATTTTTCAAACATAAATCCTGGTATTGTTCTTAAGCCAGGATCATTAATTAGAACTATGCATCCCCAAAAAACTATTATGGCTTCAGCTGTTGTTTCCGAAAATTTTGAAAGCACTGCTTCTATTTATGATCTTTCAAGATTTTTGGCTACACTGTCGCTGTTTGATGATCCGGATGTAGAGTTTACAAAAGATCGGTTTGTCATTTCTGCTGGTCGCAGTAAGGTAAATTACACATATGCTGCAGAAACTATGATTGTAACTCCTCCAAATAAAGACATTGTTATGCCAGCTTCGGAAGCGACATTTAATCTTAATTGGAAAGATCTCGATTCAGTCATTAAAGCATCTGGCATTTTGCAATTATCTGAAATCGCGTTCATTAGTAATGGAAGCAATATTTCAATCTCTGCCGTTGATTCTAAAAATCCGACTGCAGACACTTATTCTATCGTCGTAGTAGACGGTGAATTCCCAGAATTTAAGATGTTGATCAAAGTTGAAAATCTTAAACTTATGGCCAATGACTATACCATTACGCTATCCTCTAAGGGAATGGCGCATTTGAAATCAAACCGGGCGGAATACTTTGTTGCCCTAGAAGCTAAATAAGAGGAAAACATATGGAACTTACTATCAATGATATTAATTCGGCACTTCAAATCATCGACGTCGTGACTTCTCGAGGAGCTTTCCGTGGAGAAGAACTCACTCAGGTTGGTGCGCTTCGAGATAAATTTGCAGCATGCATTAAAGCTGCTCAAGATGTTCAGGGTGAAGTAGTTGAAGATACTCCTAAGGAGGAACCAGCCGAGTACTGAGCTACCTTGTAATTTGAAGGATTTATTATGATTAGAGATGTGGACGAATTCTTGTGGAGTCAAAAGTATCGGCCTCATACAGTGGCTGATACTATTTTGCCAAGAAGCTTAAAAGACGCTTTTCAACGATTTGTTGATGATGCAAATGTTCCAAACTTGATTCTATCTGGCGGTAGTGGGGTTGGTAAAACAACTGTAGCTCGAGCCATGTTAGATGAACTTAATGCAGACTATATCATCATCAATGGATCTATGAATGGTAATATTGATACTCTTCGTGTCGATATTCAAAACTTTGCTTCTACTGTATCTTTTTCTGGTGGGCGTAAATATGTGATTTTGGACGAAGCCGACTATTTGAACAGCAATTCTACACAGCCGGCTTTGCGCAATTTCATGGAAGAATTTTCAAAAAACTGTGGGTTTATTCTCACCTGCAATTTCATCAATCGTATCATTGAACCTCTCCAGTCTAGATGTTCAGTTATCAATTTTAGTATTGAATCAGCAGATCGGCCGACAATGGCAGCGCAGTTCTTTAAGCGTCTATGTAACATTTTAGATACAGAAAATGTTACATATGACAAGAAAGCTGTAGCCGAACTGATCAATACTCATTTTCCAGATTGGCGAAGAGTTATCAATGAAATTCAACGATACTCAGCGACTGGAAAAATTGACGTTGGAATTCTTAGGAACAGAGGATTAGAAACTGTTGAAAATCTAATCCTCTTATTGAAGAACAAAAAATTCAATGATGTTCGCAAATGGGTTGGCGAAAATTCTGATATTGATTCGGCCACATTGTATCGTATGCTGTATGATATTCTTCCTACAAAACTTACGAATACTTCGTCTATAGCAGATTCCATCATGGTTCTTGCCGAATACGAATATAAAGAAGCCTTTGTAGCTAATCATGAGATAAATAGAATGGCCGCATTAGTAACACTTATGTCAGAACTTAATGATTGGAAATAATAATGCTTGGTATTTTCAAAAAGAAAAAAGAGAAATGCAAGTGCTTTATCTGTTCTCTTCAATATCCAATTAGGGAATGTGTTGAAGTAAAATATAGATACGGTGATGACCAAGGCGAAATTGGTATAGCTTATATGTGTAATACTTGTGCAGCGAAGTATACTAATGAGTAATGTGTGGGACTACACAAATTCTATCCTCACGAATAAAACTAATATGATGCGGAAATCTGAAAATGATAAATTAGCTGAAGATGGGTATAATCCATGGTTAACTAATAACGCATTATCATATCATGAAGATACTGTCCTAATTGCTAATTTCATTAACATGTATTCGCAATTGTCAAAACGCCCTCAATATGAATTTCTTCTGAACGCCGTTAGACCAAAGAAACGACAATTTAAGAAATGGGTCAAACAAGTATCCGATGAGGATCTTAATGCCGTGTGTCTTACATATTCTTGCAATCGCATCTTAGGAAAAGAATACGCTCAATTGCTTACTCTCGATCAACTTAAATCTATCAGAGATTCTAGATTAGTTGGTGGTTCACAAAAAGATAAATAATAAGGAATTTACAATGAGGTGATACAATGAATATTAATGATCTTTTAGAAGTAGAACTACCAACTAATGATTCTTTTTTGAAAATTAAAGAAACGTTAACTCGTATTGGCATAGCATCAAATAAAAACAAAACACTGTATCAATCGTGTCATATTCTGTTTAAACGAAACAAGTACTATATCGTGCATTTCAAAGAACTTTTTATGCTTGATGGTAAAGCAGAATCATTGTCAGATGAAGATCGAGATAGAAGAAATAGGATAGCTAATCTCTTAAAAGATTGGGGGCTTCTTACAATAGTAAAGCCTGTTCAAATTAATCCAGATATTCGCATTAAGGTTTTGTCTTATAAAGAAAAACCAGATTGGAATTTGATTGCTAAATATACAATCGGAAAAAGAAAATAGTTGACATTTTCGCCAAAGCGTGATATAAATAATATTAGGATGCCAATAAGGGTCCTAATATATAAACCTTGCTTTTAGGAGGCAATTATGACAAATCTATATGACCCATTCTCAGTGGGATTTGGCCGCATTTCTAATATGTTAAATGAGATGCAAAAACAGGCTGGCAAAGCAGTCACATATCCACCTTACAATATCAAAAAGCTGAATAATGACCATTATGTTATCGAAATGGCAGTAGCCGGATTCGGTAAACAGGATATTGCTATTACGCTTGAAGAAAACACGCTTAAAATTGATGGCAACGTTAAGCATGATGGTACTGAAAAAGATTATATCTTTAAGGGTATTGCTGATAGAGCTTTCTCTCGAGCATTTACTATTGCTGATACCGTTGAAATTAAGAACGCCGAACTTGTTAATGGAATGTTACGAGTCTGGCTTAATAATCTTATTCCAGAGAAAAAGATTAAGAAGGTAGAAATTACTGAGCCTGCATCAGCTGAAGGCCAATATGGTTACCTTTCTGAATAACTAAATTTTAATAACTGCTTAGGGGCTTTGGCCCCTAAGTTTTACTTC
>Ga0210011_1004449_pt1 | contig 10140 bp, 17 predicted proteins | sample CryGeymeta201502_FD_183972 | JGI IMG/M metagenome (GOLD analysis project Ga0210011, IMG submission 183972) | Groundwater microbial communities from Crystal Geyser aquifers in Utah, USA - Crystal Geyser metaG 2015-02 (SPAdes) (version 2) | ecosystem: Environmental > Aquatic > Deep subsurface >...
TACTTCCCATCATTTTGCCCTTTATAATCACTTCCTCTCCCTATTTTTCGGTATTCTAACTCTACTACCTAAACAAAAGAGGGTACCTCGTGATTTCATCCATGCTCTTCTCTCTTATGTTATCTTGCTTTCTCAGAAAATTAAAAGTGGTTCTTTTGATTGTGGGAAGCACGTTCTGCTAGAGTCCCTTGATTTCAGAACATGATGCTGCTTGCTCTAGCCCTTGAGGAAAAGGAAGCTTCAAAGTTACTTTTTTGGGAGAGTATGTTCCAGGTGATTTTTATTTTTTAATTACATAAGTTGGCATTTTGCTATATTTTTGAAACTGAGTACTTTCCTCATCATTCATAGGGTCAATAAAATAGGCATATCTTTTTCCTTGGTCCTTCCTTTTGCTCTTGAAATATCTATACTTTATTTTATTCTTATGGGAAGAGTGATCGGGAGTGTTGTTAATCCATTCAGAATATCCGTCATATTGATTTTTGTCCAAGTAGAAGCTTCTTTTGGTTTGATTGTTCAAAAGCCATCGAATATGGTTGAGCTCCTATTGCTCCTCGAACTGAGAAAGGTTGTTATTAATTTATTACTCGCACCTGAACATTATATTATTTAGAAAAAACTAAACAAAGATCACTCACTGGAAGCGACTGGAAGTTATCTTTGGAAGCTTCAGATTAGACTTGCTTTTCATGTACTGTAACTCTGCTAAGTCAACTAACTGCTGAGCCTTTTTATCTCGCTAATTTAAACTCTTTAGAGCAACTCCGAGGCGATAAAGGGGACTTGTGATGGAAATAGTCTATTTTTTGGTTAATTTAAACGAGCTTTCTTTGAAACTTGATTTTGATTTGTAGCTGGACTATCTGAAGATGGATTTGCTGAGGCTGTGCTTAGAGGCCTTGATGTTTCCGGATTGTGCATGCATTGAGTGCTGTTTGTTTGTCCTTCCAAATTAATCCTCCTCCTTTTGACGATCCCACTTCTCTTTAATTTAGTAGACTCTGCTCATATCAAAAGTATGTTGAGATTCTGCCTTGACCAGGTGCAATTTTTTGGGCTGTTGTTCATATTGTTTGATGTTGCTTAGAAGCTTGAGGGTCTTGTCTATAGTTTTTTTTGTCTGATCATTGATGTTTGGATAGAAATTCCAATCTTTATTTGACTCAAGATCAATCATATCCTTGTCATGTTTGACAACCTCCAGATAGAAAGTTGGATCAAACAATCTTCTGATTTACTAATTACTGTCTCCAGGTTTGATGGGTATGAACTTGTCTAGTTGCTTGATATAGATGGAGTCCTTATCCTCGTCTAAATATAGGACAGGAGGAGGTTAAATATCTTTGTGCTTTTAGCTCAGCTCAGCTATCTGGTCTCCATAATCACAGCCCAGTAACAATATCTTATTAGCACCTACTATAGCAACCAAGATGTCTTCACTTTCTATCAAGATTAGACTTTTGATAGCTTCACCTAAGTTGGATTTCCAGACAGGTCTAATCAGCTGACTTTTTTCTTCGCCATCAAAGCTAGAATTAGATAGGAGATCTTGGTTTAAGCAAAAGCACATTAGCTATCCATTTTCAAATCCTATATATGTCCTTTTGGTTTTGAGGCTCATTGCGACTGATAATATTTTGGTGTGAGTTTGCTAGCTGACAAAGTGGCAGGAAGGTTTGAATTTTTTGATATGGGGAGGAAGATACAACCCAAATATTTATGATTTTTTGTTGAATGAAAGCAGCATATGGTCAGCTTCCAGGTAGACGAACCTCTCAATATCTCCTGTTTTGGTTTCACACCTGCTGATCATTTTGTTTTTATCAATGTCCACCAAAAGGATCTCACCCAGATTGGTTCCAATTATCAGAATACTTCTCTTTTACTGATAGCAAAGTGAAGTCACATTGGAAGAAGAACTAATTTTTTTTACTGACACATTTCTATAATGATTGAAATCCCCATGGCTGTCTCTGTTAAAAACGGCTATTTAGCCATCATAAGAGACACTAAATATAATTTTCTGATATTTGAGTTATTCAACCAAAATGTAAGTGATATTGAATTTGTGCTTGAATAGCTTCTTGACAAGAACACCATTTTAAAGCTTCCTTAAAAGAAGATTACCTTCACTGTCTCCGATAACTGATAATTTCGTATTTATGAACACTCCGAAAGCTGTGATTTCTCCAGGACTTTGATCGCGAAGAGTATTGGAAATTGTGCCAGTGAGTAAGTCCCAGGCTACAATGTGGTTTTTGACAGGCGAGTAAAGGGTAAAGTTATTGGGATCATATTTGAGGCACAATACAGTTGAGTCCCGAATAACATTGGCATCTATGTGAACATACTCATATGATACCACAGATGATCCTCCGAAGTAGTAACGCAGTGGATGCTCTGTTGATATCATACAGGTCGGCTCTATCTTGTTATCAATCTTGTCTATTGAAAATGAGCTCACCAACGAAAACTTATTGATTTATCTAATTTTGACATTGGATTCAGTATCAAGAGCAGTCAAAAGATTGCTCTGAGGAATGATGTCAAGCTGAATGAAGTTTGTGTTACTGATAATTTTGTGAATAAGGGACTGAATGTAAGGGTTCCAGACGCAGATGGAGTGGTCGTAGGCGGACGTAAACAGAAGAATCAAACCTTAGTGGAAGGTCATACTTGAGATGGATCTGGTGTGCTCCTTGTACTTGAACTTTTTTGTCTGAGATATGGTGTCCCACAAGATTAGCTTGCCATCGTAACCTCCAGTTGCTAAGAATTGTAGCTTGGGCATCATGATCATAGCTGATATCATTTCAGTATGCCCGTCTAAATCAGTCAATTCTCTTTCTGAATCGGTCTTGACCATCCACTCATAGATAATTGGATTCTTTCCGCAGCAGTAAAGGATTTCATTGACACTGTCCCATGCCATTGTATGAATTTCTGTTGAAAACTGATGCTGCATCTTCTCATCCTCGTTCTATGGCTGTTTGGCAAGTTGGGGAATATTCGAGTTGATGTCCCATCCTCTAATCATGAAATCTGTGCTGCTCGTGATCAACATATTATACTTACTGTCGTTGATGTATATCATGTCCAGAATTATGTTTTTGTACTCTGCTACCACAAGATCTTTCTTCACTACTTCCTTTCGTCCACTTTTGTTGCGCTTAGCCATTGAAGTCTACACTGTCAATGACTGCTGACTGAGCACTAGAGGCTTGAGATTAGCGGGAGTACCATCGAAGTTGTGAAAGGTGATCTCCTTTGACTACTCTGTCAAAATAGCTATTTTATTACCTAAGTTGATCATTTTCTGAACCACACTGCCATGTCTGTTCATATGCCCATGCAAACTGACAGGCTTCATGAGAGCAGAGTTGCCTGCTTCTTGATTTCTAAGACTTTTAAGGTTTAGACCTTTTTCAATCAGCATACTGTTAAATTGACTCCAGTTGATGTATCCTGTGCTGTTGCTATCAGCCTCCTGAAAAAGTCTATGCAGGCATAAATGGATCTTCTAGTTTCTGTACTTCAATTATCTTTGCCAAGATTTCATGTGCTTGAGGCCCTGCGAGATGAATTCATTTTATGAGACTTAATTATCATTTCTCTCAAAGGTGTCTTTGAAGAATCCCAGGATATACTTATCAATGTTTATTGCAAGATTGGTGGTTAGCTTTTAGATCTCAGCATTGGTTTTACTGAGCGCACTGCGAGGAGAATAGATCGGGGTGAAGCAAGCTTCTTTGGGTAGATCAATATAGTTCATATGAGGCGTAGAAAGTTATAATTATAAATTAGAACATACTTGCATACCCTCTAAGTTAATAAAATAGCAGTATCACCGGTATTCGTATGTACCCTTGGCCTTACGATTGCTTCCGAAACTCTTGACGTTCGAGAGCTTGGCTAAACGGGTACCGAACTGGATTGCCTTTTTCTTGAATTGAGATGCCTTCTCTAACCCGAACTATCTGGCTATCTTCCTCAGCAACATTTTCTACCCGTTGCCTTCAGTAATTTTGTTTAGAGGAACCCTTCTCAAGTACTCCCACAATGGATAATAGAGGAAGGGAAATCTGGCCTCTTTGCCGTTCATACCTATGGCTCGATCGTCTCTTCCTAGATTTCTGATCCATAGTCGTTCCATATCGAAAATCATCTCATTCTCCATTTATTCATATCCTGCTCTTTTGTAGGCAATGCGATAGCGAGAATACCCTGAAAATATTTAATCAGCTCCCAAACCTGTAAGAACTATTTTGGCTTTAGTTCCTGCGCTAGCTAGGTGAAGAGCAGCAGCTATGTTAAAGTCCATGTGAGTAGTTTTGGGATAAATAGATTGCATAAGAGGCTTTTTGATTTTTTCAATATCTTCCAAGTTCTTGCTAAGAAGGATCAAGTTGTACTTCCTGCCTGGGTTCATTGTTTACAGCTACTGGAAGGAAATTTTAGCAGCCTCACGATCAGGCGCATCTTCTCTGAAAGCTAAGTTCACCAAATCTATTTATTACTCCTTAGGCAGAGTCATGTCGAGTAATCGCGCTATGAGAGTTGAATCAATCCCTCCTGAAAACAGGACTGCGATTTTAGCTCCATCATGTTTATTATGAGGACTGTAAAGCCCTTTGATGCATCTTGTCAGCTATCTGACACTCTCAACCAGCAACTTCTTGACTGTAGAGATAATTTACCCTTCTGGCTCAACTATTTTATCCATTCCAATTTTCTTGAGGTCGATCTGATGAATCTTATGATTGGTCCAAAAAGCCTATCCATTCCTCAGATGAATTGAAATCATTGAGTTGTTAGGAATTTAGAAAAGTTGTTTCGATTTACTTGACAACCACTAAGCTTCATACTTAGCTTTCCAACTTTCCTAGTTTTCTTCCTCGTTGAGTCCGTTGTCTCCGTTGGGTTCCTCCTTGATATGAAAATGATCAAAAGGAGCACTAGTAATCATCAGATGATCCTCACCCATTCCCACTAATAAACTGTGCTTTCCGAAGTAATCCTTAAAGATGAATATTTGATCTCCTTCAATCAGAATAAAAGAGTAGTCGCCTCTGATCTGACCCATCACTTCTAAAATCTTCTATTATGAGCCTTTGCATCCCATTAGCGCTTCATGGAGCCATTTACCATCATTTTGCTCAATTTACTAATCGATGGGTGGGAGGTTACCTGTGTCCCAGATTTATCCATTGTACAAAAAATAGGATCCTGGTGTTTAGCAGACGTAACTGTGCGCTCCTCTTAGATGCAAGATGGACTGGAATCCCATGGCGTTTCCATTTTAGATTATGAGAGGTTGTTTTTTATCATGGTAGACATCGTAATTAGTCTTGTACATGTCAATATAGTGAGCTACCATCTAGTTGGGCCCTCTTCGACCTAATATGTGGTTCAGAGTGCTTAGATTTGGCAGAGGAGGCAGCTGTAGTTTATAATGTTGGATGTGCTTATTGAGGGGAAGCAGCTCAGCGTTGGGGGGCGGGTTATAGGGTTCAAAGAAGGAGAAGTTGAAGTGGTGCTGTTCGATCGGGATGTTGAGAATGAGACAAATACCGCACATGCTAAGCTAATAATTATATTCAAAAAGAGAGTAGTATGTCTACGTCCCTTATAAAAGAAATAAGTAGAAGAATTTAATGAATGTTTAGCCGACCGCTCTCTTAGATATCATTAATTGGACCTATTATACTACTGCTGAGAGCTATTTGTATAATATACATATTCTGTACTTTAGATGAGCTGTTTTTCAGGGTGTGTGGGGAGAAACATTCCCAAGCCATAAAATTACGTCATCAACAGGAACACGTCTCTACCCATGAACTTCGCCTCTAACGAAATAGAGGAACTAAGGAAAAGGTAATCCAGATCCGATCTAGGTTCATGAAGGTGTCTAATTATCGAGATTTCATAACCCTTGAAGCCTTCAAAAAGAACATGGGTGTACTGGGACTCCACTGCTCTCAGGAATTCTCAGTTCGTCTCTTCAATGCTTTTGATTTGGATAATGATAACAAAGTACATCAACTTCTACCCAGATTGACTTCCATGACTTCCTGGAATATATGTACATTCTCAAGGGCAAAAATGACAGTCTCAAGGCCAAGATATCTTTCAAAATGATAGTCCCTCCTCAAACCTCGGTCATCACTAAGGACATTTTCAAAAAGTTCTTGAACGATTTCTTCGTCTCCTGGTCCTTCGTCACAAATATCGACATTACTGAAGAGATCAGAGAAAGAACAAGTCAATACACTGAATTCCTTTTCGAAAAGGTCAAGAAAGAGACAGGAAAGCCTTAAATCAATCTCAAATATTACACCAACCACCTTTATAAAGACAAGGACTATAGCTAATCTTTTGATTTCATTACCCAGGGCATGGCTGACATCTTCATCAGCGAGAAAAAGAACAACCCAGAAGCTGTGCTTTACAAAATCATCAAACAGATACATTAGATCAAGGATACTATTTTTGATATGACCAATGAAGAATCAGCCATCTATCAACCGATCAGATATGAATAAAATCCGGCAAATTTACCCAGCTTTACAAGTGGTCTCTTCAAGCCAGATAAATCTAAAAAGGTCGAACAGAAAAAGCCCTTCAAGGATGGTGGAAGCAATAAAACCCGACATTCAAATGACCATATCCATCATGAGGAAAAATATCATAAACATGTTGACCATAGCGATACCAATACTCATTCAAATTTGGGCTATGATGATAGGAAAGGAGATTTACTTTATGAGAGTAGCAAGGTAGCAGCTCTGGAGAAAAAATTGAAGTTCATTGAGGATAAAATCAATAAAATTGTTTTGGATTCAAGAGAAATATATGAAAAACTGAAGACAAAAATGGAAAAGGAAGAATTCAAAGACCGAAAGAAAGAAAAGACCTTCCAAAACGTGCACAAGAGAATCAAAAAAGCTGAAGGATAGATGGTTTTCATCGGAGACGATAACTGGAATATGGTTCTCAATATGATGATCGGAATTCAAATGGCAGTCAGAAGTGTCAAAGGCCTCCAATAAATCATTTGTTAGGAGCCGAAGGACTTTGGCCTGAAATATTGTTTTTAATTAATTCCCCGCAGATTTGGAGACGATAACAACCATGCCACCATTTACTCATTCACTGACTATGCTCCCAACACTTTCAATCATATCCGTAAAATATTCAAAATCGATAATGAAGATTACATCAACAGCATTGGCCCTAACAAACTGATGGCCTCTTTGATGATGGGTGAGGTCAGCTCGATGACCTCTTTGACAAGCCAAGGAAAAAGCGGATCATTTTTCTACTACACGGCTGACGGTAAGTACATGCTCAAAACAATCCAATACAGGGAGTACCGGTTTTTGAGGAGCATATTGGAGGATTACTATTACTATATCAAGAAGAACAAGGATACCCTTATAACAAAATTTTTCGGGCTTCACAAACTGATATAAAAAGATGACAAAGGCCAGTAAATAGAGAGAAGTTATTTCGTCATTATGGCAAATGTATTCAACACCAGGGAAAAAATTGTTGAGCGTTTCGATATCAAAGGGTCATGGTATGGGAGAGATAACTTAGACACTGATCCTTCAGCCACTAAAAAAGATAATGACTTTAAGAAAAGAGGTCCGATAAAGTTGCCTTAGGAGTACAAAAAAAGACTACTGGGGATCATCAAAAGAGATGCATAATTCTTCTAAAAACACTAAATAATTGACTACTCTCTCCTCATAGGCGTCATCAGAAAGGCAGATACCATCAATCAAAGCTAGGCGAGCTAAAGGAATCACTAATCTAGGATCATGCTGGAAGGAGAACTCGATTTTGAGCCCAAAGAGTCAAAAATATTCAACGGGCATTGTGATGGGGAAGTCACCTAGGGCTACATCTTCGGTATTATCGACATTTTGACTCTATACGAGTAAGTTTTGTGTTATATAGTTCCCGAAAAATGTTAGAATTTTACTTCAAAAGGCTAGTATATGGAGATGGAATATCGGCAGTTCCTCCCAGCGATTACGCTGTTCGCTTTGTCAACTTTATAGAAAATACTGTATTCGGATAACGTCGGTAGAAAAGCAAAAAGCAATGATAATATGTTTTGACTCTACTCTTCTTTCTATTGAACCTATTTCTTTTTTCATGCATTAAATTGATGGTATTTTTCCTTCAAATTATTTAGTATTGGATGGCAGGTATTGCGTTTCCCATGTGATTATAATAATTTTTGAAAGGAAATGATCGACAACATGATGTACGTGGAGGAATACCTCCATGGGCTGGAGTGCTAATTATGGGATGTTGACCATCTGGACGTTAACTAATTTGTCAGCAAGCTGCAAATGTACCCTCTCATCGGGTGGGAGGAAAAAATAGTTGGAATGATCTGCCAGGCCATATACGAATTTCAGAGCGAAAGGATTATATATAAGTATATCAGAATTGCGGACAAACTTTTGAAGGTTCCCGGCTATTAAAACGCAGTTGGGATGGCAATCGTCGATATTTTCTGTGTAATATTTTACTTCCTGAATCTTCAAAAATGCTCAAAGGACCTGGAATAACTCAAAATACTACGAAAATTCTGGGTCGGAACAATTCACCCTTCCTTGCTGAGACAGATGAAAGAAAATATATTGGTCAAGACCAACATCGATATTGATAGTGGAATAAAGCCTGAGATGGTCAATAAGATCAAGGCTCATTATGCTAACAAGCTGGGCATGACTACAGAAGAAATAGCTCTTCAGTTCCCAGCTCCGAGAATAATTGAAGAAAGCAGAACTTACAATAATCAGAGATACCTGGTTGAAAATCAGTCAAAATATCCCACAACTAACTATTTCCCTAATGATCCTCGACTCTATCAGAATAACTTCACTTACCAGAACTTCGGTCATCAAAACTATGTACCCTACCCGAATACTGACCAGATTATGGAGTCTATGAGACCAGAAGACCCTCTAACTGAATAAAATAAGCGGAAAAGACTTGCTTCTGAAGAGACCAGAGTGACGACTGGTGGTAAAAATCACGATTTTGTTGATCCTAGGCCAAGGAAGAGCGTTCATAAGGATAAAGTAACCATTAATTATAAAATATTGCTATCAAATTTGCAAGGTATGAATCCTTTTTGCTGTAAGGAATGTGGAATGACTTTTGCACTGGAAGAAACTCACGAAATTCATAAAAACCAACACTTAAAGGAGAAAATGATGAAGATTGAAGGAGAGAGTATTGAGACTGTTGCTGATCTATGCAGTGAGGAGCAGTGGAGAAATGCAGGGGAGATCGTACTAAGTAATGATAAGTATAGGGTCAACGATTCGATGTGGCCCTAGAAGAAGGCTTTATGTATGTTTTGTTGCTGCTAGTTAACTATGTAATTTAAAGATGATTAATGGGCGTTTAGCAATGCCACAATAGTAACCCTCCAAGGAAAATCGCAAATCATGCACAAAAGCTGCCAGCTAATTCTCGAAGACTCCCTCAAGCCACAATCATGATACATCAATAAAACACCAACATGATAACAACCATAGTCTTTCTATTTCGATGAGCCGATACTTATTTTACTAATAGACTTCAGAATGAAGCCTTGAGTTGACTCTGACTTTTATTTTGTTTAGTTAGTTTTTTCTAAAAGTAATAATAAAGAACATGCGACCCTATGAGCCTTTCTACTATCCTTACGATATATAACAGTCTCCTATCCACCCTTTGACAATGCCTCTTAGAAATCAAATGACTCAACTTCAAAAATAGCACGATTATTGTCGGTATCTCTAAGCATCAGCTGCTGCCAGATAGGCTTAAGAACAATTGGAACGATAAAATTATACCAGAAGTCTTCTCATCAATGATAAAATTCAAAACGATCTTGACAGAAGGTATTATGAACACGAAATGGATAGACATATGGTGAATGCAGTCTCTTCTGAAATCGAGTATAATTACCTTAGAAAAGTAGAAGAGCTAAGAAGATAGAGGCAGCTACTGTAAAATCCAGCATTATTCAAAGGATATGCCACCATGGGTGTTATGAAAAGGTACAAAGACTAGCAATTCATGTCGGACGATGAGCTTGTTCATCAGTATGGAAGTGGCTATCGTGCC
>Ga0210011_1004452_pt1 | contig 10137 bp, 12 predicted proteins | sample CryGeymeta201502_FD_183972 | JGI IMG/M metagenome (GOLD analysis project Ga0210011, IMG submission 183972) | Groundwater microbial communities from Crystal Geyser aquifers in Utah, USA - Crystal Geyser metaG 2015-02 (SPAdes) (version 2) | ecosystem: Environmental > Aquatic > Deep subsurface >...
TGCCATCACACGGGAGGCTTACGTCGTCACCGGCGGCGGCAAAAAGAGCGGTATCGGTTTTTGTCCTGGAGACTGTCCCGCCGCCACTGATGCTGCCATTGGTCGAGACAATATTAAGTATTTGCAAATCAGCGCTATGTTGTATAATAAAGTATACTGGTGGTGGATTGACTGCTGGAAAAGAGGACTTGTCCCCATTGGCCTCAGCATCTAACTCAGCCATATAATATTCACCAGATAAAGCCTCATCACTAAAACTAACTACTATTGTGGCATTGGCTGTTCCCATTACTGCTCCTACTTAATTATTTGACAAATTCATCATTACTGCCCATAGAATCTTTTTCAACATGCATATACATATAAAGAGCAAACATGGTATTGGCAGAATTAGTGTCTGTTCTGGCTATTTTCACTTGAATAAACTCATCGACTTTAATAGTCTTCTTAACCATAGATTACCCCTCATCTTGGTTGGTTGGTTTCTTTACTGGCTGTTCTGGTTTATCTGGTTTATCTGGTTTAGTTTTTCCAACTGTCTCGGACATAACTTCCATTTCCCATGATTTTGGTAGATCTGGGAAATTTTCTGCTTCTGTAGCAGCTCTCAACCGCTTAGTTCTGTACCCACCGATACCCATTTTCCTTGCAGCATCCTCATTTGATATACCAATTGCTTCAGTCAGTGGGCCATGTTTTACACCGAGTACCGCTTTCGCAGAAGCCTCTGGATCTGACATCTGGGTTGTTGGGAATTCAATATTCAACAATTCCCATGGATTCTTGGACATATCCTTGAATACAGGTTTCTTATTTTTGAAGGCTATGGCTTCACGTACTTTGAAGGTCTTGGGGAATTTTGAGATGGTGCTGGTTAAGGTGAAAATGCTCCGCCAGAAGTCATAAATAAGGAATCTCCGAAAATAAGCGATCTGATCACTTACTCGGTCTGCTTGCGGTCCTCTCGATGCTTTGACACCAGAGAAGGTAGAGCCTCTTGTTACACCAGTAACCATATCTTCTGGTGTGTTCAGTCCCGATACAACCATGTTCATGATATCGGTATCAGCATCAGAGATAGATGGTAAATTTGGATTAACACAATTCAGGGTGATTCCTGGTGGCAAGATGAGTGTACCTCCAGGTTGTTTCTTTGCCGTAAGGCCCGTTGAAGATCTCTGTTCATCCGTCATCTTCAGCCAGGTACGTAATGACTTGGCATCAGAGATAGTTGCTACCCATAAATAAGCACCACTCGACTTCTTATGGTCTATCTCCCATTTCTTCAAATTCTCATAATGGTTAATCCAGACAATTGTTGTACGCAAATGAGAGATATTCCGTGGTGTAATAAATCCCTTATCCCAGGTAATAATGAACCGTTTGAATCCACCAAGTGCCTTATACTTACTTGAACCATCTTTTGAGGCATTGAGTGCTTTATCTTGGATGTTCGGGAAGTCCTTCAGAGTTGTTTTCAGCTCTGGGAAATAGGCAATATTTATGGATGGTATTATATAGGTTTCCTGGAACAGTCCAGTATTTGAGGTAAATTCATACCATAAAGGAAAATTCTGCTTGGTCTTATGGTAGTATATGCCTGAATTGGATGTACCATTAGAAGATATGGTACTTGGATCCATAAAATCTACTTCAACGAATCCATCCGTATGAACAGTCAGACAAAGGTACAATTCCCCTTCTATCTCTGACCGAGCAACATACTTACTCATATTACTATACAGGGAATTACGTGGATCGGTAATGATCTGTTTCATCTTATCAGAAATTACTGGATCATCACTGGACATTTCAAAACCCTCACCAGTGAGCCTCCCCATATAATCTCGGATATATGAGTTGATTTGTGGGTTATGGATAAACTTCTTCCATATTTCCAATTGCATTTCACGGAAGTTGGAAAAATCTTTCTCACTACCAAGCATCTGAAAACCATCTGCATCAACTATGGGAGAACTGTTATCGGAACTGCCTAAAGGAGAACCCCATGGCATAGAAGCAACTATTTCACCAAGTGCTTCATCGGAAAGCGTGTCGATTGTATCTGTAAATTCTTGATTGTCCATCAATAAACCCCTGTATTTCCTTTAGGTTGATGCATCTCACCGAAGTAGACTTCATCGACACGAGGTCTGAAATCATCTAATCCTAGCATCTTTCCTCCATAAATGCAATGCCCAAGTGAAAACATTGCATCATCCTGTACACCATATTTTTCATTCTTTTGTGGTGATCCATAAGCGTTCTTATACGGGTTATGGTCAAACATGGTAGCCTCTTCGACAAACAGATCTTCATCTTTGGCACCTGGTACACAGATAGTTGGTGTCTTGAACAGTCCGGTCTTGAACAAAGTGAACAGCTCGGTAAACATCATGCGCTGCACTTCATACGTTGGTGACAGTGGAGTGAAGATGATTTCATTGGTTTCACACCATTTACCAACATCCCACATACCCCAACGCTCCGAACAGAGACTATCGATACCATCAAACTCAATAATTGCTGACTTGATCACTTCCTTTATATGGTCAAGTTCATTGCTTTCCACGTGCTTAAAATGCAGCATGAAATAGATATATTTCTGGATCTCGGAATCCTCATAATAGATTTCTGGGTTAGATTTGCTGTTTGGTAGACCCTTGGCGACTATGGTTACTATGGTTTTCGCCCCAGCCATCTTGTCAATCTTCAATGGATCTGCTCTATCAACACCACATAATATTGCCCAGTCTGTATTGTATATCTTACCAAGACGTTGCAGATCTCCCATAGAAGCCATTTTAGGGTGTAAAGAACCATCATTCAGGACATAAATATCTTCCACTCGCATCATGCCAGCAAGATAATCGTCCTCGTTCTTCATGTGCTTTGGTCTTTCACCCTTATACCGCTGTTTATAGATATTCGTCCGAGCCAACCGTTGTTCCAGCCTATTGACAATCGTATTGTGCATACCGAGAGCACCATCTACCCCGATATAGTGACAAGCCTCTACCAAAGCCTCACTGAACATCTTCTTATTACCAGATTCCCAGGTATTACGAAAATACCGAGCAAATTCTGCATCAGGAAATTTCGCCTTGTAGGAATCTAGTTGGGCTTGGGTCATCTGGGGATTCCAGAAATCCTTGTAACTGGCATCTGGACTTTGGCGATGGCTGAAGAAGAGATGTGGATCTTCATTCCGTTCCCAAGTTTTAAAGAGCTTGTAGAGGATATGCGATTTCTCGGATACGGTACTGTCAATAACACCGAGTGCATTTGGTATATTTCGAATAGAACCGTCTATCTGGACAAAGAATTTCGGATTCTTCATATCGAACATCTCTGAGAAAGTGTATCCGGTTACGTTGGATACAATACCTGAGAAGCTGGAGATGGAACGAATAAATGAACCAATATTGCCTTTTCTGTCCCGTAATCTGATCTCTTTTTCCTGTACATTACGCTTACCAACAATCTCCAATAGCCGAGGACTGTTGAGGATAATATCACGCATAATGTCAAAGTGGACGAATTTTACCTGGTCTTTAGAGTTGGCACCAAGCATAATCTGTTGACGTGGGAAGCAAAAGAATTTCCATAACTGAATCAAACAGGCGAACAGTGAGTTATGGGTTACAGTAAAATCACCCGTAACATATCGATGATTACCATCCAGCATGAAACCAAAATATTCACCAATACCAGCAGATTTAATCTCTTTTATGCCACTTTCCAGTATAGGCTTAGTCTGTTTTCTTGGTGATGCCTTTCTTCTGGCTACTTTAGTTGGTATCTGGTCACAATCACCGGATATACCGATAGTGTAATATTGCCCAGAGAAATCACGATCCTTAATGGTTTTGGTACACTCATTTATCTCTGCATGAAATCCTAATGACCTGGCAAGAAAGAGAATATCTTCCGATAAGGTTTTCCTCTTCTGTACTATCTGGAAGGAATTTCTATTCAAATAACCATCACTATCAATCAAACCAGCAAGAAGTTGTAACCTGTTTTCCCTGCTGTTTGCTTTGTAGATCTGTGGGATATGTTTGTTGCCCAACAGGTTATATTTACGCAGTTTATCCATTAGACGGTTGGGCTGTTCACCAGCTCCTCTATTAATACTAAAGGAATAGGTTTTTTCAGAATTTGTTGTCCTCTTCTTAAATATCATTCCTAAATGGTCAGCATATTCCCTCATGTGCTGTTCTACTTCAGGTTCCATAGAAACAACTGAAGTACCATTTGAACAACCGTCACCCAACCATATACCAAGAAAGTACGGATCAATGGGTAGTGGTTGTTCTGGAAAGTCTACAGGGATACGGAATAGATGTTGTCGGCGTTTAAAAGCCTTATTTTGTTCCATGAAATCGGATAAATGCATATCATGGACTCTGTTATATTCACGGTCACGTAATGTTAGGACATGGCATTTGGTGACAGTCATCTTTTCACCACGATATGGAATAACATCCCATAGTTCCTCTTTACCATTTCCTAATTGCAATACGTTTCTTGGAGTGCCATCATCCCCCATTAATTGATCACCAATACGCACATCTTCGACCTTTTTAACGGTTCCATCATGCATTAAAACCTTGGAACCCCGAATGGCGCTCTTCCCCTCACCACGCATCCAGCACAGAATAATCAATCTGTAGATGAATTTACCATCTACCATGATAAGACATTCTTCTGCCACACGTTTCTGTTCTTCCCAGATATCTTTCCAGGAGCGACCAGTTACCGGATTTATCTCATCACTGAATTTGGCGATAGGTGTCCAGTTGGCAATTGGGGAATCTCCCTCATAAATAGCCAAACAGATGAACTCCTCACACCATAAACCGAATCCAGTACCACCATTTCGGTAGTCTTCCATTGTATGATCCAATTTCTGTTCCTTTTAGGATTGTTTATGATTCATTTTCTTTTATGTACTGTAAAGCAGATGAAGTGCTATTACAGTTTGGGTAACCATATTTTATTTCAGCAGCATGGCGTGCTTTTGCGGCTTCTAATAAATTTTTATACTGTCCTAGATAGAGAAGTTTTCCTTTTTCTCTAATGGCTGCCTGCCATTTTGCAGTTTTTGTAGCCCAACAAATGCCAACAACCCCTGATGTATTAGCTTTTGTGATACCAACATTCCGGTTATTGCAGGTGCGGCTTACGTGCCGTAAGTTCTTCCAAAAGTTATGATGGCGAACTCTATCTTTATGGTCGATATCATTTTCGGGCATGTATCCTTTCATATACAGAAACGCCAATCGGTGGGCAAAATATACTTTTCCGTCTACACCGATTTCTATGTAACCATTGTTATCCCTACCGGCAACATCACCTACATGCACATTACGGCTTTTTACTATTAACCATGTAAATATACCTATCCTCTTATGGTATTTAAGAACTTCTTTCAACCTTTCTTGGGTTAGCATAATTTATCCTATGATTTCAATACGTTACCTATACTCTATTGCGCATCTTGAACTCTTCTTTCTTAGGTGTACCAGCAAACAGATTATCATAATAATCTTGATCACCAATAACAGCATCAACACCTTTAGGACCACTCTTCTCAAACGCACCGATACTAACCAAACTGCTGATGCTATCAGATATTGCCTTAATACATGCCCGCAATTCTCGTAACACTGGATTAACATTTATACCACGTTTCGAAACATAGGAAACTTTAGCACCAAAGGCAGCAATCTTGATATCGATCAATTGATTGAATAAGGGGATGACCTCTAAACCAAGTCGGAATAAAGCCATCTTATTCTCAGAATCTATCTGACCGTGCATAACATAATGCACATAATCCAGATACTCAGATCGCACCCGGCATCGACCATGCTTCTCATAGGGACATACTGCAAAGATGGTGCAGTCCTCCTCTTCACATTGGATTATGGCATCCCACTGCACAACAGATGTACCATCATGTGTACTGCCTTTGTAAATCTCAACATTACCAATTCTATTACGACTGTCACCTTTATCTGGCCTTGGTCCTCTCTTACCCATCTATTCAACCCCTCTTAATTCTACATACTTCAATTAACTCTGGATAATTCCGTCGAGTTAACACTTTACTGGCTTTCTAGAGTATATTATCTACATGGATTGTACCAGTAATCCCTTAGAACTAACCCACACCATCTCTTCTGGGATTTTCCGCAAATAATCGGTCATTGCAATCTATCCATATACAAATTATACCGCCGAGTAAACTCAGCAAAAGAAATCTCTTTAATAGAAACCAACTCAGAAACAGATCCATTCAACCGATAAACTCTCTCAAAACAACCACTATCCGTAAACATTATCTCTTTTGATGGTACAAGAAACAGACAAACACCATCCACAGAAAATGATTCCTCCATACACATCAACGAACTACTCATAACTAACTCTCTGGTATACTATATACATTCCATAAACAAAGGAGCCTATACAGAATAAACCGTCAACTACCCTCATTTCTAATGGTACAATTAATAATGCTGGAAGCATTAGAATTGCTGGGTAGATCTTATACAGTGGTCTTGGTATCCAGATCCTCATATTCTCCTCCCTTGTTGGTTAACTTCTACAATGGATTATACATTTGGTTGTTATAGAAGTCAATTCCTTTATATTCTCTGTATTTTACCCTTTCTTTCCTGTAAATCATCATTCTTTGTGTGCAAATTTCAACAATCATAGCATAGGCTGTACAATCACATACCTCTCTGTAAAACGCTCTCACATCTTAATCTAAGCGGTCTGTTTACTATGGTGTGCAAAATTTTCCTTCCAAATTACAAGAATGTGTTTACTGGTGTGGCTTTTCTGTGGGAACTTGCTTTTGGTGTATGGTCTTGTCGTTAGGTTACTTTGACGGTGACAGCGGTGTTGTGGGCGGTGTTTAGTGGGCGATTACGTCGACAGAAGCAGAGCTGTGCAGACCACTCCAAAAAGTAACATTCGATATTTTTAGCCAGATAACCACAGTTGGAAAAGTAACATTCGATATTTTTAGCCAAAAGACCACTCCAAAAAGAAACATTCGATATTTTTAGCCAAAAAATTACGGGGGCGTACCCGTACTACAGTAACAGAGCAGGTTAAATAAAAATTCAAGGGAGGGGGATAAAATTATGAATATTTAGAACAGGACAGGCGAGCCTTAAAGAATGCCTTAATGCGAGTAATGCGCCTTTATGCGATTCGCTGAAAATAACTTGACAAAGAGAAGTACATAATTTACTTATGAGTAAACTTAGATTGCTTGCTTAACAGGCAAGGCAAGCAATCCTACTTACATGCCTGAACAGGAGTTTACAATGAATATCTTTAAACAAGCAGAACAAGTAAAGGCAAAGGCTGATTCGACTAAGAGGGGTAATCAGGTTGCACTCAAGAGTACAATCACAGTCCCTTGTTTCAAGGGACTGTACAGAAAGGGTGAGCCTTACACTATCAAGGTCAAACAGGGAAAAAAGAAAATTGATGTCTCTGTTAAGCCCCTTACAGGCGCTTTCATTCTTAGTTATTTTACTTGTCTTGCAGCGTGCATCGTGCAAGACGAGAACGCATACAGGGAAGCATCAAACAGTACAGGCTTGAACGAAAAGCCCCTTGAACCTGTACAGCTCACTTCGTATCTCATAGAGGTGTTGATTGCAAGTGAAGGTTTTTGCCTTGACGATTACAAACAGGGTAAGACTCAAGGTGCAAAGCGTGTTGAATCGCATCTTAAGGCAATGAAAGAACAACGCGACATTGACATTGTAATATCTGATTCAGTCATTACAGGCTTGAATCAAGATATAGTTCAGGCTGTCCTGTCTGCAATCTAATCTAAACAATCAGCACCCTGTCTGTATGAAGGGTGCTTTTCCTTTTGAGGTGACATTATGTACGAATACGAAGAAATTGATGAAACGATGCTGTTTGAATTAAGCATAGATGATATTTACGAGATTGCTGAGGAATGCAATATCCCTGTTGCTGAACTAATCAAGGGGCTGCAGTATGAAGATTAAAAATAGAGCAGGAATTGCCGCAGCCAGGCGTCGCAGGAACGATATTATCCTTGCAACATTGACCGTTGCAATCACGACAGGATGCGTATTTTTGTTTTTCTATAAACTGTACGAGGTAACATTATGAATTGTCTGGTATTCGAATATGAAGGACAAAAGGAGCTGATTCATATAGGCACACACTCCCAGTGCTATAAAACGTTATGCAGTTTCAATACTGCATATGATTTATTAAAACGGCACTTTGTGGTGCCTGGTGTTCAGGCCGAAGAATTTATGAATTTACTGTATATTGAATTACTGTCTGAATACGAGCGCAAAAACAAATAACAGGATGGGCCGGTGGCGATATGCTGCCGGCCCTTTTTTGTTGGTTGGAATTCCAACACCCAACCCAGGCCCCAACCCGTTACCTTGCCAGCGACGGGCTCCAACCAGAGTCCAATCCATCCTGTACTCATCACCAACTCCAACCAACCACACACGGAACCAACCCGTCCTGTTCTTCATATACGTGGCCAATATCCGTCCGCAAAACGATGCCTAAGCGCCGTCACCACGGGGTGTTTTGGTACAATCCATTCCACATCCAACCAGATGTTTTCTACGGGCTTTCCCCAATGAGTTTCCGCAAAATATGCTGCGAAGATCCCAATCGTTTTCCGTCCATTTACAGTGCGTTTACCCCAATGACTTTCCAAAAATCACAGCAAAATAATGTGACCTTTCCCCAATGACTTTCCATCCATTTACAGTGCCTTGTTCCCAATGACTTTCCAAAAATCACGAGAAGTTATTTTGGGCTTTCCCCAACGACCTTCCACAGAATAGGGGCAAAACACAGTCATTTTGAACCATACCACCACTCCATTACATTACACAGTAAAGAGTTCAGTTCCCTATACGTCAAAACTAACTCGTCCTGTAATTGTTATGTGGTCGGCGGAAACAACTTTTCGCTTGTTTTGTTGCCATACCCGTCATACCACCCAATATTTCTCTATTCATAGAACCAACCCATCCTGTACTGGTTATTGTATAGGAAAGAGGCAAGAATCGTGGCTTTTGGCATAGGAATGGGTTGGTTTTCGCCGCGGTTGCGGTTTCCCGACCCATTACATACTCATTATCATGCGTTTTAACCATACCGTGGCTGATTGGTAAGCGCCGTCACCACGGGGAAAGTACAATTCCATGTGTTTGTGCTGTTTCCGTATCTCTATGCACGGAATGGGCTGGTATGCGGTGGCTGGAAGTGGTTCTATATGGCTGGAAACCCTGTACAGTTACAGCACAGTTTTCCTGTTATCGGTGCTGTGCTGTGGCGGGTACGGATGTGCGTACAGCATACGGAATACGTGTTTGGGCTGGATTTTTCGAAGTCGGTTGGAATCTGGCTCCACCTCTGCCCCATCCCAATTACAAACCAGCGGCCTCTCACGGTTCCCAATGACCAACCAGCACCATTCCAACCATTCCAACCAGCAATTTCTCTTACTTCTTTCTACAACAATCTTTCCACTTTTAATGGTTAACCATACCACTATTTACTGTATCTATATACTTTAACAGCCAATAAACAATAACCATTCCATTATATAACAATACTATTACCTTTACCTTATACAATACCTTCTCTATTAGTTTATACCCTGTTTACTTATTCCATACCGTTATATCCTTATTGTTTGATATACTCTCTTCCTTAAAAATTATTATACTGGTCGGCGGATTACTCCAGAAACCAATATATACTCGGTTATTCTGTGCCAAGAAATTACTTATAAAAAGTATTGCGATCCGTATACTTATATGTTATACTTAGTACTCTTAAATAGTGAATCCGACTGATGCAGAGCAGTCGGTTTTACTCCTGCATACTTCTCTGTTAATGGTACATTATGAATCCACTTGAGCATCATTCTTTGGTAGAATTAATTTCTTGTCGAGAACAGGTTTGTTCTTCTTCGGAAGGGACTTTTACACTCCGTTCGTATCACTATTCCTATTTACATCTTACTGGGTCAATACGAGATGGTTGGTGGCATCACATTACGGTTTCAAATCTGTCTCAATTTCTTAGTAG
>Ga0210011_1004457_pt1 | contig 10128 bp, 5 predicted proteins | sample CryGeymeta201502_FD_183972 | JGI IMG/M metagenome (GOLD analysis project Ga0210011, IMG submission 183972) | Groundwater microbial communities from Crystal Geyser aquifers in Utah, USA - Crystal Geyser metaG 2015-02 (SPAdes) (version 2) | ecosystem: Environmental > Aquatic > Deep subsurface >...
ATCTCATAACCGGCCACTTCCGGCAGGCTGTTTAAGTAGGCTTTTAACTGCTCATAATTCATGCCGGCTAAACTATCTTTCTTTATCACCTTGGCGCTGTCTTTTAGGGTCGCCTTGGCTTCAAAAATAACCTTAACTTCGGCCAGGCCTTGGCTTAAATCAACCTTAGCCAAACTATAGGCCAGGTTTTGCTTGGTAAATTCCGCGATTTGCTTATCGTCGGCCAAAGTCGCCGCCAGTTTGATTTTTGCCCGTTCGTAAATGTCATTATCGCCAAAGGCAATTAACGTGACCATGGCTTTCATTTTGATGGTAAAATTTCGTTTTTCCTCGCCGACTTTGCCTTGGACTTCCTGGCTGATTGAATTATTGTCCACTTGATAAAGCCTTTGGCTATATTCGCCATAAGCCTGGCCGAGTTGCTTGCCGGCATTGGCCAGCAAATTATTTTTTAATTCCTTGACCGCGTTGTCAAGATCGCTTTGCTGGATGGTATATTTGATTTTCTCGCTGTATTCCATAGCCTGGTTGCTTTGGGCGTAAATTTTGTCCTGGATGCCGGCCCAAAGTCCGGGAATGGTAAATTTGCTCGGGCCGATGGCCATTTCCGGCTTGGCTTGGTCGGCATAAACTTCGGCCACCACCTGTCCGCCGGCCGGGACATTAACGGTGTTTTTCAACCGGAAAAGTTTGTTGCCAGCGCTTAACAGCCTGGTGGTGGCGACCAAGGGCTGATTTTTTATGTAATTATTGACAATCGTAACTCGGCCGACAACTTCCTCGCCTAAAACCTCTCGGCCGCTGGAAGCAAAAGTTTTAGTCTCCTCCACCGGCACCGACTTAACCACTCCGGCGATTTGCGCCGGGCTGGCGCCGGAGCGATTGGCTTGATTGATGATTTCCACGCTTAGGCTGTCGGCAATTTTTTCTTTAGCTGAAATAATGACGATTTTAACTTTGGCAAAAGTGAAAAACCAGACTGCTCCGAGCAGCACTGCGGTTAAAACCGCGAAGCTCACTGCCAACCGGCGGTAAAGTTCTTTCGGGTCGCGTTTTTTCACTAGTAAATTCTGGCCAACTTTAAAATCAGCTTTGGGCATGGCCGGTTTAGCCGCTAAATTTTCGCTTAATTTAAAAGGGGATTTGTCTATTTTTTTCTTAACCGCTTTTCTCCGTGGTTTTTTTGGTTTAACTTGGACCGGGCTGGTTGAATTTCCTTCTGGCATATGATTTGGATAAAATATTATAATATTATTTTACCAACTTTCCCGCTTTTTGTCTAATAGCCGGTTGATTTCCTCGATTAACGTTTGGCTATAATTGATTTTAAAGTCAGTTTCCACCAAATTAGTCCGGCCGCCGGCCGATAATTTAAAAAATACTTTTTTATCGCCGACGTTTTTGGCTAGGGTCTGTTTTAATCTTTCCAGGAGCGCCGCGTCGGCGGCGCCGTTCAGATTAATGTAAATTTTATCCTGGTTTAAGGCCAAAAATTCTGAAGCCGGCGGGCGAGCCAGCTTGGCTGGCGGCTGAACAAAAATTTTTCTGGCCTGGCCGTTGGCCTGGCCGTTGGCTACAAACTTGTTGACCGCTTCGGCGGTGGTCGCGGCGGTAAGTTCCATGACTTTATTGCACAACAACTTAACTTCTTGGTCTTTATCCGATAATTTCCCCTGGCAAAGCACCACCTTGCCTTCCTGCCAAAGCAAATTATTTTCTTTTAAAATGCTAGGAAAAACCAAAACTTCCAGGCCGCCGGCGGTATCTTCAATTTTCACGAACAGCATCGGCTCATTGGAACGGGTAATGATTTTTTTTATCTTAGTGATGACGCCGCCGACACAAACCTGATAATCACTAAGGTGCTCGGCCAGCCGAGCGACCGGCAACACCGCCTGATTTAAAATCTGCTTGAAGTCGGAAAACGGATGCTCGCTGATGTAAAGGCCGAGCAATTCTTTCTCCCAAGCTAATTTTTCTCTTGCCTCTGCTTTAGGCGAGGCTTCCAGTTTCAGCTGGCGGCTAAAATTGACGCTGGGCGCGTCCATAAACAGGCTGGCCTGGCCGTTAGATTTTGCTTTGGCGGTTTCGCGGTTAAATTCCAAAATGTTCTCCAGATTGCCTAAGAGCTGGCCGCGCTCGCCGAAATTATCCAAACCGCCGGATTTAATCAAGCTCTCCAAAGATTTTTTATTCAAATCTTTATCGCAAACCCGCTCTAATAAATCAGTCAGGTCTTTATAGGGGCCGTTCTTTTTGCGCTCTTCAATTATTTCTTCGGCAATATGGCCGCCGATATTTTTAATGGCCTTAAGGCCGAAACGGATGGTGCGCGGCACCTCGTCTGGACTGACCGCCGCGTTTTTTTCCGTGCCCGAGGTAACCACGGTGAAGGAAGCAAACGATTGGTTGATGTCCGGCGCTGAGACGGCTATGCCCATATGGCGGCACTCGTCAATCTCAATGGCGATGCGGTCGGTATTCTGCTGGTCGGAGGTGAGTAGCGCGGCCATGAATTCGGTCGGCCAATGGGCTTTGAGGTAGGCGGTTTGGTAGCCGATTAAGGCGTAGCAGGCGGCATGCGACCGGTTAAAGCCATAGCCGGCGAACGGCTCAATAAAGGAAAAAATCTTTTCGCCCAGCTGGCTGGTGATGCCGTTTTTGACGCAGCCGTCAACGAATTTCTCTTTTTGCTCGGCCAAAAGTTTGGGGATTTTTTTACCCATGGCTTTTCTCAAAACGTCGGCGTCGGCCATGGTGAAGCCGGCTAAATCGCGGGCGATCTGCATTACCTGTTCCTGATAAATGGCCACGCCGTGGGTTTTGGCCAAAATCGGTTCCAGTTTTTGGTGCAGATAATTCGGCTTTTTCCGGCCGTGTTTGCCGTTAACATAATCCGGAATCCATTCCATCGGTCCGGGCCGATAGAGCGCCACCATGGCGATAATATCTTCAAACTCGGTGGGTTTAAGTTCGCGCAAATACCGTTTCATGCCGCTTGATTCAAACTGGAAAACGCCCGTGGTTTCGCCAGCCTGGAATAATTTATAGGTGCGCTCGTCATGCAAAGGAATTTTATCAATATTTATTTCCAGGCCCCGGGTGTTTTTCATAATCTTAATGGCCGATTCAATGATGGTTAAATTTTTCAGCCCCAAAAAATCCATTTTGAGTAGGCCTAAATCTTCCACCGGGTGGAGGGAAAATTGCGAGATAATCGTGCGGTCCGATGATGAAGCGTATTGCAAGGGCACGTATTCGGTCAAAGGCTCCTTGGTAATTACCACGCCGCAGGCATGAGTGGAGGCGTGGCGCGCCACGCCTTCCAGGCGCTTGGCGTAATCAATTATCCGCCGCGCCGCTTCGTCGTTTTTATAAATTTCTTTCAACTCGCCGATCTCGCTAACCGCTTCTCTGATTTTAGAAAACATCGGAATCATCTTGGCCAGCTTATCGCACAATTCATAAGGGTAATTAAGCGCCCGGCCGACGTCGCGGATGGCGGCCCGCGCCGCCATCGTGCCGAAAGTAATGATTTGCGCCACATGGTCCTTACCGTATTTATTTTCTACGTAGCGCAAAACTTCGTCGCGCCTAATGTCGGCGAAATCCATGTCAATATCAGGCATGGAAATCCGGTCCGGATTTAAAAACCGCTCAAATAATAAATCATATTTCAACGGGTCAATGTTGGTGATATTTAACAAATACGACACCAGCGAGCCGGCGGCCGAACCGCGGCCCGGCCCGACCACAATTTTGTTGCTTTTCGCCCAATTGACGAAATCCGCCACAATCAAAAAATAAGACGGCCAGCCCATTTTTTTTATGACCGACAACTCATAATCCATGCGCTCTTTGATCGCCGGCTCGATTTGTTCATAATTTTTGCCGTAGCGCTCAACCAAGCCGCGGCGGCATAAATTGTCCAAATAAGTCTCAATTTCCTGGCCGTCCGGCACGGGGAAATAAGGCAGCTGGGTTTGCCCCAATTCAATTTCCAAATCGCAGGCCTCGGCAATTTTTTGCGTGTTGTCAATCGCCTCCGGCACTTCTTTAAAAGCCTCAACCATTTCCTTAACCGACCGAAAGGAATAATCGCCGCCCAGCATAATCAGGCGGTCGCGGTCTTCTTTTTTCTTTTTGGTTTGGAGGCACAAAAGAACATCCTGAGGCTCGTCGTCGTCCTTGTTTAAATAATGAATATCATTGGTGGCGACCAGGGGCAAATTGAGTTCGCGCGAAAAATTAATTAAGGCTTGATTGACCTCGGCCTGATGCTCCAGGTTGGGATGATGCTGCAGCTCCAAATAAAAATTTTCCGGCCCGAACAGTTCGGCATATTCCAAGATTCTTTTACGCGCCTTATCAAGTTTTTCGGCAATAATCAGTTGAGGTATTTCGCCGGACAAACAAGCGGTTAAGGCAATCAAACCCTCGCCGTGTTTCTTTAAAACTTCCCAGTCAATCCGAGGCTTATAATAAAAGCCTTCCAGGTGGGCGATGGAAGTGAGTTTGATTAAATTTTTGTAGCCGATTTGGTTTTTGGCCAGCAGCACTAGATGATAATTACGTTCATCGGCTTTTATTATTTTGTTCAGCCGCGAAACCGGCGCCAGATAAGCTTCCACGCCGATAACCGGCTTAAGCCCGGCCTTTTTGCATTTTTGGTAAAACTCGATTACGCCGTACATCACGCCGTGGTCGGTTATGGCCAAGCTGGTTGAACCTTCTTCTTTGGCCTTAGCGATAAGCTCGTCAATTTTAGTCAAGCCGTCAAGCAAAGAGTAATGGCTATGGACATGGAGATGGGAGAATTTCATATATTCTAATATAACATTTTGCCAAAAAAAATGCCAACAAAAAAACCGGTCTAAAAAACCTATTTTTCTTGCTTCCTGCTTCTTATTTTTTTATCTTTTCCACCATCTCCCCCAACTCTTCATCTGAATAAAAATAGATAATAACTTCCCCGCCTTTGCCTTTGCGCTTAATTTCGGCTTTAGTGCCAAAAAATTCCCGAAAAGCGAATTCTTTATCTTTATCCGCGTAGTTAATCTTGATGCGCGCCATTTTGGTGCCGCCCATTGCCCTAGTTTCTTTCATGGCGTCTTCAATGGTCATTTTATTTAAAAGGATTTTTTTTAATAACGCCAGCTGCTTGGCTTCGCTTTCCAGTCCCACGATGGTTTTGGCGTGCCCCTCGGTAATCCGGCCGTCAATCAAAGCCGCCTGAATTTCTTCCGGCAGATTTAACAGCCTTAGAGTATTGGTGATGACCGGCCGCGATTTACCCAAACGGATGGCCAATTCTTCCTGGTTTAAATTAAATTCGTCTATCAGTTTGCGATAAGCCAGGGCGGCTTCAATGGCGTTCAAATCTTCGCGCTGGAGATTTTCCACCAAGGCCACTTCCAGTTTCTGCTGTTCATCGGCTTGCCTAATAATTACCGGCACGGTCGCCAGGTTTAAAATTTTAGCGGCGCGCAAGCGGCGTTCGCCGGCAATTAATTCGTAGTCGCCATTTTTTTGCGTAACAATCAAGGGCTGGATGATGCCATATTGTTTAATGGATTCAATCAATTCATTAAGCTGATGCTCATTAAAATTTCGGCGCGGTTGCATGGGATTGACCTGGATTCTGTCCAGGCTGATTTGCAAAACCTGGTCTTTATCAGCTTCGCTCACCACGCTAACCACCGCCTCCCCGCTAATGGCGGTCGCGACTTTTTTAACTTTTTGGGGGATCAGGGAAGACAAGCCCCGTCCAAGACTATTGTTTGCCATAATATACTTATGTCATTGCGAGCGACCGCAGGGAGCGAAGCAATCTCTGGTAAACTTCTTCGAACCTGAGATTGCTTCGTCGCCCCATTGGGGCTCCTCGCAATGACAATATTATAATTAATTATTACCATCTTCTCTCCAAATCAATCACTTCGCGCGCCAACTTCTCATAGGCCCGCCCGCCTTTTGATTTCGGGTCATAGTACAAAATCGTCCGGCCGTAGCTGGGCGCTTCGGCCAATTTCTCATAGGCCCGCCCGCCTTTTGATTTCGGGTCATAGTACAAAATCGTCCGGCCGTAGCTGGGCGCTTCGGCCAATTTCACCGAACGCGGAATAATGCTTCTAAAAACCCGGTTAGGAAAATATTGATACAGCTCGTTCATAACCGAGCCGGACAGGCGGTTGCGCCGGTCAAACATGGTGATGACCGCGCCCATGATGCTTAATTCCGGCTTTAAATTATTTTGCACCAGACTGATGGTTTCCAAAAGCTGTCCCAAGCCTTCCAGGGCGAAATATTCGCTCTGAATGGGAATTAAAACTTCATCGGCCGCCACCAGGCTATTGACGGTTAAGAGCCCTAATGACGGCGGCCCGTCAATGATAATGTAATCGTATTCGTCTTTAATTTCATCTAAAATTCGAGCCAGTTTAAATTCCCGGTCATCCAGATTGACCAGCTCAATGCCGGCCCCGGCTAAAGCAATCGTAGCCGGTGCGATTTTGTAGCCGTCTTGCAAGGTGTATTTTATAACCTCAAAAATCGGCTTATGGCCGATGATAGCTTCATAAATGCCGTGCTCCAAATTTTTATGGTCAATGCCCAGGCCGGAAGTGGCATTAGCCTGCGGGTCAATGTCCACCAGTAGCACCTGCTTGCCTGAATGCGCCAGATAAGCGCCCAAATTCAAAGCCGTGGTGGTCTTGCCCACCCCGCCTTTTTGATTGACGATGGAAATAATTTTACCCATTTTCTTAATAGCCCCCTTTAACAAAGGGGGTTAGGGGGATTTAATCTTTTTTTATTTTACTTTAATATTATAACTCATTTTTACCTTCTTTGACAAATTAACAAAAAAACTTTATTATAATATTGTCTAAAAAACCAGCCGGTTTGCTGGTTTTTGTTAAATTTGCCGATGTGTTGGAACCGGTAGACAAGAAGGTCTCAAAAACCTTTGGGAGCAATCCCGTGTGGGTTCAACTCCCACCATCGGCACCAAGAAGCCAAACAAGGAGTTTGGTTTTTTGTGTACTTTAAAACTTGGTTGTCATTCCGGCTCGGTGGCCGGAATGACAAATTGATATTACTTCTTCAGTTCATACGCCCTAATCGCTTCCACCACTTTGGAATCGGCTTTCAGGTCTTCCACGAACAACACCTGGCTTAAATTAATGGACATCTTGTCTTCCGGCCCGTGGATTTCATTGCCCAGCTTAACTAAAGAAAAATTATCCACCTCGGCCGAGGTGGCTGGTTGCTCAGCCGAAGTCTGTAAGTCGCCGGCGGTGCGCAAATAATAGATGTCCTCCAGTACCAAAGTCTGCTGATTGGCATCCGTAACTTTGCCGAAATAGACCTGGCCGTTAGATAAAAACACGGCCTGGTATTTGGAAAAATCCGCCCAATCGGACAAACGGCCGAAATTTCTGGTGTCGCCGCCCAATAAACCGTTAAAAATCATGAGCAACAGCAAAGCCGCGGCTAAAATTACCACCGTCCAAAGAATAGTTTGGCGCTTTTCCCGGCTGCCCAGACACCACTCGGTAATTTTGTTAAACATAAATTTTATTGCTTTAATGATTTAATTTTATTGATAACCTCCTGGTTTCCTGGATTTAATTCTAACACTTGCCGGTAATATTTCAAAGCCTCGGCCGTCTCCCCCTTAACTTCGTAAGCGATGCCCAGGCTGTACAAGCCGTTGGCGTGGTTAGGCGAAACGGTTAAAACCAGCTTGAATCTTTCCACGGCTTTGTCAATTTGGCCGTGATTATAATAATATCTGCCCAGTTCATAAAAAATTTCCGGGTCGAAAGTCGCCGCGGCCAACTGATTTAACAGGTCAAACGCCAGCTTGTCTTTTTGGTTTTTTAAATAAACTTTGGCCAAGCCGAACTTGGCTTCATAATAATCAGGCTTCAGTTCCGATGCCCGTTTAAAATATTTTTCCGCGTTAACTGCGTCATCATTGTTAAAATAGGCTTTGGCCAATTCGGTCGCCAACACCGGATTGGTCGGCTCGAGCGCTAGAGCGCGGCTAAAAGACTCAACCGCCCAGGGCTCGCTGTTAAAAGTCAAAGGCGAGGCGTCGCGATAAATCATGCCTAAAGTTTCCCAGGCCGCGACCGAATTCGGCGTCAGCCAAGCGGCTTGCCTCCCCTGATCAATCGCCGAAGCGATATTGGCTTTAAGGTAGCTGCCGTCTCTTTTATCCTTCGGCTGCCGGGCTTCAATTTTCAGCCGATTTAAATAAAATTTAGCCAAACTGATTTCATAATTATGCCGCTTCGGGTTTAATTTGCCGGCGGCGGCTAAGCCAGCCTCCCGATCAGCTCCGCGCGCGGCCAAAACGTCCGCGGCAAAAAATTTTATTTCATAAACCGCCAAAGCAAACCAGCCGGCGGCGGCTAAAAATAAGACCAACAGCCAAAACTTTCGCCATTTTAAATTTTCGGCTAAACTAATTATTTTTTCTTTAAATACCACCGCGTCCCGCGTTTGCCAAAAAGCAACCAGCAGACCCAAAAACAGCCAGCCAGAAAAATTTAAAACCGTATTGGTTTGGAAAAATATCTGGCAGAGAAAAAGCCAGAGGAAAACCGAAAACAAGGTAATGGCTAAATTATAATCCCCGCTTTTGCCCTCGGTCCGCCAGGCTCTGCCATGCTTAATTAATAATTTAACGTTTAAATAAATAATCAAGCTCGCAATCAAAAAATAACCAAGCAGCCCCAGCAATCCGTAAGTCGCCGGCAGCTCCAAAATCTGCGAAGCGCTTTTGTCAAATCTGACCTGCCAAAGCGGATTTTGATTTAATTCGGCCGGCCGGTAAAGGGAAAAGTCGTAGGCAAAAGTTCCCGGGCCGCTGCCCAAAAACGGGCTGGCCTTTAAAGCTTGCTTGGCGATTGCCAACGCCGGACTATAATCTAAAATCGCTTCCTGGGGCGGCTTCAAGCCCAACCAGGACGAATTTACCGATACCAAAACAATCACAATTAAAATCAGACCGCCGCCGAAAATATAACGTTCGGATTTTTTCAGTTTGCCGGTTAAAAATAAGCCGACCACCGCGGCCGCGGCGGTGGTTAAAAAAATTCCCAAGCTATAAAGCGAGCCCCCGGCCGGATTAAACCAGGGCGAGCTAAGCCAGTTTGGCGCCTCGACGGACAACAGTTTTAAAAAACCAACCCTGGCCGAAAAACTTACCGCCGCGGCCGCCAAGGCCGAGTAAATAAATAATTTCAGCAAATCATAAATCTTTTTCGCGCTGTCGGCGACGCCGGTATTAATGAGCAAAAAATAAAATATCACCAGGCTTAAAAGCCCCAGCCAAGCGTCGGAAAATCGGCCATAGTAGCCGAAGAAAGAAGAAAACCGATCCAAGCTGAAAACGGCAGACGCGGCGGCCAAGAGCAGAAACAGCAGGATGGGCAAATTTAAAATATTAGTTTTAATTTTCAGCTGTTTTTGCCTAATTGTTTTAAAAAGCCATAAAAATAAAGCTAAGGGCATAACCAGCCAAAGCAAAAATTGCTTGTTAAATTCAAAAAATTCCGCGGTCCAGGGCAAAAAAAACAAAGGCAGGAGGAAAACGGTGCCTTTTAATAACGCCGCAATAACCTTTTCTAATTTATCGGTGATTTTGTCTGGCATGTTTTAATTTTCAATTCTTGCCTCCCGGCCCGCAAATACGTCCTTAATGAAAACCGCCAAAGCCGTGGAAACCGGGATGGACAAAACCGCGCCGAAGATGCCGGCCAATTTAAACCCGGCCAGTATGGCCAGGATGCTGATAATCGGGTTTAAGCCCACCGCTTTCTGCATGACTTTGGGCTGAAGAAAATTGCCTTCAATAAAATGGATGATATAAAACAAAATTACGGACAAAACCGCCAAGACGCTAGACTCTGTGAAAGCGATAAACACGGCCGGGATGGCGCCGAAAATCGCTCCCTGTAAGGAATGAAAGAAAACAGGCCGACTAAAATCGCCAACACCGCGGCGTAATTAACGCCCAAAATTTCCAGGCCGATATAGGACATGACAGCCAAAGACAAAGCGATAATCAGCTGGCCGCGCGGCCAGTAGCCCATTTTTAACTGCAGGCGATTGACT
>Ga0210011_1004467_pt1 | contig 10112 bp, 9 predicted proteins | sample CryGeymeta201502_FD_183972 | JGI IMG/M metagenome (GOLD analysis project Ga0210011, IMG submission 183972) | Groundwater microbial communities from Crystal Geyser aquifers in Utah, USA - Crystal Geyser metaG 2015-02 (SPAdes) (version 2) | ecosystem: Environmental > Aquatic > Deep subsurface >...
TTTTATGTCAGAAAACATACTTTTATACTTATATATTTATATACTTTTATGTACTTATATCCATATATACTTATATAATTATTATTTAATTTTAAAATTCAAACAAGAATAAATATCACTATACTTAATACCATAATAAGTAAGAGTTAAATAATAAATTATAGTTATTATTAATTAAAAACAATGAAGAAAATAATTCAAACTGACTCAAGCAGAATGAAATTGGATCCTAAAGAAAGTATGAGTCCGAACACTAATAATAAAAATTCAGTTGTAAACATCCAACAAACATCAGAAATCGACAGAAGTCCACAATCTAATAACAAAAATGACTATAAAAATGTAGTTGGAAAGATGAAAAATACTATATTAGTTAAGAAGATAACAACCCCGATCAATAAAAACGCAAAAGAAAATGATATAAACCCTCAACCGGTGAATGTTACAAAGAAACCTTATAATATTGTATTACCTAATAAAATACGTTCTGATACTGGTGATAAAACAAGTATTGTGAATAATGATACTGAACGCATAACGGCTTTAATACCACAGCCGTATACTTATATTAATTCGAAGGAGATTAGAAATATAACTAATAAATCAGTAAATAAAAAAAGAAACGTTCATATAATACCTGGTTTCGACGACAGCCGTACTCACAAGATGAAAAACGTAATTACAAACAAAAATAATAACTCTTTTACCAATCCAAACACATTTACCTTTAGCGATGAAGCTAAACAGAAAAATACAAGAAGTACTCATGACTTAAGTTTAGACAGAAAAGACGCTAGAAAAAATATTAAAAAGCAGTTTTTAGATGAAAATTATCCTGATAAGTATGTAATGAGAAAAGAGTTTATGGACCACGAGAAAAAGAATTATTTAAAAACAGATTTTTCAGACGATGATGAAGATAATTTTAGTAATAAGAATAATAAGAATAGTAATAGTAAGAATATAATAACTAATGATAATAAGACAACTATAAAGACAAATTTGAACCAAGTTAATCAAGTTAACCAAGTTAATCAAGTTAACCAAGTTAATCAAGTTAACCAAGTTAACCAACCAAATCAACCAAATCAAGTTAACCAACTGACTCCAAGTATTTTGCCTATTAAAACTATTACTGTTAATCCAAGAGTATATGAAAAAGAAAAGAATGAGTTACTTAATTCAATGAAAATAAACAATTTGACAAATACTGCTAATATAAACCCTATTAGACAACCAGAAAAACACGGTGGTTCAGTAAAAGAAGACTACATTAGCATTCACAATCAAAATAACTTTACAAGTAAATTTTTAGATTTTACTTCTGAAAAATCTGATAAGCAAGATAAAACTGAAAAGATAAAAATAACCCAACAAATAATTCAAACAGACACCTTTAAAAATCCTAAATCCAATAAAACTAACATAAGAAAGATTAATGTAGAGGAAACATCTCCTAAAAGTAATTTTACACAAAAATCAGACGGAAGAAGAATAATCACAACAGATAACAGTAATAATCCTACTAATTTAAATTTTAAATTTTCAAAAGTGGAAAAAGATAAAGAGAGAGTAATAATGAAAGAGAATATGTTTAAAGATACAGACCTAGAAAAGCTTTCAAATTTAAATTTAGATGGAAGTAAGTCGACATCAAGTCAATATGAAGGAGAACAAGTAACGTCACCTGTTAATTTTACTAGGCAGAATACAAATGATAATAACAACCTAGACAAATTTAAAAAAATAACAGTAATCAACATAGAAAAGAAGAATTTAATTAGAGATAAACTTAAAACAAATAAATTTAACGAAAGGCCTATTAACAAAATATGTACAAATAAAGACAAGGACGCTCAATCAGCGTATTCGAAAAGCAATACATCAAACACTGCAATAACTGTTAACTCTCAAAATCAAAATATTAAAGAAAATCTCGAATGTGCAACTCCTCATTCTCAAAGTTCTCAAAAGAAAAATACAATTAATTTTCATCAGCATACTAATTTTAATTTCAATAATTTAATCAACATAAATGTGCTTAATAATGGGACCAATAGTAATGGAAACAAAAATGGAAACAACAATAACAATAATGTTAATAATATTAATAACAATCTACAAGAATCAAAATCAACTACCAGCCAATGCGGTGATAATATTTCTCACGCCAGTGACTCCAGAAGAAGCGAAGCTATTTCTTATTACTCAGGAATTATGAGTAAAAACGTAGGACTAGGATTCGGCCTAAAAAAGCCAGACGATTCTTCTAGTGTTAAGTCAACTAACTCTAATATTATATTAGGAAAAAAGAAAATAACTACAATTGATAAGTTAGTACTTAATAAAAATACAGGGAAAAATAATGTCCTCAAAAGTAAACTTAATCATATTGAAGCACCTTCATTTACAAATTCTATTAAAGGTTCTATTAATATTCCAGAAAATTTACATACTGTTGCTAATATAGGAAATGATGAGAGTTCAACATTTTCTATTGATAAATTAAATGATAAGTCGACTAATAAACTTTTATCAAGTTATAATCCGAATGAAGGTAGAAATAAAGAGATACCTTTTAAAACTAGTTCCGTCCAAAAACTATCTAAATTAAATATAGTCAAGAATCTAGGAAATACTTCAAATACTTCCAATTCTAACTTTAATTCTAACAAAAGTTTAAGTAGGAATCATATGGACAAAAACAGGAAGTTAGGAAAATCGAACAGTATAAGTAGTAAAAATAAATCAATGATTCATAAAGATCAAATTAGTATTGAAGCAGAATCACTTCTAGATGAAGAAAAAATATTTATGTCTAAACAAAGTAAAATATTTGTTGTAATATAAAATTAGCTTTTAAACATAAAAATGAAAGCTTAGAAAGTAGTAATAATAAAAAAAGTGGAAGTCTTAGATATTCATCATTTTCTTCAAAATCTTGTGAAAAACGAAGTAAAAGTAAGGCTCATCATAACAAAATATAATAATAAATAATTTTTAACATTTTTATTAGAATCAATAAGCAACTCAATGAGTTTAAATAAGAAAGGCATTGATCCAGAACAAAGTATATCGTTTATCTATTCTGATATTGATGACGAAGAAATACACAGTAAATTATATTTTATATTAAAAAATAACTTTATTTTTACTTATCTTAAATTTTAACTATAATAGCAAATTCAAACTCTCGTGTTTTAAACAACAAAATCAAAGAAAAAGATGATTTTAACAATTTTGTTAGTGGAATTAATCATCTCTTGCAAAATTATAAGTAAAATAAGATAAAGATATTAAGATGACTAATCATAATACAAGTATCATATTTACTTTAGCCAGTATAATATATGAATATACAAATAACACAACATAAATATTAGTGATATTAGTATGGAATTATATTATATAAATTACTTTTTAATTATAGAGGTTTAAATTAAAGAAATTATTTTATTCTGTAATATAATTATAATCTAAGTAATACATAACTTTATTTCTTATCTTATATTTAATAATTATATGTATATTAATAGTTATTTATATTAATCATATTAATAATTTATTTTAATTGACTATTCTTATAAATATAAATAATATAAAAATAAAAATTATAAAATAAATGAAGTCAAGTATGATTTATATTCAGCTCATTTTGGTAATAACATTGCTCTTTTGCTTCACTAATTTAACTAAAATAAATACTATTGTTAAAACAACTAGACCTGTTAAAGACGCAAAGTCTTTTTGTTTATTTATAGGAGATCATATGTATGCAAATAATAAACATATTAAAACGTGTATTTCAGAGAGTCCTTGGAAGAGTGTTAGTGGATTTGATCATAGGGATTTTGAAAATGGTTTAGTAAGCCTTTTAAGATTACGAACTGAATTAGAAAGATATAGGAAATTTTTTGGTTATAATGTTGCTTATGAATGTCATTATGCCAGAGAAAATAAAGAAAAAATAATAAAACAATTAATTCCAAGTTCTAATAAAGGAAAGAAAAAGCCGGCTACATTAAAAGCATCATCTTCAAAATCAAAAAAGAAAGGAGGATTATTACATAGAATAAAGGCTAAACTAAAGAAACTTAAAAATAAATTAAAGAATAAAGCAAAGAAATTAGCTCATAAAATATTAACAGAAGTATCTGGAACACATACAGGATTTTTTTCTTCTGCAAAGAAGAAATTAGCAGAAAAAGCTAAAAAACTTAAAGAAGCAGCAGCAAAAAAAGCCCAAGCAGTTAAAGAAGCAGCTAAAATGGCTGCTGGAAAAGTAGCTGCAGTTGCCAAAAAAGTTGCTAAGCCAGTAGTTGCTGTAGCAAAAGCAGTTGCTAAACCAGTTGTTAAAGCAGCAAAAGCAATCGCTAAACCAATTGTAAAGGCTGCAAAAAAAGTTGCTAGTAAAGCTAAAGAAGTTGCTAAAAAAGCAGTTGGAGTAGTTAAAGCCGGAGTTAAAGCTGGAGTCAATAAAGTCAAAAAAGTTGCAGAAAAAGTAAAAAACGCAGTAAAAGCTGGAATTGCCAAAGCTAAAAAAGTTGTTGGAAAAGTTAAAAATGCTATTAAAGCAGGGTTTAAAAAAGCAAAAAAGGTAGCAGGAAAGGTTCTCGGAAAGAGACAAGGAGATTTCGGAAAAGCTCTTCATGATAAGCATATTAATTCTGATTCTCATATTTTAAATTATTTGGCTCACACTTATCCAAACTTTCAAAAGAATATATTAGGCTTTGTTAAATCCGGACTACTTAAAGAAGTACTTGGGGTCCTCACTTGTGCTATGGGAAAGAAAAAAGCTAATAAAGTATATAAAAAGACAATAGGTGGAATTAACAAAACTATGAAAGACTTAGCTGATAAAACAAATGGCAAAAAAGCAGAAATTGCCTTAGGAGTAGATTTACTATGTAATTGGCCACGTTTAGAAGACTCGTTATTATTCGTTAAGAAAGGATTTGCTAATTCATCCAAGCAATGGGAGTATTTTGCATCAACAATTAATACCTTTTTGAAAATATTAAGTTATTCAGGATAATATAAGGATAATTAACATAGTAATCCATAATCATAAATCAATATTTCAAATAATACAATTAAGAAAATATATTATTTTCATGCTATTACTTTATTTATTCGATTCTATTTTATATATTAAATAATATGAATAAAATATAATAGATAGTAGTAAGAAGATAATAAATTCATCTAAATTCATAATATTTTCATTATAAATTAGAGATTGTAAGACTTTATTATCTTTAACTTATAATATAAATACTTACTTACTGTATAAATTTTAATTATAATAATATGTATAGTCAATTTAATTATATAAGTATGGAACCCACTTTAAACATCAATGATGATAAAAAAGCAAGAGGGTAAATATTTTAAGTAAATTCAGTTATCTGTATGATATAAATAAAACCCAATATGAAACACTTACTCAATTCAAAGATAAAATTATTAAAGAACAAACATTAACCGATTTTAAATCATATCAAGATGATTATTTATTAAGATTTTTACGAGCAAGAAATTTTGATATTACAAAGGCTCATTTAATGTTTAGCGACTTTATAAAATGGAGAAAGGAATTTGATACTGATAATATTGAGAAATTTGAATTTACTGAAATAAATGAGGTAAGAAAATACTATCCTCATGGTTATCATAAAACAGATAAACAAGTAAATTCAATAAAATTAACTAAAATAAAAGGGAAGACCTATTTATATAGAAATAACAGGAGAATTTAACTTAACAGAATTATTTAAACACACAACAGAAGATAGAATGATGAAATATTACGTTAAAGAATATGAAAGATTAATGAAATTCAGATTCCCTGCCTGTACTAAGGCCTTCGGAAAATTACCTATTGAGCAAGGATTTACTATTTTAGATTTAAAAGGGGTTGGAGTTAGTTTGTTAACTCCAAAAGTAAAATATAATTTTAATGATTTACTACTAGGTTATGGGATTTTTAAAAATAGCTTCTAACATCGCTCAAAATTACTATCCAGAAATGTTAGGAAATATGATGCTGATAAATACTACATTTTTCTTTAAAGCTATATGGACTATAGTGAAAGTCTTTATTGACGAGAAAACACGAGCTAAAATCATCGTTGAGAAGTCTAGTTACCAAAAAAAATTATTAGAGTTTGTAGACAAAGAAAATTTACCTGAAATGTTTGGAGGAGAGTGTAAATGCGCTGAGTTTGGTGGTTGTTTATGGTCAGATATTGGTCCTTGGAATCCTGAAGGAGGATCAAAGTAAATACTATTATTGAATTTATTAAACAATATATTTATTAGGCTATATAAATTGAACGAGAAGTAATAAAGGAATGAAGTTGTGAAGATACGATTAGATTTAGTGATTATATAGTAATGTATTTATAATTTTGAATAACATTATTGTTGAATACTTAATATAATAATTTGAAAGTTAGTAAATTTTACTCTCTTATATTCATAATATACATATTATAATTTATCTTAAAAAAATGTATTCTAATGTAATCTAAATGTATTAATAATTTTTATTACTTTTATTATAAATATAATTTAATATAATAAGTGAATATTTCAAATTAAATGTTCAAATTATTAATAATTATATAATAAATAATTAGAAATGAAAAATTCAGACCTTGACTACTATCATAAATTTTCCATAGTCGAATATTCATTAAATATTAAAAAATTTCGAGAATACTTAGACTACCTCAAGAAAAACGACATAGAAGATGAAAAGATGGTAATCCTAGGCAATTTAATAAGCCATTTAAATGAAGCAAGTATAAACAATTCTAAAGACAAAGACAATGTTATTGAAAAAATTCAAACAATGTGTGTTTTGGTAATTAAATATTATTTATTTAATCACATATTTATTTACTTACTTAATCGTAGACAATCATTTATTCTGATTTTGAAATCGAAAACTTTTTCAAAATGCCTTGTTTTAACTTACATTTTCAAAAAGGAATTATGTATCAGGCAATTGATTACTGTTTGGCAAAAATTGGTAGAATGAAGGATCAACATGAGTAATAATTAATTTTATTTTAACTTTATATTAATTAATTTATACTAAAGATACCTCGTGACCAAATTTCAATTTTGGGTATTAAAACTAATGAACTCTAATCTAAACTTAACTGCTAACTTTACTCCAGTTCCTCCAATTTCATCTCAAGAACTTTCAGCTGCTTTAGATCATCTTGAAAAGTTTATCAGTAATTATAAACAAGGCTCAAGAGATGACTTTCCTAATATTAATAAGTATTTTGCGATTAAAGTAATGTATGAGTTGGGTTATTACTACTTCTTATTGAGTTCTTATAAATCCTCAAACTCAGATGAGAATATAAAGCTATATACTAATAACTACCAAAATTACTTTACATCAAGCCTTGAATTCTTAAATAACTTAATCAATATTAATAACATTAACAGTAACGATAAAGGAGAAAATTCATATGAATTTACTTACTTCGACAAAGAAAGTTTAAAACTAGTCCTTGAAAGTAACTCAAACTCAAAAGTATTTGATTTCCAAATTGAGTCAAGCATTTCTACAGAAAATAAAGATGTTATTATGGTAGAAGATTCTAATATTATTAATGCTAAGTATAAATTAAATGATCCACAAGATTTAAAAGAGTTAATAGAAAAGATGGGCAATATTAGTCATCAAGATAAGCAAATAATGGAAAATTTAACGATTGATGATAATAAAACTTTAGAATTATTTACACCAGATGAGTTAATAAAATATTCTAAGAATATGATACTAATAGCAATGAATGATTATTCGAAGTTGATTTATACACATATGTATATTAAGAGTGTTGAGCAATATTGTAAGAATAATGAAAAGAGAAATGTAAATAGTGATGATCCTGAGTTTAAATTTAAACTAAAAAACCTCGAACTAGAAAACTATTTCCACTTAGCATTAACCTCAGTAATCGATTTAATTTATAAACGCGAGGACAAACTCCAAAACCTAAACTTTCTTAAAAATCTTTCTAAATACATAATTACCAATTCATTAACAAATGATTTAGAAATAAGTGGATTATTACATGGTTCACTTCTCAACTTTACATCTAATTTCTCTAGTATTTCTAAGTATTTTTCTGATTTTGTTGAATATTTCAATAACGATACTGAAAAAAACAATATAAGCAAAGTAAATCAAATAAAGTTCATAAATATATTTATAAAGATTAATGAAGCAGTAAAAAATGTTAATACTTGTACTGTCGAAGGAAACATGCTTGTAGAAATTATTAACTTGATTTGTTATTGGTTTAATATCCAAAAAGAAGGAAGGATAACAATAAAAGAGAATATTATGTGTATAATGATAAAGACAATTAAGAATACTGATTTCTTGAATAATTTGAAGATTATTTTGATAGAGTTTATCAAATTCATCTCCGAAAAGAAAACTTTAAAAAAAACCGAAGATGACATATACGACCATCTATTTTCTATCAACTCTAACGTTTTTAAAATAAACACTTTACTTAAAGACAAAACAATTTCATTTAAGGAAGACAACAACAAAAACCAAAAATGTTGCGCAAAGCATTGGACTGCAGTCGACCACTCGATGCTCTGAAATTATTAAAAAAGGTTGGACTGGATCCTATCAAAGAAGGTGACAAGGCCGGATTTGGGGATGAAGTTCGTGCGGTGTTGAAAGCCAATAAAATGTAAAAAATGCCGTATTATAATTGTAATTTCTCTGGCACTGTTCGCCAATCTACTCAGCACAGTGCCACTTGGTGATCACCCTCTTGATCGCAATAATAATCCACTCGTACAAGTCGCTGCGAAGTAGTAGCTACCTGGAGCGCTCGAATGCGCAATACTCCCGGTCGCACGGGCCGAATATCCCAATCAGAGGTTGTGCCTCCTTGTCCACTATTGCATACGTCCTCTTCGGGATCATTACTCCACAAGTCGACGCACCGGGCGACAATGCCGTCCAAAGGCAAATCTACCTGGATCGATGACGCTACAGTATTGCTGCCCACGTTGAAGAAAGCCACTGCGTGGCTGTGCCCCCCTTTCATAGGCTTGCCCCAGACCTGAAAATCATCAGCAGTGGCATTGTGAGGCCGGGGATGACATCCCACAAGACAACTTGCTTGTTTGCGTGATTCATCTTGGTTAATCGCAATCACGTGCTTGTTCAACAAAATGTCGCGATACGCAGGATTTATGTTCCGGACATCGGCTCCAATAAAGAGCGGACTGGTTATCAAGGCCCAAAAGGTGAGTTGCAGACGAGCTTGGTCAATGGTCAGGATGGTCTGTCCCGGAACGGGACTGTAGCGATCGTCTCCCACCACCAACATATCAGCACTATTGAAGGATCCATCCGGAATGGCTTGCAACGCTTTCCAATGAGTCGCCCAGTGTCGAATAGTGTGATGGACGTTGTTCCAGCGATTGTCAATGTCGGCGAAATTCCGCCACGTGTTGCAACCGGCCTCGTGGTACATCGTCTCAAAGGGTTTGGCGGACTCGTTCCTGCCCGTATAACACGGCCAATCACAAGACATGACCATCTTGCGGCTAGCCTTGTGAAACGCTCGACCCATGGCGGTAAAGGCTGCTTCATAATCGGCATGAATTGTGTGATGGGTAGTGTTGTTATAAATATAACATCCATCCACTTTTACAAAGTCCACTCCCCAATCGGCAAAGGTTTGCGCATCCAGCTCCTGGTAGCCCATGGAACCAGCGTAGCCACCACACGTTTTGGAGCCCGCATCTGTATAAATCCCAAAGGTCAAATTGCGGTCGTGCAAAAAGTTCCCCAGTGCTTTCATTCCGCTCGGAAAGCGCCGAGGATCCGGCACGAGGCGGTGCGTGACAGGATCGCGACCGGCCGACCAACAATCGTCAATCGAAACTTGAGTATATCCCACCGCAGCCAATCCTTGATCCAGCAATGCCTCCGCCGTGCTTCGAAACAATTCTTCGTTAATGCAGTCGTTGGGATGGTTTTCGCAGTCAGTGGTACAGCGGAATCGTTCCCAGCTCATAAAGCCCATGGGCGGCGACTTTAAGTCGACCAC
>Ga0210011_1004468_pt1 | contig 10107 bp, 10 predicted proteins | sample CryGeymeta201502_FD_183972 | JGI IMG/M metagenome (GOLD analysis project Ga0210011, IMG submission 183972) | Groundwater microbial communities from Crystal Geyser aquifers in Utah, USA - Crystal Geyser metaG 2015-02 (SPAdes) (version 2) | ecosystem: Environmental > Aquatic > Deep subsurface >...
GCTGTCGTGGCAGCAGCGGTTGCGCAGGGCGTTGTGGAACCGCCCGCCCTTGCAATCCTCGCACAGCTTGCCGTGGTGGAACAGTTTGTAATTCGGGCAGATGTGCTTGTAATCGTTGCATGACAGAACCACCGGAACGCGGGCCGCTCGGGCGGCGTCAAGGATGGCGGGGGTCAAGCGGCCATAGATTGCAAAACCATGGACCAAGTCGGGGCGGAAATCGGCGATCAATTGCGCCATGCGGGCGCGGGCATCGCGGTTGTAGATGACGCTGGGCACACGAGCGGCCCTGGAAAGCAGACCACCACTGGCATAATGCGGAACCTGCGGAAAATAGCGGGCCTGCGGCGAGTCGAGTCCGTCCTCGGCACAGCAGAACCGTGCAACCTCGTGGCCCCTGGCTTCGAGCACCCGGCCGATTTCGTGATAGAACACCTCTGCGCCGCCCTGGACGGTGAAGTTGTTATGGGTGAGGAGGATGCGCATTTACTTTTTTGCTCTCCTGAACGATGAGGTAGACAAAAATGACAGAATGACAAAGTGCCATATAGGCTCTGCATCCTTTAGGAATCCCCCCTTTAAGCAATTAAGAGCATAAACGAGGAGATACGCATAAAAAAGACATCTTCCTGGACTAACATTTCTAATGAATCTTCCAAACGACCACTGAAGAAAGGTGCCAAAAAAAAACATGCCAATGATGATCGTTGGAATTCCGTCAAGAACAAAGAATCCACCGATGAGTGTAGGGGTAAGACCTGTGTTCACGGACGTCACAGGCATAATATTTGCCAAATGTGTTGTAAGGACCGTAAATTCATTTGGAAGTATTGCAATAATACCCCAAAAAAGAGCGCCAATACCAAGAAAATCCACTCTCTCTGGGAACTCTCTAAGCAACAATTCGAGCGTATACGAGGCCAAATTCAATTCGCTAAAAAACTTGAATGAAATCGCATCATACAATTGATGATCTGTGGTTTGTGATAGTCGATAGCCACCGAAAGCAATAAGAAAAAACGCCGCAGCGATTGATCCAAATAGAAAACGAAGGTTGAGAGTCTTATTTTTGTATAGAAAATAAAAAAATAGTGGAACCAAAATCGGATACAGGACTCTAGCCCGTGATCCCATGACAACCATGGCGAAGAGCGAAAGCAAAGAAATACACAAGTCTACTGCCGTTGATCCAAATATAGATTTTTTGGAAACTATTCTCGCCACCATAATCATAATCACAATGTCACTAAAAACAAAAGACATATACATAATGTACCCACTACGTCCACCCCGACTTTCCTGGATATCTGAGGAAAAAAGGGGTAACCCGCTTCGCGCGATAAGAATAAAACCAATAAAGCCAATAACCATAGTGAGAAGTAGGGCTAGCCGCAAATTATTGATGCTAAAAGTGAACTCACTTTGCGTATTCATGCCAACGTAGCCCGGAGTTGGAAGAAGCGTACTGGTTAAAAATACCCCAACCAAATAAGCTGAGAAACCAGCATAAATTAAAAAAAACTGACCGACTGAAGCTTTTGCCTCCCAGTCTGTCAATTCAATGGCTGATACGCCAAAATAAATTGCAAACATAAATGGAAAAAGAACTAACGGACTAAGCATTGCCCTACCTTGAAGCGCAGATCTACCAACATTTTGCGTAAGTACAATCGCCAAACCCAGAATTGGCAAGCTGAATATTGCGAGTGTTAAAAATAGCTTAATCCAATAATCGCTTACCTCCTGCGAAACACTGGCCGCAGAAACGCTTACAGCATATCCTGATACAATAATAAGGTTGAAAAACAAAAACGTCAAAAACCATGATATCTTAAACTTCATCAGAAATCCAATTTGCCAGAACGCCATCAACATTCTTCAATCCGCTCATTGCTTTGATGTCACCTTGCAAACGCAAACTTACCCATTCGGGTAGGCAGGGCGGCTTTTGCCGGGGCAATGGATTGAAATTTAGACCCTTTAGCGCTGATCGAATACTGCGCCGCCACCTTAGCGGGACCGTCTTTTTAAGGATTTTGTACTCTTGCGTCGTCACCCATTGCAGATACCTTGACCTTGCAACGCCACCGTCGTTCACTCTCGACATGGTCGGAATGAAGTCGTCACGAACGCCAAGGAAGCGATAAGTTGATCGTATAACGGCATTCGGGTTGCGCGTGAATTCTTCAAAACCAAGAACTAGCACCTGATTCTCTCCGAATACACGGTAATACCTAAGGATCTGATTGTAATAGCTCGCCCTCTGAATATATAGATAGTTTTCTGGTCGCCCAGCTAAGTGTAGATGGTCGATGTTGCGTTCTCTTTCAGCTTCAGCGTCTAATGCATCCAAGAAACTCAGCTTTTCATTTCCATTAAGAACCATGTAACGCCACAAGGAATAAGCCATCGCGACTGGGTTTCGAAGTATCACTATGATTTTGGCATTCACGCAGAAGTCTTTTATCTTCTGTGGAGAAGACGGATCATACAGATATCCAGTAGTGGCCTCTCCCCTGGCAATAAATCTCTCGGAGCCTTGAAATAATGAAAAATATTCATTTTTACTGACCTCTGGTTTGTTACAAAAATAGTATGGCTCCTTTACTGGAGACATGAAGATATCAGAGTTTTGGCCAAGAAGATACGCTAGTGCACTCGTGCCCGATTTAGCCGCTCCTACTATAAAAAAATTCGGCCCAATTTCGCTCACTTTATTCCTCCAGGGAGAAACGGAATTACAATAATTTTCAATTCACGAAAAACAACAAAGCTTGCCCATATGTTTGTGTATGCTATCGCAACCGCACTCGCAATCGCAGCCCCGATCAGCCCGTAGCCGGGGATCAGGAGCACCGCGCATCCCGCCATCAGGATAAAGGCAACAATCGACGCATTGCGAATATCCCGCTCATGCCCTGTCATCATCAGCAGATACCCCACCGATCCTGTCATCGTATTCACTGCCTGCCCCAGCGCAAGGATCGCCAGGGCCGTTCCCCCGCGCACGAAATCCGGCCCGAACAGGCCCATCACCCAATCCCCCGCGAAGATCAGAACCAGAAACAGCGGGCTTGCAGCGAGGGTTATCATGAGGGCGAAGCGGCGGGCAAGGCGGCCGATCATCGCGATCTCGCCTGTGGCGTGCAATTCGGCAAACTTCGGCGCGATGACAGTGTTTACGGCCACCAGAAAAAACGTCACCAGCATCGACACCCGCGTCGCGGCCCCGAACACCCCCGCATCCGCAGGCGTGCCCCAGATGCCCAGCAGGAACAGCGGTGCCCAGGGCAGGATCGCCCGGTTGATGATCTCCATCGCCCAGAGCGGACGCGCGCTTTGCCACAGGGTAGCGCGGTCAAAGGCGGGCTTTGGCGCGGCATGTGCGCGGGTATTGGCCCGCCACATCCACCACCCAATCGCCGCCGCCCCACCGGTGCCCAGCACATAAGCCAGCGCCGCCCCTGTCGGCCCGAACAACGTGACCAGCGGCCAGATCAGCGCCAGTGCAATCACCGGATAAAGCACGCCCGAGACCAGCATGGAATTGCGGATGCGTTTGAGCCCTTTCAGGCATTCGGCCAGAAGCATCATCATGGCGAAGGTGAAAATGCCAAGGCTGATCGCCCGAAGCGGGCCACTGAGCGCTGGCTCGCCAAAGATATGCCGAGCCATCAGGGGGGCAGCCGCAAACACGGCCACGCCACCTGTCAGGCTGGCCCCCCCAGCGAGGCGCGTTCCCAGTCGGAAAACCCCGGTAACGCGGTTCCAGTCCCCGGTGCTGGCCCCGGATGCGACAAAGCGCAGAAGCGTGTTGTCCAGCCCCAGCTTGGTGATGACAGCACCGATACTAACCACTGACAGCGCCAGGAAATAGAGACCCGCCCCCTCGGCTCCCAGCATGCGCCCGATCACCACATTGAGCAGAAAGGCAAGCCCCGCGCCAACGCCACGCAGCAAGAAGGCAAGTCCCGCGCCGCGCAGCACTTCTGTCATGTGATGGCTCTTCATCGTCTTATGGCTGACTTTTCAACTCGGCGCGGATCGCCGCCAGCTCAGGCTCTGACAGATCACCGCGCACATCTTCAATCTCGGCTTTCAGCGCTTCGTACTCTGCCATCTTCCGTATCAGGAACTTGCGCGTCAGGGTTGCCTTTGCCGCGAGGCATTTCGGTGTCAACACATAGGCATAGCGTCGCTTGTCGACGGCAGCCGTGAAATTCCCAAGCTTGAGCAGCCCCTTGTCCACCAGCGCGTTGAGCACATAGTGGATCCCGCCCGTACTGGCGCCAACGGCCGTCGCGAGTTCGCGCTGCGACATCTCTGGATTTTGCTGAAGCAGGCGCAGAATGCGAAACTTGACATCCTCGCGCAGCTTGTCGCGTTCTGTTGTCATGATAAGCGGGCTTTCTTGCAGGCTACCGCACGAGGACTGCCCGTAGGGTGCCTCGGGGTAACTCTCTTCAAAATGCGAAGCAGAGTGACCATATTTGCTCTGTATCGAGCGATACAGACGCATGCGGCAGAGCGCAAGATCAATTTTGGACTTTTGGGAAACAGCGCGGTCAGCAGGGGATGCGCAGAACCAAGCTTGAGCAGTTGGCATCATGGCGACCACCTTAGCCCGCCTTATTCACCGAGCCCGGCGATATTGGTTGCGCGCGTCTGAAAGTGATTTAGATTCAAGCTGCTACACATATACCTTCGGCAGCATCCGACGCACGCATGGGTGAAACGCTACAGCCTGTCACGCCCGGTTTCAACCGCTCGCTTCGGATCGTATGCCGGCCCGATCGGCTCACTGGCGACCCCGGCGCGGTGGTGTTGCGCGAGATTCTGGAACGCAGCGGCATCGTGGCGTGGATGGTCGCGCGCATGAAGGACCCGCGCCGCGAGGAGGACGTCACCCACGATCTCGCCGCGTTGATCCGCACCGGCGTGCTGCTGGCCGCGCAAGGCTGGCGCGACCATGACGACGCAGACGCGCTGCGCCACGACCCGGCGTTCCGGCTGGCGGCCAGTTCCGCGGCGGGTCTGACGCCGCTCGCGGATGGCGGCGGGTTGGCGTCGCAGCCGACCCTGTCGCGCTTCAGCGCTATCACCCCGCCCCTGATGGCGGGCCAGGTGAAGGTTGCGTCCTCCAGCCGCTTGGCCATCACCAGACCGGTGCCATCCCAGAACAAAAGCTTCAGCCGATCCGCCCGGCGCGAGCGAACACAAACACCGTGCCGGTGAACGGATCCTTGCGCAGCACAGAAAATACCAGCGCGGCGAGGCCATCATGGCCTTTCCTGAAGTCGACAGGCTGCGTCGAGACCAGAACCCGCACCCGGTTTGACGGGAACATCATGGCGAGGGCACGATCGCTCGCACAATCTCGGCAATTCTTGCGGCTGTCGTGGTGCAGTCCAGCCGGATCGTCACCGGGCCCACGGCAATCTCGATTGATCCCAAGGGCTGCGCTTCAGACTTACCCGACCGACCCGAACGCACTGGCAAAGAGGGCGCATTTCCCCCCGACAGCATGAGAGGCGCAAAGCAAAAGCCGTCGTCTTCCATCGCAGGCAAAACCAACTTCCCATCCCGCGCCCGACCACGCCATTCCGACAAATGGTTCGCCCGAAGCCCATACCGCGCCGCAACCGCGTTCACCGTCACACCAGGCTTCAGGCTTACCGCAACGATCTGCGCCTTGACCGCGTCAGGCCACCGCTTCTGGCCATTGGCCCGTATCTCAACCCCGTAGTCCCTGAGAACCTCCGCCGTAGTCGCCATCACGAAACTCCAGCCCGATATCAAACAGGCGCGGAGTCGCAGGTTAACCGATCAGGCAGAAGGTGGGGCCCGGGCGCCGCTTACAAAAGGCCTGACCGGCGAGGAGATATTTGATCATCCGGGATGGAACACCTAGGCAGGCGGTGCCAATGGTGTGGTTACTGCCAAACAGCACCTTGATCGTCAGGCAGTTCTGGATCGCGTTCGATGGAAAAACCGTCCTGTCTACGCAGAATGCGTTAGGCTGGGCTGCGCCTGAAACCGGTGGCGGCTTGCGGCCCTCACTCTCCTTGGCGGTTGCCGCCGCCGATTGGGTGGGTTTGCCTTACCTGGAGATTACGCCACCTTCGAATTTCCACCACCTTCGCGACAAGACCCGAACACCACGCCCAGGGACACGATCTCATTGACAGCGAATCTCACTCCAGCCCCCGGCTCAAGTCCGACAGGCTGATAGTGTTCGCCACCCGACACCTGCTACCCGATCGTCGCGGAATCGCTCGCCTATGTGCGGCACACTCAGCCCCCGGCTCGCCCCGAACGGTTGAACGCTTACCCGCCCGGTCAACAGTCGCTTCAGCGGCCCGGGCAGCGCCCGACCTCCCCGACGGGCGGGCGCCTTGTCACCGTCGCTGCTGCGATTGAGGTCACGGGGGGGCTCAGCCATAAAGCGCTGACCGCAAGCGTTGCCGCACCCTCCCTCGGTCGGGCACCGCCCTCCATGGGGTTTCAAATGATCGGCAGATTCGCCCCGCCAATCCTCCACACAAGCGCTACTCATGGCGGGTTGCCGACCCGCCTGGAAGTGGACCGGTCGGGTCAAAGGGCAGGGAACGCCTGGTCAGGTGCGCAATACCATTACCTGCCCCCGTTTCTTCTTTGCGCAAATACTCGAAAACGCCTGCCACGCAGGGCTGATTACGCCCGCTCGACCAGCCGCCCCAGCACCCGCCCGGCCAGGATGTGCAGATGGTAATGCGCCACCTCCTGCAAGCCATCCCGACCGGCATTGGAGATGGTGCGATACCCGGTGCCCGGCGCGATGCCAAGATCGGCGCAGATCTGGGCACAGGCGCGATGAAAATCGACCAGCTCTTCGGCCGAGGCTTCAGCCGCAAAATGATCGAAGGTGACGTAAGGCCCTTTCGGGATCACCAGCACATGCACCGGCGCCTGCGGGTGCAGATCGTGAAACGCCAGGGTGTGCGCGGTCTCAAGCACCGTGCGGTTGGGAATCTCGCCGCGCAGGATGCGGGCGAAGATGTTCTGGGGGTCGTAAGCATAGGCCATGGCTCAATCCACAAACAGATAGTCGGTCGCCGCGATCTCGAGCGCCCTCGCCTCGTCAATACCAAGAAATGCCGCCAAAGCCACGGCGTTTTCAGCCGCACTGGCCGATTGTCGCAGCCGCGCGAAACCCTTGAACCCGGCATCACGCAACCGGTCGGATTCAAACCTTACATCATAGCGGATGGTCGGCAGCAGACGATCAATGGTGGCAGCAGGGGTCTGCGCCCCCGCCAGCCCGACCCGGCGGGCGTGCCCGATCAGGTAGTCGTCGGTGAAATCGCACGCGACCTCGAGCAGGCGGGTGCGCGCGCGGTCGGCATAGAAATCCTGCATCAGATCAACGCTGGCCGGATCAATGCAGACCACCAGGTGATCGCTCTGCCAGTATTCGAACAGCATCCGCAACAGTGCCCGCCGGTGCCGGGTGCGCTTTTCCAGCGTGCTCTGAATCCCGCCCAGGTCGGGCAGCGGGGTGCTGGCCTCGTTGAACAGATACTCGACCACCGGCAGCCCCGTCACCTGATGGATACGGGCGACCAGGCGCTTGGCGACATGCCATTTCTTGCAGGTCACGATCATCAGGGTGCGCTCGCGCCCAATGCTTGATTCGGTTTCCCAGAAGCGCGGCGCGAACCGTCGCCCGATCCGCCCCCGCCCGGTCAGGAACCGAAACAGCCCCCGGCCCTCGCCCGAGATCGCAAACGCCAGCCCGGTCGCGGCATAAAGCTGGCCCAGCCGATCCTTCAGTGCCCTGGCCTCGGGCGAGATCTTGCGCGCGAACAGGTAATCCTGGCTGATCAGCAGATCGTAGTGATCGTTGTAGAAGTTCACCGGCATGCCGTAGTCGGTGAACAAGAGAAAGGTCAGGGTGCGGCTGCGGATCTCGCGCTCGGGCACCAGATGGCGCACCAGGGTCTGGAAAAAGGTCTCGTCGGGAATCCAGGTGGTGCGGAAAAAGCGCATCACGTCGCGCCGCCGGGCGCAGAAATCCAGCACCCACTCGATCGTGCGACGGCGCAGACACCACCACTGGCTACCGATCTGCATCTGGAGATCGGCGGGCACCTTGCGCGCCAGCCCCAGCTTCTTCTGCCAGGTCATGCTGGCGTAGAACAGCGCCTTGTGGGCACGCTCGTTGAACCAGTGGCGATAGATCAGCCGTTCCTCCTTGATCCCGGTCTTGATCCAGTCCGAATCGAAGAAATCAACACTTTCGATGTAATCGACATCGTCGCGATCCAGAAATTCATGCGCGTATTCGGCGGTCTTGATCGGCATGCAGTCGCCCGACAGCATGTAGAAATGGCTGGCGCGCGGAAACGCCGCCTCGGCCGCCACCACCGCCTGCAAGGTGGCATCCACCAGGCTCCACTCGCCCCAGCCGCACTTGCGCCGGTGCGCGGCAAAAGTTACCGAGGGGTTGGGGTCCAGCGCGGCGCGCAGCCGGTCGTAATCCCCGCGCCGGGCGTTGGCGTCGAAATGGATGGCCACATAATCGCCCGCCGCCGTCAGCCGCTCGGCCTGCGCGATGATCCCCTCGGGGTCCTTGTGGCACAGCAGGATGTAGGCGATTTTTGCCATTCTGGGAACTCTTCGCACAAAACCGGATCACTGTTGCCATAAATAGCTTTATCAGTCCTTGAAAAGACAGCGCTTCTTTGCTTTTTGTGCGGTATTGATGCCTGATGCGCCTGCTGCGACGGGTGCGGATCGGCTGGAGGCGCGCTACGATGGGATTTCCCGGAACCTGGATGACGGAAAGCGAAAGCGCGGTTTACCGCGTGGTGCCCAAATGCGCCTGCTCGTCGATCGGGCAGATCATGTTCTATTCCGACCACGGGCGCTATTTTGACGGCGACGTGCATGATGCCACCTCGGGCCTGCACAAGTGGTCGATCGAGGCCAGCCAGCCGGTGATCGAGCGCAACGTGCTCGCGCACAAATCCTACACCTTCACCTGCGTGCGCAACCCCTACACCAGGATTCTGTCGTCGTTCCTCGACAAGATCTGCGGCATCCAGCGCAACGGCAAGCGCTACCGCGGCAATCTGGTGCCGCTGCTGACCCAGAAATACGGCGTCACCGTCGGCAGTGACAGCGACATGGACGATTTCGACCAGATCGCCAGCTTTCGCCGTTTTCTGCTGTTCGCGCGCGACACCATCCGCTGGAAAAAGCCGATGGAGCCCGACATCCACTGGTCGGCGATGGCAGGCCATGTCTCGACCTTCATCATGAACGGCGGGCGCTACGACCAGATCTTCTTCACCGAGCAGTTCGACGAAGGCATGCAGGTCGTGCTCGATCACATCACCACCCGCCACCCGATCGACCTCAAGACGGTGCCGAGATTCAACGAAAGCGAAGGCCACGGGCCCAAGCGTGCCCATCCGGTCGAAGACTATTTCGATGATCTTTCGATGCATCTGATGTGGGAAATCTACAAACGCGACTTCCAGTTGTTCCGATACGATTTCGAGCACCCGGCCAACAAGATGCCGCTCGGCGAGGTTGATCTTGACGAGGTCCACGCCAAACTCGGGGAATGAGCCGACGGCGAGGCCGGGGGGTTTCACACCCCCCGGACCCCCGGTGGGATATTTTCGCAGAGAAGAAGGTCGTCATTCACCACTTGTTAACGCTGGCCGACGATTCTGCCGACACGGGACAGGCTGGGAAGCCGATGACCGTCAGAGGAGAAGGCACCCTGCGGTCGGCGCAAGCCGTCATCAGGGTGCCGGACGCGTCATCCGTTACTTCTTCTTTGCAAAAATATTCCGCGGGGGAGTTCCGGGCAGAGCCCGGAACGGGGGGCGCGCAGCCCCCTGCGGTGGGTCGGCCGCACAGGCATGGTGATCGCGACCGCCCGCCGATCCTGCCCCATGGGCGCGCAAGGAAGGCCCCAGCGGGGCCCGACGCGCGCGCCGCCCCCGGCTCACCCGACCTGGTGGCGGGCGAACAGCGCGCGCAGATCGGATTCGGGGCGGGCACCGATGTGGCTGATCACCTCGGAGGCGGCGATGCAGCCCATCCGGCCGGCGG
>Ga0210011_1004495_pt1 | contig 10063 bp, 9 predicted proteins | sample CryGeymeta201502_FD_183972 | JGI IMG/M metagenome (GOLD analysis project Ga0210011, IMG submission 183972) | Groundwater microbial communities from Crystal Geyser aquifers in Utah, USA - Crystal Geyser metaG 2015-02 (SPAdes) (version 2) | ecosystem: Environmental > Aquatic > Deep subsurface >...
TATATTGCCTACCAAAATGGTACTTTTAAAAAGTTGCCTACAATAGATAATGCAAGAACATCAATCAATAATGTTGGAAGATGTGCTGATTCTTTTCGACCAGATCCTAGGAAATATATTGATAAAACAAAGGTGTATAGATGTAAACTTGTATTTCGAAAAGGAACTGACAAACTTATTGCTATTGATATAGATGGTAAAATATACTTTTACTCCCCCAATATTAGTTTATCATAACTAAATTGATTTTATATTTTTGAATTTAACGAAATTCAAAATGAGTGAAAAATTTGTTTTCTTTTGGAGTCCTGATAAGAAAAATTATGGTGATAAAGCCGTATTTAGCAACTGGTATCCTTCAAAATTCAAAGATTCTGAAGGTATAGAATATGCACATGTTGAACAATATATGATGCACGAAAAGGCTTTATTAATGGGTGACACTGAAACGGCTCTTCAAATTATGGAGACTGATAACCCTGCACGATGTAAACGTCTTGGGAGAAAAGTTAGGAATTTTGATCAAGAAAGATGGTTAAAATGTGCGTGTAATATTGTGACAAATGGTTTATATTTAAAATTTTCACAAAATGAAGAATTGAAGGAAATTTTACTGAGAACTGATGATAAAATACTTGTAGAGGCTTCATTGTATGATACTTTATGGGGCATTGGAATGATTGAATCTGATCCAAACGTTTTGAATTCGACACAATGGAAAGGTAAAAATTGGCTTGGTAAATGTTTAATGGATGTTAGAAAACGTTTGAATAATCTTTGATTCAACTTGCAAATTCTCCACATTGAAACAATTTATAAACTTTTAGAATATGTTTCAGAACATTTTAAGGAAAAATATTTGAGAATCATAAATGGATATACTCTTAATTGTGATTGCAATGATTATATTTGCACTTGTTGTGATCTTATTCTACACAACATCAAAAAGTGAACATAGTAATAAAAAGGAAGAATTTGCACATGCTCAAAGCACAGGAAAACCCACCATAGTAAAATTTCATGCTGAATGGTGTGGTCATTGCAAGGCAATGAAAGAAGATTGGAATAAGTTTGCTGAGAAGAACGACAAATCTCCACTTATTATTGTGGAAATTGATGGTGGTGATAAAAGTGGTTCGGAACTTTCTAAAATTCATGGTATCAGAGGATTTCCAACAGTTCTATTTTTACCTCACGGGTTAGGAGTCCATGAAGATCATGTAGTATATAATGGAGATAGAAGTTACCAGTCATTGTGTCAATTCCATGACAAATTTGTTAAAAATCTTTAATGGATTTTGCCATTAAAGATTTTCATTAAACTCTTGTTGAGTTATTACACCATCACCATCTTTATCAAAGTCTTGAAATTGTTTATCCTTCATATGCAACAGTAAGTTGGTCAATTGATTGGAAACTTTATCAAGATCATCCACTTTTTCATCAATCTTGACGATGCTGTTGTCCAAATGGGATGAAAATTCCGTGTATCTGTCTCCTATTGACGCCAACTCCACCAAAAGTTTCTTAGTATCGTCATACAATTTAACTAATTTTTGGAGTTGTTCTTTGAGTTGAGAAACCTCTGTTGACAAATGAGAATTTTCATTGCAAAGGCGTTGAACTTCTTCTGAATATTTATCTTTGATTTTTGTTAATTCCACAAGATCACTCGTATATTTAGATACAAGTTCTTCATTCTGTCTGGTTGTGGTTGACAATTGTTCTTTTAGAGCAACAATTTTGCGAAGTTCTGCTTGTTGTAATTTGGTTCTTTTTGACAATTGTTCCTCTAATTTAATACGAATGGTTTCCAACTCTTCAACCTTCCGAGCATTCTTCTCTGCGGTAGAGGTTAAACGCTTACTTGTTGTACAAAATTCTTCTCTTAACGATGTTAAATGATCAACATTCATTCCTAATAGTCTATTCTGTGTCTCCAATTCTTTTCTCTCGCTTGTGAGTCTATTAACTTGTTTTCGTATATCAATTGATACTTTTGATCCATCAAAGAAGTGAAATATTGATGAGAGAAGAAAGAATGTTCCACCAATGACATAAATTGAACCACCAATTTGGACAACACCATATCCAATCATTAAAACACTAAGAACACTACCTATTCCAGCAATAGCCAATTTAGTTCCTTGAAATATTTTACTAATATACCACATCTTCTTACTTTTGCTCTACATTAAAATTTAAACAAAAGGTGTATAGTGAAAGATTGAATCATTGAATATGCTTACTTTGAATTGTCTGCCTTCATAACCCAATACTTCATCAATCACATCTCCATCTTCTAAACGATTAAAATCTCCGTGTGCTTTGCTCTTGAGAGGAATGATGAAACCATCTCTGTCCTCGATTGAATACTCATAAATTTCCGCATAATCGCTTATGGTTCTTTTGTATAGATTAAGGATTGGACCACCTTTTTGATTCATATCTTCTTGCATGTAAGGAGTTAATAATCCTACTTTGTGCCACCGCCCATCGGGTATTGAAGGAACGATTGATGAACCAATTTCACCTACAAAAACACTACCATCTCCATCAAATCTATTGTATGGATAAATCTCTCCTCTGAATTCGTTTGGTGTTACTGTTGTTGGGTAAGGATAAAAATCATGGATTTTGTTTCCGTGAATTGGACGATTAAACTTGTTGTAATCATCTTTTTTAACGATTACCTTCTTAGGTTTATCTCTAAAGACCACAATTTCATTTGTTTTAGCAACAGGGGTCTGCGAAAGAATATATGCACATACAAATATACCGATACATATTAATGCAAGTAAAACTATTATGACCATTTTACTTTAATCAAGATTTTTCTTCTCTACAAGAAGAAGAAAAATTAACCAATACGAACTCCTCCATTCACGATACATGAAATCTTTTCAGTGTACTTACGCATGTCCAATTTTGAATATTCAAGATTGTTTACTTCAAAATCACGAATATCAGCTTTCTTTTGAATCCATTTCTGTGGATCTGGATTGTTAAAAAATTGTTTGTACTTTGTTTCCAACAACCATCTGCGATAGTAGAGTGTCAAGACTTCATGACCATAAAGTAATGTCGAACGACCAAATTTCAACATTTCGTTAACTGGAAGTTCAAATATGTTCTTCCAATATTCCATCTGTTCTTTGGAAATATCAAGTAAATCTTCCAAGTTGCTATACATCTTCTCAGTTTCTCTACCTTCTTGATAAATTTTCCATGCATCAACCACATATGAACAATTAATACGTCCGTTCTTAGATTGTGGGATGACAACATCTTTGAAAAAATCATCTATCATTTCGTGTGTATATTCAATAGATGCTCTAACATAAGGTGTAGAATTTTCAGGAATGTCTTTTTTCATCATTTTACGAAGATCTTTAATAGAAGTGGTTGCCTTATCAACCTCATCTAAAAGAGGATTGTTTGATGAAGTTGTATTATCAATATCATCATCCAATACTTGTTTTTTGTTAACTTTTTTACCGCCCATTTAACTCTTTGTATATTTTGTTTAATTTGAATTAGATAAAAAGTGATTTTATGTATATATTTCTAAAATCAATCAACTATGAGTACATTTGATCCAACACCAACTCAACAGGCTATTTTGGATGTGATATTTTCTGCGAATTACAAGAAACCAAATATAATAATTAGTGGTCCGGGTGGTGCTGGTAAAACAACATTGCTCAAAATGATTTGTCAACGATGTAAAGATAAAGGTTATGAATATGGTTTGACAGCATTGACAGGAATCGCTGCCTACAATTTAGGCGGTGAAACAATTCACCGATTTAGTGGTATAGGTATTGGTAGAGGAGATCCAATGAGTCTTGTAAAAAAGGTTTCTAAGAATTATGAGATAAAGTTGAAACTTAGACGTCTAAAAATTTTGATCATTGATGAAGTGTCAATGCTTGGTTTAGAACTCTTTGAAAAATTACATACTGTTTTTGCTTATATTCGGGATAAACCACACGAACCATTTGGTGGTGTTCAACTTATTTTCTGTGGAGATTTTTTGCAACTTCCACCAGTTGATGATAGATGGTTCTTTAATTCTGAAATTTATGACAAAATGAACTTTCAAGTGTATGTCATGGAAGAGCCTTTGCGATACACAGATAAGAAATATTTTGAATTACTTATGCGTGTCAGAGATGGAACACCAACTGAGGAAGATCACAAATTTTTATATGATCGAGTACGAGCGTACAAGGAAGAAGTAAAAGGTAAAGATTTAGAAATTAAACCAACCATATTTTACAGTTGTAATAGAGATGTGGATAGTGTCAATGAGAGTGAACTTGAAAAGTTGCCAGGTGAAGAAATAAGTTTTTCAGCCAAGGATGTTTTTGATTCTAAAATACCATCATCGAGGTTGAAACACTATGCAAGTGTTTGTGAGAATATGATTCCAGAGATTCTTAGTTTCAAAATTGGAGCACAAGTAATGCTCAAAGCAAATTTAGATCCACAAGGTGGACTATGTAACGGAAGTCGTGGAGTAGTTCTTGATATACACAAGGATGTTGAAACAGTTAGAGTCAAGTTTGTCAATGGTATTGACACATGGATTTCACGATTTGTTTGGGAGTATGAAGATTCAGATGGTAAAGTAAGTAGATCACAAATACCACTTGTTTTAGCATGGAGTATGACCATTCACAAATGTGTGGCTGGTAATTCAATGATTATGTGTAGAGACAAGATGGTCAAGATTGAAGACTTATTTGAGGATTGTTGGGAACAGAAGAGTTGGCATTCGTATCAAGGAACTTTACAAGCAATGACTTTGAATGGTTACAGACTCATCAAGAGACTTTACAAGGGTGAAGTTGAACAAGTTGTGCAATTCACTACACAGAGTGGTTATAAGTTAACTTGCTCTCTGAATCATCAACTATTGATGAAAAGTTCAAAGGATATGAGTGTGGGGTGGGAAGAAGCACAGTATATCAAACCAAATGATTTCTTACACATCAAGTATAACGAGACTAATAAGAGTAAATCATTTGATATTGATTCATTCCTCAAGGGTTGTTTCTTTATGAATAATAATTTCTGCAAACCTGTAGATTCAGAAAAGATAGAAACACATTTGAAGAGGTTGGGAATTGAGTATTCAAAAGAAGGAGAATACATTTATTTGAAAAACAAAATAGAATGCTCGATTGAGAATGTTATGAGTTTCATCGATGAAGATTTGGATTCTTTTATTATGGGTTTAGAATCAAGTCATTACACGAATAAAATTATTCGAACACAGGATATCTCTCTTTTAAGAAAGTTACAACTTGTATTCTTGCAGAGAGGGTATAGATCTAATATCAGTGATTGTGGAACATATGGTTTGACATATCATAAAGTAAACGATAAATTCGAGATTATCGATCTTATCGTCAGTAAAACAATTTTATCCAAACCTGTTCAGACTTATGATTTAGAGATTGATCAAGTTCATAATTTCGTAGCAAATGGAATAGTGTGTCATAACAGTCAATCGTGTACTCTTGACTACGCAGTTGGAGATCTTGGTTACTCAGTTTTTGCCCCAGGACAAGCATATGTAATGTTAAGTCGTATTCGCAACAGTAAAGGACTTTATTTGATGAGTTACATCCCAAGAGGTATTAAAGTGGATCAGGAAGCGTTAGAATTTGTCAAAAAGTTTAGAAAACCAAAGAAGAATGTTACTAATACTCTTACTTACAACGGGATGGAGATGGAATTTGTTGACGATGACTTTATGGATGATATCGATATAAAAGAGTAATAAGAATACAAAAATGGATACAAACTTCTTGTTGAATGCAGGAACAAAATTCCTTAATGATATGATTCAAAATGTTACTGAAAGTCTTGTAGAACCTGATTCTATTGATGTTGCAATAGAAATGTATGAAAAAAGATTAGGGGAATTGAGAAAAATGAAAGATGATGGATTTCGAACTGTAAGTTCTTGGAAAGAGTATGAACAGGCCAAAAAGATTGTCGAACAATATCAGAAAAATATCTAATGATCAACTATACAATGGGTTTGAAAAAGATTTTTAATTCAATGAATTAAAAATTAATGTTGTTTAGATAATTTTGCTTCATCCACATCATCATATGATGCAGGAGTGGCTGATTGTTGGGAATGTTGTGATGGAACAGGTGGGGTTTCTGTTTTAAACTTGTAATACTTTGGAACACTTCTGAATGAAAGAGTGTGTTTGAGGGCAACACCTCCATCAACAATGTAACCAATACTCTGTCGAGAGATTTTGATCTCAGTTCCGTCGTCACTCGTTTCTCTAAATACCCGTTTACCATCAGTCTGGAGATCACGTTCCAGTTTATCTGCAATATCCTCTATCAATATTCTTGCGTTACTAACTTTATGACAATATCCACTTGGTACACCGTCAATAAATATGAGTTGTACACACTGATCCTTTGATGAGGCTGTGTTTTCTGTGATTCGGTCGTAATTTTCCACTGACATGCTTCCTATTATATTACAAGATATTTTTTTTTAAGCGGATATAGTAAATGAATTATTGGTATACTGTAATTTTGATTCTTATTTTACTAAACACGTTCAATGTATTATGGGTATATAAACATCATAACTATAGCATAACATTAAAAGATTATAATTTAATTTATCATTTGCCACAAGATGAAAATATAGAGAATAAAATGCAACTTGCACACAATGTAGATGATGTGTTTAGAATGTATAATTGTGGTTTGACAGAAACACCTGATAAAAGAAATTTGATTGCTTTTTGTCGTCTAACAAATTTTGTCATGTGTGCAGACATATACAAATCTCTTTTTTCTGATTACAAATCAACTACAGTGGTCAATATACTCGATAAGAAAACCTTAAAACCTACTAAAGAATGGAAATTCGTTGATACCTTGAAACCTCAAGGACAAGGATTTTCAGTGGGTATCGAAGACAATCGACCCTTTTGGCATAACGGCGAACTATATACACTAGGAACACTACCAAATGGTGTTTTTTTAACCAAAGACTTTCATTGTCGAATGGTTTTAACAAAATGGCATTATCCCACCTTTGTAAAAGAATTTGAAAGGGTGTTACCATCACCTGAAAATCAAAAATGTGAGAAAAATTGGGGTCCCATATCGTATGAAGGAAATTTGTACTTTATATTGTCAACAAATCCAATGAAAGTAATTGAATATAACGTTGAAGAAGATAAATTTGGCAAGATTTATGAAACACACAATCCAAATTTTCCAAAAGGATTGAGAGGTGGAAAGGTTATTGGTCCTTATTCCTTATCTCATAATATTGGAATTGCCCATGAAAGAATAAACGATTTTTACTATTTTTACATCTTTCTATTTGAAAATAAACCTCCATTTAGAACTTCAAAGATTTCCCAAAGAATAAAATTCCCCAAGGCTGGAGGATACTATTTTCAATACCCAAATCATGCATTTTCTGACGAAAATGAAGTGATACTTAGTTTTGGTTTAGATGATTGTGGTGTATGCCTCACTAAGTTTAGTCATGAAACTATTAGAAATTTGATTGAATAATGATAATCGAAGCAATATATGCGATTTAAAATATCATTTTAACACTTATTCTGACAAATAAGAAAAAAAATGATATTTACTCATTAATTATGGTTAGTTAATAATTAACTTCAATCTCAGGTAGAAATTAAAATTTTAAAATCAGTTAAAAAAAAATGTTTCTGAAACATAAGATGGAAAGCAACCTTAAGGCTCTCCTACTAAATCACACTGTGGGAAAAGATGACAAAAATTTGACTCATACTGATAGACTTTGGGGACGTGAAACCGGTGGTAGATATTACATTGGCGGAAAAGAAAATTTGTCAAAATTTTACAGTGAGTTGTGTAAAGCAAACAGTTTGAATGAGGTATATGGTATTACTGAAAAACCATATGAATCCTCTTCACCATTACGTCAAGACTTTGATTTCAGATTTAGTCTTGATCATGGTATGCGTAGAGTGTATACATTTGAACATTTGAAACGTATCCATGAATTTTATTGTCAAGTGATTGCTGAAAGTGTTGATCCTACCAAATTGAAGGATGATATGTATGTGTGTTTGATAAGTGAGAAGAGTAAACCTCGTTCTGAGGATGGAAAAATCAAAGATGGTATCCATTTTTTCTTTCCCAATCTCTATGTAGACGGTTGGTTTATTGATGTTTACGTTCCAGAGAAGGTAACTGCTTTGATGAAAAAGGACAAAATGTTTGCCTTTGAAGATCACATGGAGAGCATTGATAATTTGATTGATAGGAAGATTTCCAGAAAAGTATGGATGATGTATGGTTCAGTTTCTAATGAAAAATCAGAATTTTACAAGGTCACTCACGTTCTTGATGGAAAACAAAATGAAATTTCATTGGAGGAGGCTTTTCCAAGTTTCTTTGCCAAAAAGCGCAACCGCCCACCGGAATACTATTTACCAATTCTGATGAGTGTTAGACGTAAAGAGATTGAACCAGTTCCTATGAACAACATGATCAAAGCCAAGAAGGATATGATGAAACCCAAACAAACAAAACAAACTAAAAGCCGTTATGTTCCTAAACAGCGTTCAGAAACGGATGTTATTGAGGATTTGAAAAAGATTGAGGGTGATATCATGGATATGTTATCTGAAGAACGGGCAGACAACTATGACGAGTGGATGGATGTTGGTTGGACTCTCTTTAGTATCTCACAAGGTTCAGAGAAAGGATTGGATTTATGGATTCAATTCTCAAAACGTTCATCTAAATTCAAATTGGGTGAATGTGAAGAACTATGGGACAAGATGGATTTTCGTGATGGACAATCTTCAGGCCGCCCAAAAACAATCGGTTCGATTCTTAGAATGGCTAAACTTGACGACCCTGATTCTTACAATGAATGGCGTGAAAGTAACGTCGATTGTGTCATTGAAGACTCCCTTAAACCACCAAAACCTACACATTTTCGTATTGCCAAAGTAATGCATGCAAACTTTGAAGAACGTTTCAAATGTTCTAAGAGTAAAGGAGATCGTTGGTACGAATATCGTGACAATGCATGGCATTATGTGGATGACGGAATCACGATCAAGAGATTGTTACCAACTATTATTGCTCAAAAATATGGTGCTTACCAAAGAAAGTTGAGTGAAGAATTTGATAGAGCGGTCAATCAACAACAAAATGAAACTGCACGTCATATTCAAGAAAAAATGAAAAAGGTGTGGAAAATCATAGAATTTGTTGAAAATAAACAAAATATTGCAAGTTGTGTAGATGTTGCAAAGACATTGTTCTATCACGAAAACTTTGAAAAGGAATTGGATAACAATTGTTGGTTAATCGGTGATCAAAATGGTGTTTATGATTTGAAAAAGGGAAAACATAGAGTAGGCAGTCCTGATGATAAGGTATCACGACAGATTGGAGTACCTTATATTGAATATGATTGGAATGATCCAGAGGTCGAAAATGTTATGAAATTTCTTGAAGAGATATTTCCAAATGATCGTGTTAAGGAGTATTGGCTCAAATCAACTGCCGCATGCATGCAAGCAGGTAACGTCAATAAAAAGTGTTATGTATGGACAAACGACTCTGGTGATAATGGTAAAACAGTGACTTTAAAATTAGTTGAAATGGTATTTGGTGATTACTTTATGAATTTTGATCGTAATCGTTTTGTTGCTAAATCAATGAAGTCAGCGGGCGGACCAGCACCAGATGTCAAGCGTATGATTGGTCGTCGTCTAGGTGCTGTAAAAGAGTTGGCCAAAAATGAACCAATCGATATTGGTTTCTTGAAATTCGTCACTGGTAATGATTCAGCATACGTTCGTTCTCATCATGAAGAAGGTGAGGATATGCAACCACAACTGACTCTCATCATTATGTGTAACAAACCACCTAAAATCCCTGGTAATGACAATGCAACATGGAATCGAATTCGTGTAATTCCGTTTGAATCAACATTCTCAAAGAATGCTCCAGCAACACGTGAAGAACAAAAGAAGATGAAGATTTTCCC
>Ga0210011_1004503_pt1 | contig 10060 bp, 9 predicted proteins | sample CryGeymeta201502_FD_183972 | JGI IMG/M metagenome (GOLD analysis project Ga0210011, IMG submission 183972) | Groundwater microbial communities from Crystal Geyser aquifers in Utah, USA - Crystal Geyser metaG 2015-02 (SPAdes) (version 2) | ecosystem: Environmental > Aquatic > Deep subsurface >...
ACTTAAGCTATCTTAAACTTTAATACATGTATTCATATTTATTAGTTATATTTATTTATAAAATTAAATTTAATGTTATACTTGTATATTTAAGTTTTAATCAAACTCCAATTCACTAATTTATATGTCTAATTTGCCATCACTTATGCCAGTTTGCTTTGCAGCCCAAGTTCCTAAACCACTCTCAACTAGCCTTTCTGATCTTCCATCAGAGACTTTATTATAACTTTCTAAAGGATTATTCTTAATCTTTTCGTCCATGAATGATCGGTTATTATCTAAATTGTTAATGTTTGTATTTTTATTTTTGAGAAGATTAATCATTGTTTCTAGTTCTTCGTATTGTTTAGGACTAAATTTGTTTTTCCTAAATAATAGTAAAAATATATTAAAAATTTAAATAAAACTTACATATTTATGTAACAATTTGCAAATACCCGATTTATTGTAGGTAACGCCCATTTCATTTTGGAACTGTTATAAATTTCTTTAATACAGTCAAACATTATTCTTCTTTCTATTGGTATGACAAACTTCTTTTTAAGTAAACAATTATTTGTATTATTTGTGACTATTTCATCTATATTTAATCCTAAAACTGACTCGAATTGCTTAAAGTCATCTTCTTCTTCATGTTTAAAGTGTTGTGTATTTTCTAAAAGGATTTCGAATTTTTTAATTACGTTGTTGAACTAAAAATAGTATAAATAAATTATATAAGTAAATCAAAGAGTATATCTTAATTATTTATGTTTAATAAATTAGTAATTTTACTTACATTGAAAGAATCGTCTGTTATTAGTTTTAGCTGAATGTTAAACACAATTTCAAACTTTTCAAAAAATAATTTTTCTGTTAGATTTAATTTTTCGGTTAATTTTTCTTTATCTAATTTTGTTTCTTTGTTAATTCCATCTTCAGATAAAGTTTTAAGATGATTGTTTATCATGTTGAATAATTCTAAAAATAAATAAATTTAACAATCAATTTAATAATTAATTATTTCTTATATTACCTACAATCAATTTTCTGTCATTAATATCTTTAAACTTAGTGTCAATACTTATTATTGAATACAATATTTTAATAATTACAATAATAGGAATCTCTTTTAAATTCTTAAGAAATAATTCTTTTAAAAGTCCTAAACATTTAGTAAATTTTTTTTCAGTAAATAAGTGTTTTAATATTTTTTCTATTACGGGTAATAAGTCTTCAGAAGAATTATTATTAGTGTTTATGCTTGAAGTATTATTTTGGTTTATTTCTGTTTTTTGAATTTTAGCGGGTTTCGGTTTATCCTCGGCATCTTCTTGGTGCTCGTCCTGGTGTGGAATTTTATGGTTATTGTTATTTTCGTTTGCTTCATTAGATTCATTAGATTCTTTACATTCTTCTTGTGTAGTATCTCTTTCACGTTTCTTTTGTAATCTTACTTCATTTATTTGTTCAATCCTTTCCCAGTGTTTAAGTTTTTTATTTAATTCTATTGTTTCTTTCTAGAAGTAAATAATGTTAAGTTCGTTAAGTTTGTTTATGATTGTTTTAAGTAAATATATTGTAAGTAATTATAAATAAATATAAAATAACAATAATTTTACCTTATCATCTTTATATAAAAACTTATCAAGCATTTTTTCTGCCTTATGTCTATGAATATTATCTTTCATGTATTGAGCATTCATTTTTAATATAATAAATTTTATTAATTATATACTATATTTAAAATGAAATAAAATAAAATAAATTTAATTATTACTAAAATTAATAAATTATATAAGTTTTATAAATCTAATAAGACTTTAAGTTTTTTAAGTCTTATTTAACAACTTTTAAAAATCCTATTCCAAGATAAGTATTATGTTGGAATTTAAGGTATAAAGCAGTTGACTGTTTCAAGGGTACCCTTACTACTGAGCTTGCATAATTTGCAGGAATTGTTCCGACCTCAGTCCATGTTGTTTTGTTTGTAGAGGTTAAAATTTTGGCTCCTGATCCATTACTAGGTGCCCAACTTCCTGTATTTCCATTATAACCTCCTATCTCTATGGCATTAAGATCAGTTTCATGATTTAATTGGAAAATAATATGATAAGGACTTTGTAAAGCAAATCCTTTCATCATAGTTCTATCATTTATATCAGTAAGATTATAAGTTCCAACATTTGAATATTGAGGAGATGCTTCAAAGCTTACGATGATAACTTCCTTTTCAAAATCAGCTATTTTATCATAAATTGGGATAATACCGAAATATTCTGATTCATTTTTAAGGTCTTCGAGTTCAGTATTAGTGTAAAATGAGGTACTAAACTTTTTGGTTCTTAAATAGTTAAGGATTGTCTTAAATAATTCGGGATTTCTATCAATAAAGATTGTTTCTTCAAGTTTAAGTTTCTTTTGAATTTTGTGGGCGATAAGTTTGTAAAGTAATGTGTCTTTTTCTGATAAGATTGTAGATAGTTTGGTATGGAAAATTTCTCCTCCAACATTTAAGTTAATGTTAGAATCTTGATGATCTATCAAATTAGAAATCTCGTTATCAATTACTAAAAACTTTTCTTCTCTTTCTTTTAATTCTTTTAACTTGTCTTCATACATCTTAAGAGTTTTCTCATCATCTTTCGGTTTTTGAATTGATTTATCAGTGTCTTGTGAACTAGTATTAGTTGTTGTAGTTGTTGTATTCTGGGGATTTATTTCGGTTGTTGTAACAACATTTTTTTGAACATTTTCTAATAGGTTTTTTAAGTTGTTTACTTCGTCCTTTAAGTTTTTCATTTATGATTAAATTATATTATATTGTATTAAATTCTATTATTTATAATGGGAATAATAATTATTATTAAACAATTAAATGATAATCTTAGTATATTAGTTTATAAATAAATTAATTTTGAGTTAACGGGGATTGGGGATTGGGGATTGGGGATTGGGCCCAATCCCCAATCCCCAATCCCCAATCCCCATAAATGATAAATAACAAAAAGTCATAAAATAAAATACTTAAAAATCAATATAATATACTTAAATAACTAATTAATTAATTTATATTATATATTATAATAATTAATTATTATATTGATTATAGTTAACTTATTATCTATTATCTTAAAATGATATTAAAGTTATATCTTATTTAATTACAATCTGCTCTATGCATCATTTCTCCACATCTTTTCAAGGTAATTGTAGGGAACATTACTACTGTTGATTTATATACTCCATCATGCTTATATTCTATATGGATATACTTTTGTTCAGGATCATTTGGCTTATTCTTAACTGCGGTAATTTTACATGCATGCCACGATGAATTGTCTCCCATATTATCAGGCTTGAAATCGCATTTCTCTCTTTCTTTTGGAGCCCATGCTTCAGGTACCATTATCTTTGATATTCGCTCTGTAAGTTTTCTATTTTTAAGCTCGGTTCGCATAATAGCATCTTTAACACACATTCTGTAACAATTGAAATTTAGTATATTTTCTCTGCTATGAACTTCATTATTGCATCTTTCTCTACAGAAATTATGGAATTCTTTACAGTTTATTATATTTTCTAAATTTCCATCATAGTTGGATTTGCAATACTTTTGACGATGTTGAACTGAATTCTCTCTTAAGATAATTTCGAAGCTTCTTTGTTCAAAGTAGATATTAAAATGACTTTTTCTTGCATCGTAATTATTTAGGAAAATTCTTTCGGCAAAGAAGTTGTCATTTCCTTCTGTAGCTATTCCAACTGTTCCTTTTTGTAAATCATTGTCAATAACTTCAAAGATAACTTGTTCATTTCTAATATCTCCGATTTGTAAAATGACTTGGAATCTGTCATAATATACAAGAACTGTAAAGTTATACCAAATACTAGGAGCAATAGTAACTGAGGAGTTAGCAAGAACTGTTGTTTTTCCTTCAAATCTTTTTAATAATAGAATTTTATATGGGCCAAGATTATTAATTCTGATATGGTAGTAGTTTTCATCATTTTTGTAACGGAAAATTAAACCGACTGGATTTAAATTGTAGAAGAAAAGACTTACTTTAAAAATAGAGTTTACAATATCTGTATCTTTTAATGTCATAACAGATCCATAATCGAATTCTTTACCTGATCTTATTTTTGAAGATTGAGTTAGGACAAATTCTGTTTGAGCTTGCATTCTTGCTTTAACAAATTTCCAATCAGATGGGTAGTCATCAGCTTCTAAGTTATCTGCAACTTTCCAATTTTGAGTAACGAACTTATCTTTAAATGATTCTGAATATTTTTTCCATAATTTATCTGATGTAGAGAAGAATCTAATACTTTTTACATATGAGTCTCTATCTTTTGAAAGTATTCCAAATGCTTTTAAGCCAAAATAAGTTTTTTGACCTTTTTCAATCATAAATTGTATTTCTCCTCCTCTGTCATTTAAGTTACCTGAGTGAATAGCAGCTTGACAAATATAAGAATCTCCTGAATAAAGTGAGTTACCAAAGACATTTTGAACTACGAGTGAACAGTTCTTAGGGCATTTTACAAGGAATTTTTTACCTAAGGCACCTGCGAATTTTTTTAAGCTAGCTGGAGTATCACAATTGATCGACAATACTTCTGGGGCTGTTTCAATATTAAAAGAAAAGTCCGATTTACTTATACTTCCTGACGTTATTCCGAATTGTAAAGATCCATTATAAAACTTTAAACCTGGTAATACCTTTACTATAGCAATTCCTCCTTTGCTAGTAAGAATACCTGTATGAATAGAAGCAATGCAAATTGGTGAATCAAATGAATATATAACAGAACCAAAAATGAGTGATTTTTCTTTATTACATAATTTTGGGCATTTAACTCTTTCCGTTTCTCCTGATTTAATATCTCCTTTGAATACTTCTCTTCCAGTTGTTCTACAGGTTATTTCTTTAAAAGGTGAAGAGTCAGTTGTTTCTTCTTTATTTTCAGAAGATGATGAAAGAACAGATACCTCTCCGTTAATTTTGTAAATTATAGCATCTTTAGGTGGTTTTGGGTATCCAGGTGCTCCTGGTATCTGTTGTTTAGCACACGATGAAATGCAAATTCTATTGTCTAAAGTTATATTCATGGGTACTGCTTCTCTTTTGGGTTTAATATAACCACTTTCAGCTAACATTGCATGTCTTTTTTGTCCATAGGGAGTATTGAAAAATGAAATAAAGTGAATTTTTCCTTCGAAAAAATCTTGTTCATATTCTGAACTTTTTCCTAAATAGCATTTATTTTCATAATGTAAATCAAAGAAAGATTTAAGAGCATTAGTTAGTTTTCCTTCTAAGAAAAATGAAACTACGTCACCGTCGTATGTTAATCCAACTTGAGTTGGAAAATTAAGAGGAACAAATATGTTTGATTTATATAACTTTTTTCCACATTCAACGTCAAAAACTATTTCAGACTTTTCATCAATTTCTAAAGAATATCCTTTACATCCACCAATTGATACTAAACTTTGTGTCTTTTCAATAAATTTCAGCATTGTAAACTTTGCAAATAATGTAAAAGTTTTTAAGTCAAGAATTACGCTTGAACCTTCAATGTTTAATAAGTTTACAGAAGATTTAGATTCAAAAGCATATTCTGAGTTTGGTGTACTCCAATCAAAAGTTGAGACAAGATCAGATTCTTTTGTGTCTAGAATTTGAATAAAACTTGAAAATCTATTTGTATTAACAATAGGTGCTAGGGAGAAAGCGCTTTTTTTACTTAATGAAATTTCATCACTGCCTAATTCTAAAAAGCTTGATCCGTCATTTATCATTGATATCATTGTAGTATATGCTGAGTTTGGTGCGCTTACAAAGAACGATACTTTTGAATAGTTAGAGTCTAAAGATGATAAGCCTCTTGTTTTATTTGTATGATATTTGTTTTGTCCATATGTCTTTGTAAATAATACATTTCCTCCTTCATTTGTTATAACTCCAGACTGAATTGCTACTAAGCAAATTGATGAGTCAATAGTATAAACTCCTGATCCAGTAATTATAGCTCCTGAACTAATACAATCTTTAGGACAGTTTACCATATAAATACTACCAGGATTTCCTCTAAAGTAAATATTTTTTCCAGTGGAATCGCATTGAGCATTAAACATAGGAACCATAGGTAATTTTTTAATCAGTGGCTTTTGAACTTTGGGTTTTTTAATATTTTGTGATTTTCCTGTAGGGTCTCCATATCCTTCACAGTTAATAATTACATCATTGAAATGAGTACATGAAACAGTACTGGAGTTTGCTTTACAGTCTTCAACTGTTCTTTCATGTCCAAAACATATTACATCAGTATAATGGATTTTTTTATTATTAGATCCACAATAATTTTCTCCATCTGCATTATTACACATCTCATTTGAGCTTGGTGTTCCTTTCATACTTCCTTCTAGGTATCCCATTTGCTTACAAGCTATTCTAGCAGAGATATCAGTAAACTTATTATTACATATTGTTCCGAAAGTTCCTTTAAGTATTTCAAGCCTTCCCATTCCTGTTTTTGAAGGACTTCCTGTATTATCCATTAATCTTAAAGTTCCTGCAGTAAAGTGGGAGTCATCACTAGCGTTAATATTGTTACATTCAATAATAGTATCGAATTCATGAGTACAGAAATTTAAATCTGGTATATCTCTTAAACATTCCAAAACTGAATTTTCATTTCCTTGACATTTAACTTTTGAAAATTTAATTTGAGAAGCATTAACACCACAATGATTCATTCCTTCATAGTTAGCGCAAAATCCTCTTCCTACTTTTTCATTAGGGTTTAAGAATGTTCCTCCGTTAAAACCAATTTGCTTACATATAACATTAGCAGAAACTGATGAAAGTCCAGTAGCACAAACAGTTCCCCATTCACCATTACTTCTTATTTCAAGTCTACCTTTGTTGCTAATTTTACCGTCACCGTCTAATATTCTAACATCAGAATCTAAGTTATCAAGGTTGTCTACTTTAGTTACAGTGAAACTCTTTTTACTTGAAGGGTAAGACAAGACGGGAATTCCAAAACTAAAATTTTAATATTATGATATTACATCTTTTTGCCTCCTGTGTAAGTATCTAATCCTGAATATATTGAAACTGAAATTATTCCACCGTAGAATGATACTGCTCTATCGACTATTGCAGCTGTGCAGATAGTAGCCTCTTCAGGGTGAATTCCTATTCCGATTGCTCTTATTGATAAATCTCTTAGACAGTTAGAAGGGCACTCAGCTAATACATTGACGTAATTTACATTGGAAGAAACATAGCTTGGTCCGAATTCTTCATGGTGTTTTAATAAATCAGTACAACTTAACTTTATAACTCCTAAAATATTTTATTTATTTAATATACTTTGTTGGTCATTTATATCTAATAAAGAATCATTGTTTGAGTTATTTTCACTGTCCTCTTGACTTGCAACATTTCTTGATAATTTTTTAGTTAGTGGTCTGTCTGGTGAAGTTAATGCATCTCCATCTTGGAATTTGAATATTTTCTCTTCAGCTCCAGAATTTGTTGGCTTTTTAACTATGATTTCTTCTGGTATCCAGTTATCATATCCATTTATAGTTAAAGTTATTCCATATAAAGATCCTACATCAACTGTATCAATAGTAGTTGTAACTAACGATCCTTGTTCAAGACCTCTTCCAGCTAATTGTTTCATAGGACTTTTATTTTTAGTTCCCAAAAATGTAATATATAGAGATTCATGAGTACCTGATCCTTCTACAAAGCTAGTTTTGACTGCTACTTCATATGTAATTATTTTTGAAACTCCAAATTCAACTGTGCAGGCTGGACATTTAATAGGTTTTGAACACTCGAAATTCCAATAATTCATACCACTTTCTACTCTTATTGAATCACATCTATATTGATCAGTACCCTTATTTACAATCTTTACACTTTTTAAATTGCCGACATCGTCCGAAAATACTTTAACCTTTTCATAAGAGCCTGATTTAAAACCATGATCAGTAAGAGGTAATTGTTGGGATGTTCCTTCAGAACCTTGTAGTATTATTAAAAGTTTTGATCTTTATAATGGTTATAATAATAATACGTTGTTTCTGATCCTGGTAATGCACTTGTTTTTAAGTATACAAAATATTCCTTTTTCTTTCCTGTTGAAATTGTTCCTAATTTACAAAATCCCCAATTTATTCCACCATTGTTAGGATTTAATATAAAAGATGGATCACCTACGATAGGTTTTGTCCAACACCATTCCTAGATTGTTATTAATATTAAATACTCTTGAAGATTTTATATCGATTTCATTAGCTGAAGTAGTAATTGCAAGGATATAAAACAAAATAATTAATAGAAGTTGGTGTTTTATTCTCATTATTGAATCATACTTCATATTTAAATAAATTATTTATTTTGTAATTTTATTATTATATATTAAGTATATAGTATTAAAATTATTAATGTTTATAAAAAATATATTAAATTTTCTATAGTTATTATACTTATATTACATAACATAATATGTTCTTATTAAGAACTTTCCAATCTATTTTAGCATCAAAACAAATTAAATTCCATAAATTATTATAATTAAATTAAGAAAACTATATACAAATATTTAGTTAATAAAATACACTTAACTTTTAATTTTATTTTAAAATTAACTATAAACTAAAATGATATTCAAGTTTAATGTCTGACGAATTTGACATAAGAAATATAAAATGGAGAGATATGAATAAAAATAAACTGATGTTTTATGGAATATTTGCTCAATTAGGGCTAAGACTATCAGTACATCCCCTAAATGTAATGCAAACTAATATGCAAGCTAATAAAGGCACGTTAAAATTATTACCTACATTTCAAAAAATATATAGAACTGAAGGTATTTACGGATTATATAAAGGTTTTGGAGTACATTTATTATCTCTTCCAGCCGGACAAATATATATTGTAGCTATGGAGTATTTTTCTGATAAGTTTCTCCATTTAACTGGTATCGAACCATTATCAAGAGCAATGGGTGGCGGTATTGGTTCATCCTTATCTGGTCTATATGCTGTTCCTGTTGATATTATTAGCCAACGTAGAATAATGACAGGCCACAAAAGTATGGACATAGCCAAAGAATTATACAAATTAGAAGGTATAAAAGGATTTTATCGTGGATATATTGCAACATTATTAATATCTATGCCGTCAAGTACTTTATTTTGGGGATTGTATTCAGTAATTTCAAAATTATTAGTGAAGAATAGAGGAAGTAAAGAAATAAGTAAACAAGAACATATAAGCGATATTAGTAAACTTGTATTTTCAGCATTAATTTCTGTTTACATTACAACAACTATTAATAATCCTTTGTCTGTAATAAGAACTAGAATTCAAGTTATTAGTGAATCAAAAGGAATATTAAAAGAAGCAACTAATATTTATAGAAATGAAGGAAAAAAAGCATTTATGAAAGGGCTCGCACCGAGAATGATTAACTCTACAATTTTTATTTCTTTGTTTGTGACATTTTATGAAACGATAAAAAGAGCATCGATGCATTAATGATTTTTTATATATTTTATTGCTTTAAATTATAAATTTTATATTTTATTTAATAATTCATTTTCTACTTTAATTATTCTTATATAATACTAATATTAATAAATGTAAATAATGTAAATTATAAATGTACTCATATTATACTATTATAAATAAACTTTATATATCTTGATTGTTTGTTAATTCCATGGAGTTACCATTTCATCATTTACCAAAAAGCATTCAAGTTTTCTATCATCCTCATTATTATAATTTATAGGCTTTTTTATGATTCTCTCTGAGTTTTGTTTTTCGTAATCATAATGATCTACAATTAAATAAATATTATATAGTATAAATAATAAATTTTATTAATGTTACCAATGTTATTTGCAAACTTTCCTCTTAAATCCAAACTTATTCCTTTACTAAATGAAATATTGGTTTTATTCATATTATTTTTAACATTCCTATGCTTAAAAAACATTTGCTGAGTAAATGAAGAATCTTTTTCATTATTTCTTTTGTCATCT
>Ga0210011_1004513_pt1 | contig 10054 bp, 9 predicted proteins | sample CryGeymeta201502_FD_183972 | JGI IMG/M metagenome (GOLD analysis project Ga0210011, IMG submission 183972) | Groundwater microbial communities from Crystal Geyser aquifers in Utah, USA - Crystal Geyser metaG 2015-02 (SPAdes) (version 2) | ecosystem: Environmental > Aquatic > Deep subsurface >...
ACTATTTAATTAAGCGGGAACTGATTTTACTCGGAATGAAAGATCAAACCAGCTAAAACCAAAGCGCGCTATTAAAGCCTTAAACCGGGGATTAGTCAAGAACAGATTGCCGCGCGCCTGGCTGGTCAAGTCTCAATATTAATTGGTGAAGAGGGGGGAATTCGGCGCTTACCTTGAGTCCGCCAGCCGTCGTGGCACGGGAAAAGGCAATGCGGGCCCGGTGAATTTCCGCAATGCGCAGGACGATGGATAATCCCAGCCCGACACCCTCGGCCAGGGTCGGGCTGAAGCGGCTAAAGCGCTGCCCCAGTTGGGCGAGCTCCCCGTCCGGCACGCCGGGGCCGCTATCGCAGACTTCAAGTTGATAGGCTGAATTTTTCAGGGCCTGTATCGCCACGACAATATGTCCTCCCTGTGGCGTATAACGGATGGCGTTGTCCAGCAGGTTGCGTACCAGCACACGCAGAAGGTCAGGCGAGCCTGAAATGGGCGCGGTGTCTTCTCCATTCAGTTCCAGTTCAATATTTCTGGCGAGAGCCGCAGGCCCAATTTCGGCGCAGCATTCGCGTGTCATTGCAGCAAGGTCTACCGGTTCGAGGTGAGTCGAGGAGGAAAGCTCATCAAGCCGGGCCAGTATCAGCAACTGCCCAACCAGATGGTTCATCCGGTCCATGCCTTGCAATGCCTTGTGCAGGCTTTCAAGGCGTTCTGCGGGTTCACCGGTCAGCATGGCCGCCTGTACTTGCGCCCGTAATGCGGCAAGGGGGGTGCGCAGTTCGTGTGCGGCATCACTGGTGAAGCGCCGCTCATTCTCCAGCGTTGCGGCGACACGGGTGAGTAGTCGGTCGAGCGCATCGAGAACCGGTTTGATTTCCTTCGGCGTGTCGTCGAGGCGAACCGGGTCTAGCCGTTCCGGAGAACGCAGATGCAGTTCCTGGGCGAGCTTGCGCAGGGGGCGCAGACCGAAACTGATCGCCATCAGTGCTGCAATGGCAAGCAGGGGGAGACCAAATAAAAATGGGGTCAGGTTGTGCCACGCCACCCCCATGGCAAAGTCATGGAGTACCTTGTCGTTTTGGCCGACTACGACCTCGATCGCACTCCGAGCATCTCTCTGCCGGTAATAGCGCCACCGTTTTTCCTGCCAGATGCCCTCGCTGAAACCTTCCGGCGGCAGCGCATCGGGCAGTGCCTCACGGTCGTTGCGGGAGTGCAGGAGAAGGCGGTGCGCGCCCTCATCCGAGGACCATACCTGGAATGCCATGGCTCGCTGATATTTGTGGGCGATCGGGCCGGTATCTTCCGTTACGTCTACGTCGCCCCCGTCAGCATGGGAAGCAACGGCAAGCAGGGTCTGTCCAAGCTGGGCGAGCTGGGCATCGAAAATTTCCTCCACCTCGTGGAGCGCATTCCGGTAGCTCTCATAACCCGCCAGCAGGCCAAACAGTATCACCGCGCCCAGCATCAGGACAATCAGCCGTGCCTGTAAAGATAATTTCCTGAAATTCATGGCTGACGCTCCACGCTATAGCCGATGCCGCGCAGGGTACGGATGAAGTCGGCGCCCAGTTTCTTGCGCAGGTGGTGAATAAAAACCTCGATGGTGTTGCTGTCCGCGCTGTCGCCCCAGCCATAAAGGCTTTCCTCGAGTTGAGCGCGGGTGAGGACGCGACCGGCGTTTTGCATCAACTGTTCGAGAATGGCGAATTCCCTGGCCGAAAGATCGACGCTTTCGCCGTCGCGCCATGCCCGATGCGCGGCGGGATCGATTTCGACCGGGCCGATGCACAAGCGCGCCGTGGCATGGCCGCCGGAACGGCGGATCAGCGCGTGCAGCCGTGCCGCCAGTTCTTCCATGTCCACCGGTTTGATTACGTAGTCGTCGGCCCCCAGGCCGAAACCACTGAGCTTGTCCGATTTCTTGTCGCGGGCGGTCAGGATCAGGACGGGCGCCCGCAAGCCGGATTCCCGCGCCGAGCGCAGCACGGCAAGGCCGTCGAGCTGCGGCAATCCGAGATCAAGCACGACCGCGGCATAATCCTCGCTGGCCAGCGCATGTTCGGCCTGCCGTCCGTCGCGCAGCCAGTCAACGGTGAAGCCCAGGTGGCTCAGGCTTTTCTGCACACCATCGCCGAGCAGGGGGTCGTCCTCGACCAGCAGTATCCTCATTGCGGCGCCTTCCAATTATTTCCAGTCCATTAAGCATCGGTTAAGAATCAAGGTACATACTCCGCTTCGAGTCATGCATGGGTCAAGGGAAGTTAAGAAGATAAAAGATTATAATAGGCTCTTTTCGCAAACCGTGTTGTTATCGGCAACCGACCCGGCACAACACCAATAACCATCTATGTTTCCAGGCAGTCGCAAGGTGTCCCTATCGATATGCTTGAAAGCCCCACAGGGTGATCCTTCGGATCAGACGACAACACGATTTGCGATAAGAGCCTTATAATATGCCGTCCAAGGGTAATGTATCGACTATTTGTTTATGCTTCGAACACGCTGAGGTGCGGCAACGGCACCCCCATGATTTACCGAATCCCTCCCATCACACAGAAAGGAAATCTTCATGAAAAAGATGCTCTTCACCATAGCGCTTACCTTGTCCCTGCCGCTTTACGCGGGTGAAAATCCCATCCAGGACAGTTATCGTGCCGCCGCCAAACAGGAAAATCCGGGTTTCAAGGACTTCTCTGCGGCGCGCGGGCAGGCATTCTACAACGCCAAATCGGGTGAGATGGCGTGCGCGACCTGCCACAGCGATTCGCCCAAGTTGCATGGCAAACACGCCAAGACCGGCAAGGATATTCTGCCGATGGCCCCATCGGCCAATCCCCAACGCTTCGCCGATGCCGCCGATGCCGCCAAGGTCGAGAAGTGGTTCAAGCGTAATTGCGCCGACGTGCTGAAACGCGCCTGTACCGCGCAGGAAAAGGGCGATTTCATGGCTTACCTGTTGTCTGTCAAATAAGGAGATATGAAATGAGAACCCTCTTCAGTATTGTGCTCGCGTTCGCGCTTTTCCCCCTTGTCGCTGCGGCGGAAGACCACGGTGACAGATATGGCGGCGAGGATCGCGGCAAACCAGTCCAGCCTGCGCAAGTCAACGCCAAGTGGCAGCAGGAATGCGCCAGTTGCCACATCGCCTATGCGCCCGGCCTGCTGCCCGCCGAATCCTGGCGCAAGCTCATGTCCGGTTTGGACAAACACTTCGGCGCGGATGCCTCGTTGACCGCCCAGGAAAACATGGAGATTACCGCTTTTCTGGTGAAAAATGCATCCAGCCGCTGGCGCGCCCCGACCGCTCCCCTGCGGATTACCGAGACCGCGTGGTTCAAGCGCAAGCACGATGGCCACGAGATTTCTGCCGCCACCTGGAAGCGCCCCTCGGTGAAAAGCCCGGCCAACTGCCAGGCCTGTCACGCTGACGCGGATAAGGGCGATTTCAACGAACACCGTGTAAGCATCCCCAAGTAACAACCGGTATAAAACGACATCATGAAACGCATCCTTGTCTGGGATATTCCCACCCGCCTGTTCCACTGGCTCTTCGCCGCAAGTTTCGCTGCCGCCTGGCTCACCAGCGAATCCGACGAGTGGCTGTCATTCCACGCCTTCTTTGGCTACCTGATGCTCGGTCTGATCGGTTTTCGTTTGATCTGGGGTGTGGCGGGCGGCCATTATGCCCGGTTTACTTCGTTTCTGTACGGTCCTCGGGCGGGTCTGTCCTATCTGCGCCAGGAGTTGTCCGGCAGGGGTGATCGTCATATCGGCCATAATCCGGCGGGGAGCCAGGCGGTTTTTCTTTTGCTGGCCTTGGGGCTGGCGGTTTGCTTGACCGGGCTGTTCGTGCAGGGCGGAGAAGAACAGCAAGGGGCGGTCGCCGGCTGGCTGGGGTTCACCCTGGGCAGGATGGTCAAGGAGGGCCATGGGTTCGCCGCCAACCTGATGTTGCTGGTGGTGTTCGGGCACTTGGCCGGCGTGGCGATGGCCAGCTGGCTGCACAAGGAAAACCTGGCGCGCTCGATGGTGACGGGAACCAAGGAGGCGCCGGAAGGCACCCCCGCTTCCAAGCCTTATCGGCTGGTCGGCGCTCTGCTGCTGGTTGCGGTCGCGGCGTTAGGCGTCTGGTGGTTTTTCTATGCGCTGCACCAGCCGGTTGAAAAATATTTGATGAAGGACACGGCTGATCTCGGCGCGCCGCATGTTGCCTTTGTCGGCGCCGCGCTGGCCGACGACCCGAAATGGCGCGAGGAATGCGGCAGTTGCCACATGGCTTTCCATCCTACCCTGCTGCCGGCGCGTTCCTGGCAAAAATTGATTGCGGAACAGGACCGGCATTTCGGCGCGGATCTCGCGCTCGATGCGCCGACCCGCGAAGCACTGCTCGCCTTCATGGTGAACGACGCCGCCGAGAAGATGTCCACGGAAGCCGCCTTCAGGATAAACCGTTCCATCAAGCCGGAGACCACGCCACTGCGCATCACGGATACACCGTACTGGACCAAGAAGCACCGCGACATTGCCGCATCCGATTGGCTTTTGCCGCAGGTGAAAAGCAAGGTCAATTGCGCAGCCTGCCATCAGGATGCCGAGGCAGGAACCTTTCAGGACGCCGCCATGCGCATTCCACGCTGAACCTGTTCATCGAACCTTGCAATTCGTTATTAGCCGGTTTGATTCGCCCAGCGCTGGGCTTTGTCCAGGTCTTGCAATTCCTTGTAGTTCTGGATCGCCTTTGCCGTCATGTGTTCGCGCAAGGCCAGAAACAACTGTGCGGTGGACAGGGCGTCCGCCAAGGCATTATGGCGGGCATAGTTGCGAATGCCGAAGTAATTTGTCCAGTCGTCCAGGGTGCGGCAGCGGTGTATCAGATGCGGGTAAAGCGCGGGCGCGATGTAGGCCAGATCGGCCCAGGGATGCCCGAAGTTCAGCCCGATCTTGTTTTTCAGCGCACGCCTGACCATGGTTTCGTCGAACTTGACATGGAATGCGACTAGCGGTGACTTGCCGAGGTATTCCAGAAACAACAGCAGCGCCTCCACGGGTTGCACCCCTTCTTCCTGTGCCGTGCCGCCGATGCCGTGAATGAGGATGTTGTCCCGCTTGCTGACCCGCTTTTGCTGCACCACAATTTCCAGGTTGTCGGCGAGATCGATCTTTCCCCCTTGCATCGCCACGGCGCCGATGGCGATCAGGTGATCCCGGGCGAGATTCAGGCCGCTGGTTTCTACGTCGACCACCACATAGCGGCCCTGCGAAAGAGGCTGGCGCAAGTCTGTCGGCGGCAAGGCTTGCCAGGCCGCCAGGCGCTGGGCCTGTTCTGGCGTAAGCTCGGGCCGGGCGGGGAAGAAACGCGATAGCCAGTTCATAGATTGTAATTCAGCGCCAGGTGCGTTTGCAGCTTGCGTGCCTGGCGAAAGGCTTCTTTCAGGATGCGGCGATCGAGGTCGTTGAGATGATCGGGGTCCACCTTGTTGTTCATGGGTAGCCCCGCTTCGATCTGCTCGTGATGCAGGCGCAGCCGCAACAGCTGGATGAAGAGGAAAGAGCCGCACCAGGCTTCGACGTCGGCGGCAGGCAAGCGCAATGGCGCGGCAGTCTGGCGCAGGCGCTGCAAAGTGCCGGTCTGAACCACGCCAGTGGCCAGGCTGAAAATGCGCGCCGCATCCACGAACGGGGTTATCCCGTTCAGCTTGAGGTCCAGGGTATGTCCCTCGCCCACTGTAAAATCCCGTACCAGCCCGAGGGGGGGGCGATTGCGCAGCGCATTGGCCGCCATCTGGTAGAGGAAGCGGGAATTGCTTTCGGCCTGTTTCGCCAGCCACAAGCGCAGTTTTTCGGCCAGGTCCGATTGGCCGAAAAGGGCGCGAAAATCGAAGAATATGGTGGCGTTGAGCAGAGACTGCGGGTCGCCCTGATCGATCCACTTTGCAAATTTTCCCTTCCATTCGTCGAGCGATAGGCATAGCTCGGGGTTGGATGCCATGATGTTGCCCTTGCACAGGGGAAAGCCGCAGGCATCGAGCGCCTCGTTGATGCGGCGCGCGATGGGGAGCAGGGACTGGCGCACCCGATCCGGCCCGGATCCGTCCGGCACTTCAAAAATAATCCCATTGTCCTGGTCGGTGTTGAGCGTCTGCTCGAAGCGGCCTTCCGAACCCAGCGCGATCCAGCAGAAATCCACCTTGCACCGCCCGTCCGCCGCCGCGCATTCCAGCTCGATGACGCGGGTGGTCAAAAGGTCATTGAGGGTGGAAATGAACTGCGTTACCTATTGTCTTGACTCAGGGGTCCACCATACATGCTGTTTGGCCCCTACTTGCGCAAGTATGGCAAGTTCACCATCCCGCAGTTCATCGGCGACCGTTATTACTCCAACACCGCCCGCACCATTGCGCTGCTGTGCGCCATCTTTGTCTCGTTCACCTACGTGGCGGGCCAGATGCGCGGCGTTGGCGTGGTGTTCTCCCGCTTCATGGATGTGGGCATCAACACCGGCGTGATTATCGGCATGGCGCTGGTGTTTTTCTACGCATAACAATGTCTTGTTACACCCTATCAAAACCCCTTATTGAATGCGGCGCTGAAAAGCGGCCTGTCGGATGGCGTCAGCTTGCTAGCGCAGGTTGGAATGGTGTGGGAATGGGCGTAGGCTGCTAACTGCTTCAATTTGTGCGCCGTATCGCGGCACCCACTGTTTTGAATATTTTCCAGGAATTGCTCATGCGCACCGAAACCCCGAACACCATTTACCTCAAGGATTACACCCCCCCCGCCTGGCTGGTCGACACGGTTGATCTCCATGTCGCGATCCATCAAGGCCACACCGAAGTCCGCGCCAGGCTGGCCTGCACGCGCAATCCGCAGGGGGCCGGCGGCGCGCTCGTTCTGGATGGCGAGAACCTCGCGTTGCAGGCAGTCAGCCTCGACGGCGCCGCGCTCGACCCCTCGCGCCATACGCTGGCCGATGGCACGCTGACCATCGCCGGTGCGGATGCCGGGCCGCTGCCGGATGCCTTCATGCTCGAAACCGTGGTGCGTATCGATCCGGACAGGAACACCCAGCTCTCCGGTCTCTATCGTTCCAGGGACGGTTACTTTACCCAGTGCGAGGCCGAGGGTTTCCGCCGCATCACCTTCTTCCCCGATCGCCCCGACGTGATGGCGCGTTTCACCTGCACCATCGAGGCTGATTTCGGACGCTTCCCGGAGCTGCTGTCCAACGGCAACCGGGCCGTTTCCGGCATCTGCGAGCACGATGCCTCGCGCCACTGGGCGCGCTGGGAAGACCCCTTTCCCAAGCCGGCCTACCTGTTCGCCCTGGTCGCCGCCAAACTGGACGTGCTCGAAGACAGCTTCGTCACCCGCTCCGGCCGCACGGTCCGCCTCGCAGTCTATGTCGAACCCGGCAAGCTCGACCAGTGCGGCCACGCCATGGCGGCGCTGAAGAAGGCGATGCGCTGGGACGAGGAACGCTTCGGGCTGGAGCTGGATCTCGACCACTACATGATCGCCGCAGTGAGCGACTTCAACATGGGGGCGATGGAGAACAAGGGCCTCAACATCTTCAACACCAAGTACGTGCTGGCCCGCCCCGACACAGCGACCGACAGCGACTACCAGAACATCGACCGCGTCGTCGCCCACGAGTATTTCCACAACTGGACCGGCGACCGCGTCACCTGCCGCGACTGGTTTCAGCTCTCGCTCAAGGAAGGCCTCACCGTCTTCCGCGACCAGGAGTTCGGCGCCGACACGCATTCGCGCGCCGTCACCCGCATCCAGGAAGTGCGTGCCTTGCGCGTTGGCCAGTTTCCCGAGGATGCCGGTCCGATGGCGCATCCGGTGCGTCCGGCTTCCTACGCCGAGATCAACAATTTCTATACCGCCACGGTGTATCAAAAAGGCGCTGAAGTCGTTCGCATGATCCACACGCTGATCGGGCGCGAGGCGTTCCGCCAAGGCATGGACCTTTATTTCCAGCGCCATGACGGCCAGGCCGTCACCTGCGAGGATTTTGTCGCCGCCATGCAGGATGCCTCGGGAACCGACCTCGCCCAGTTCCGCCGCTGGTACGCCCGCGCCGGCACGCCGCGCCTGCAAGCCGATGGCAGGTGGGACGCCGCGACCCAACGCTACACGCTAACCCTTACGCAAAGCCTCGCCCCAACCGCCTACGAGCAGCGCCTCGCGGACGCGGGCATGCTGATCGACGAAGGCCCGTTACACATCCCGGTCGCTCTCGGCCTGATGCTGCCCGATGGCACGGATGCGCCGCTGCGACTTGTCGGCGAGCCTGCGCCGCAGGGTGCCACGCGCGTGCTGTCGCTCATCGCTGCCACACAAACCTTTGTCTTCGAGGACATCCCGGCCGCGCCGGTCGCCTCGCTGCTGCGCGACTTTTCCGCGCCGGTGCATCTCGACCTCGAACAGACCGATGGCGAACTCGCCCACCTGATGGCGCATGACTCCGATGCGTTCAACCGCTGGGAAGCCGGCCAGCGCCTCGCCACCCGCGTCCTGCTCGGCGGTATCGCGGCTGGCGGCGAGGGCGAGTCCTGGATTCCCGAGGTTTTCGTCGCCGCCTGCGGTCGCGTGCTCGACGCCGGTCTCTCGCATGACCCCGCGCTGGCCGCTGAAGCCCTGATCCTGCCGGCCGAGCAGGTGCTGGCCGAGGAGGTGGCCGGTCGCGGTCTGGCCATCGACCCCGAGGCGATCCATCGCGCCCGCGTCAATCTTCGGCGCCACCTCGCCAGCCAACTGCGGGCCCGTTTCGAGACCGTGTGGAGCGCGCTCGCATCCGCCGAACCCTACGCCCCTGATGGCACCCAAGTTGGCCGCCGCGCCTTGCGCAACCTGTGCCTCGGCTACCTGGCAGAAAGCGACGACGCCTATCTCCGCGCCGCCGTGCTGCCGCGTTTGCTGGCCCAGTTCGAGCAGGGCGGCAACATGACCGATGTGATCGCGGCGCTCTCCACCCTCGCCAATCTCGATCTACCCGAACGCGAAAACGCCCTCGCGGCGTTTTACGCGCACTGGCAGGGCGAAGCGCTGGTGGTCGACAAGTGGCTGCAAGTCCAGGCGACGTCCGTCCTGCCCGGCACCGTGGCGCGGGTGCGCCAACTCATGCGGCATCCGGCCTTCGATCTGAAGAATCCCAACAAGGTCTATGCCCTGGTGCGCAGCTTCTGCGCCGCCAACCCGCGCCACTTCCACGCGCTCGACGGCAGCGGTTATCAACTGGCGGCCGACGTCATCATCGACCTGCAGGCGATCAACCCGCAGGTGGCTTCGCGCCTGGCGCGCAGCTTCGACCGCTGGCGCCAGTTCGATGCCGTGCGCCAGGGCCACGCACGGACCGCGCTGGAGCGGATCAGGGCCTGCGAAGGCTTGGCGAAAGACGTCGCCGAAGTCGTCGGCAACGCCTTGAAGTGAAGCAAGGGATACCTGATACGTCCTATGTCGCCCTGCCGTTCAAGCAGGTGGCGGCTACATTGCTCGGCGTTTATTGGCGTGCATCGGCGGGTAATCGCAGTTTTTTTAACGCAGGAGCAAGGTAGGTATCTTCGACGAACGCAGCAGATCGGTCGTCGGATGCCCGGCGGTTACTGTGTGAAGAAAGGGGGTAGATGAAGGGACAGGCGAGAATGGCTGCGGTGCCTCGTGCCGGAGCGGGAGGAACTGCTCGGCCAGCCGCTGGTTGCGCTGGGCCGACCCCTGCTGCTCGGTCGTGCGACCATGGCGACGCTGATGGGGCTGCGCTTATCCGCCCTCGGATTTGCTGCTTGTTGCGCCGGTTAACAGGGTTTTGAGTCCGACGTAGGGTTTCTCTTCCTCCAACTCCGGAACGGGGGAAGGGCTTAGCCGATCACGTTTAATTTCCAGTTCGCTGACGCGCCGTTCAAGCACGGCTTTTTCTTCTTCCAGGCCAGCAAGCTGACGGCGCAGGCGAGATGCGTTCCATTGCCCCCTGATCACGGTAGGCGACGATAACAAGGCCGCGATAATGGCGCCCAAGCCAAGCGCAAGCAGCAACACCATGGCGAGGGAA
>Ga0210011_1004530_pt1 | contig 10030 bp, 11 predicted proteins | sample CryGeymeta201502_FD_183972 | JGI IMG/M metagenome (GOLD analysis project Ga0210011, IMG submission 183972) | Groundwater microbial communities from Crystal Geyser aquifers in Utah, USA - Crystal Geyser metaG 2015-02 (SPAdes) (version 2) | ecosystem: Environmental > Aquatic > Deep subsurface >...
AAATAATGGTATTAATAAACCTTCATCAGAGTATTATATTAATTCCAATCAATCTGTTGGATTAATATCAAGTATTTTTGGAATATGTTTGATTAGCCTGTACTTCATTAGTATTAATCCTAATGAAGGAAATGATAAAATATCAGTTCAAGATTCAAATACAATTAGTTTAAAATCAATCGAATCAGATTCAAATTCAATCAATACTACTTCAATATATGAATATATAGTTTATAAGGTTCTTTCAAAGTTAATAATGCTTATATTTCTTATTGGTTTAATTACATCTTTTTTAAACTTAGTTTTCAATATTGATATGTTTGGAGTATTTAAAAAGAAGAGTTTGAATAATATAGTTAATAAAATCAGAAAGGAAGTCTAAAATAAATATAGTTTTAATATTTATATACATAAATACTTATTAAATGTAAATAATAACTTATCTTGTTTATTTACAATTTACTAATATAATAACTATAATTAACAACAAAATAACTATCAAAACTTATTATAATTTTTAAATAAAAATATATTATGCTAAAAATATTTTAATTCAATTTAGCCAGTAGAAATCTTGACAATAATTGGAATTACAATAATAAGTATAACGACAACAACAACGATAATTATTATCAGTTTTTTCTATTATTTATTTAATCAATATGTTACCTTTCTTGCAGATTCCATATTTTTCTTTGCTTGTATTATATCCTCTTCACCTTTATAAACATAATCTCTGGCTTGTAATATATTACTTTCTATATTATCAATTAATTCTCCTTGTAATTGAATAAGTACAGCTAAATCAGAAAACAGTTGATGAACTTGATTAACACTCTAATAATAAAAAATAATAAAGATATAAAATTATATATTTCTACCTTTTCTAAATTTAATATATCTTTATGTCTATCTTCTATATCCTGAACAGCATTTTTTAGTTTGGTATGTCCTGCTCCTATTAATCTCGAGTACATTTCTTGAACTTTCTTACATTATATTTTAATTAAGTTAATTAAAGTACATATAGTTTGAAAAACAATAAATTACATCATATATTAAATAATTACCGAAGGATCATTTATAATATCAACTGTTTCAGTTTCTGTTAACTTTCTTCCGAGTAATACTTCTGCATCTCTCACAGTACTTTTCTGCATTACCTGCTTAATTTCAGCTTGTTTGGTTTGAAACTTTTCTACTGAATCACTAAAGTCTTTTATTATACAACCACTCATATTAAGCATAATTCTAGTTTCTGGTCTTTCTATCTCAGGGTCTTCTTCTCTATTAACTTTTATAGTTTCTTGAATTGAATTAATAAGTGCTTTGCACTTTTGTTGAGTTAAGGAAAATTTCTCAATTGAATTGTTTACAGTATCATTTAACCTTTTTTGAGCATCTTCTACTGCTTTTGGGTATTCATCTTTAACTTCTACTAATATCATTGTAAGGCTATTAATATCTCGTATATATTTTTGAGATAAGGTTGATTTTGCTATAAACTCTTTTAAGTCTTGATCATCTTCTCCACCAGCTTGATCTTCATCTGGTGACATATCAAGTTTTAATTCTTTAATTTGAGCTATCTTAATTATTACATTTAATTTACTCTTCTAACATCAGATAATCTGTCATTCATTATTTTTATTAATTATAAATGTTAAATGTTATTTAATAATATATTAAACTTAAGAATAGAAAAAGGAGAACGTTATAATTGAAAGATTACTTATTATCTATGAATGAAAAAATTATTTATTAAGTAAAGAAGAAATTAAAGAGTAATAAAAGTAAAAATGTTTAATATGCAACAAATTAGTATTTATATTGTTTTAGAAAATAAATTATTATTATATTAGTTTATAAAACGTTTAATTCTTTAATTCTTTATTATTAATAAATTAATTCTCATGTATTATTTATAAAGTTAAAAAATGAAGCTTATAATTTTAATTTTATCTATAAGTTGTATAAGTATCAATTCCTACTCTCATGTAAGTTATATCGAGAATTATATTTAATAATAATCGCTAACAAATTTAATTATTTAACTCACTTATACAGAGGTCAAAATTAAGAGGAGGTTCTCCATTAAGCGATGTTTCATTATTATATGAAGAAAGTGAAAATTTGCATATGGGTTATAATAATCCTCTTAATGAATTTAATCAACCACCCGTTTATGATGATTATGAACCATCTGAACATGTAATGGTACCTAAAATAATGAAAAAAAGACGTCATAGAGATATAGAACACTTAACAGAACAATTTACAGGTATTAATTTCTTTATAGTACTAATTTTATATAAAATGTATAGACGAAGGTGAAAGAGGTTTTATTGACCCAACTAAAAATATCAATGATCCACATGGAATTCTTAAATTTAGATTTAAAGAAAAAACACCAGAAAGAGATCAATTCCATACTCTTCAACCTTATGTATATTTGATCAAATTATTAACTCATTAATTATTTTAGTATTATAGTGAAGATAGGCCAGAAAAAGATAGTGAGGCAGTAAGAAAAGAAGGATTATCAAATGGAGTAATTTTAGAAGGAGCCCAAAGAACTTGTAATTTTGAAACTGCTGCATATAGTGATTACTTTATGGATTTAAGACATGATAGTTAAATAAAAACATTATTACAAACCAATATTTATATTTTAAAATAATTATTGGTATATTAGCTTAAATATTTGTTATTTAGTATTAAATTTAAGATAATATATTATTTAAGAAATTTATGTTTGTTCTGTTAAATAATATAGACAATTCTATTAAATCTATTAAATGTTATTAAGCATTTTAGGATTAATATGTTATATATTGTATAAGATAAAGTATAATTTTAATATCTATCTTTAATATAGGTAAGATTAATAAGTTTTAACCAGTCATTTATATATTATTTTGAATAATTTAATCTATAAGTTGTTATTTATATAATTTAATTTAATTCTATCAGTTAATATAAATTATTAATCATAAACAAATACAAATATGAAGGATTATAAACCATTATATGTTAAAATGAAACTTCAACAAAAGTTAAACGAATTCTTTGGAAAAACAAAAATAATCGAGCTCGAGAATAGAATACTTAACTTTTCAAATTTAGAAGAAGCTAAATCAGACTTTAAAATATTGGAAGAAGAATGTAAATAAGAGAACTTATTTAACTTATTTATAAATTTTATATTTATTATTTATCAGTTGCCGATGTTAAAAATGAAATAGAAGAATTTGTAGCAGAAAACACAGAGATTATTTCAACTCCAACTACAACTCCTAAGGCATCGAATAAAGCTTCTTCCGTTGCTAAAATACGTAAAATCAATAAATAAATTTTCTTAATCTCCAATATGAATTTAATTTTAAATTCTAGAACTTGACATTATACATACTCCTAAACATAACACAAACAACACAAATTACACGCAAAGTACGAATAATACAAATAGTACTAATAGAACAAATGATAAAAAATCAGTTACCCCGGAGAGAAATAAAGTTGCTAAAACTGAAAACAATCACCTAAAAACTCTTAAAAATAATATAAAGAGCAATAATATTAATAGTTTTAATTTAAAGCCAGTTGTAATAGACAAATCAAAATGCATAAAGAGTAAAAATATTAACAACAATAATAATATCAATGATAATAATGACAATAATGCTAATAATAATGATAATAATCATCATAATGAAGTAAAAGATAATCCTTATAAATTTGAACTAAAAATAAAAAATTGTAGTAGTGATAATAAAGAAGTAGTAAAAGATGATGCAAAAGATAATGTTGAGACTATTATGAAGAAACATAATTGTGGAAGAAAAGAAGCGATGGATATATATTTAGATAATCAATCTCAATTAATAAATAATGTAACTAAAAATATATATTCAATTGACTCACGTAAAAATCTTAGCAATCATTCAAACAACAAAAATATCAATAAAGATAATAGAAATAATCGATCATTAGATAGATCATTGAATAAGTCCTTAGATACATCAAATGATAGATCAATTGATAGATCACCAAATAGACCATTAGATAAATCTCTAGATAGATTATTAAATAAGTCTAATGATAAATCATTTGATAATAAAAAAGTATGGCAATACACTTTTAAAACAAATTTAAAATTAACAACTGATAATATCAAAAATGAATATGCTATTAATAAAATTCCAATTGATAAACTAAATTTTGACGCTGAACAATTTTATAATAAAAACTTAAAATGGCATCAAGATAAGATTGATAAAGCTAAAATGTTAAAAGAAGAGTCTGAATTAAATGAAGTTAAAAACTGTACTTTTACACCTAAAATATCATTGACATCTGACAAATCTTTACCAAGAAGGTCTGAAACACCTGATGAATTTTATATTAAAAACTTAGAATGGAAAAACAAAATTGAAAAGCATAGAAAAGAAAAAAGGGTAATTAATTATATTACTTATTTACTTACTTAATTTAGATAATTAAAGAAAAGAAGGAAGTAGAAGAATGTGTTTTTACTCCTAGACTTGGTACAAAAGAAAATATAAATACTAAAAATAATAAAGATAGTAGTAGTAATAATATTAATAGGAGTATTAATAATGAAACAAGAAATGTTACTGAAGAAGGTAACAAAAAAGATATGGACTATATTTATAAAAAGAATATCGATTGGCTTGAAAGACAAAAAGAAAAACGAAAAAAATTAGAAGAGGAAGAAAAACGAAGAATACAAGGAGAACGTAATACTACTGAGTCTAATATAGAAAACAAGGAGATTGATTATTTTTACAAAAAGAATATAGAATGGTTAGAAAAAAACAAAGAAATCAAAAAAAAATTAGAACAAGAACAACAACAAGAAAATTTAAGGAAAATAGAAGAAAAAAAATTTAAGAGAACTCATGGAAGAACAAATAGTTCATTAATCTAAATACTGAATACATATGGAGTATTTGATATTTGACTTAATTTGAAATTTTGTAAGAAAAGTTGATTTTGATATCATTAAAATGTAAAAGAGTTATAGAGTTATTAGAAAATCGTATTTTAGAAGTATAAGATAGATAAATAAGATTATATTGTTTGTGTAAAAGTGTATTTAAATTTTTACATATAATTTATTAGTTATTATTTTATATTATAATAAAGTTACTATTAAAATGTTATCATGTTATTAATTTATTACATAATAAGTTATAAAACAATTAATATATAATAAATTTTTTATTTATTATTTATTATGCTAACTATATAATTCTAAAAAATGAGACATTTCTCTTTCTCTTTATTTTCTAAATCAGATTTATTATTTTTCTTGTTAAATTCATCTAGCTCCTCCTTAGTAATTATTTTAGCTACGCTAAGTCTTGACTTTCTTTGAGTAATACTCATCTTCGGTATAATAACTTCTTTCTCTGGAGGAGAGAGCTTTCCTTTTTTCTCAATTTGTTCTACTGCATATACCTTAAAGTAGATCTATATTATAATAAATATATAATTAAATGCAATTAATACATTTTCATTTTTAAAATGATTGACATCTTCTTTAGTAAGATATTCTATATGATGTTCAAAACTTGCTTCCACAATATAATTTTGTTTTTTTTCTTCGGCACCAAACTTAATTTAAAATAAAATAGTTACAATTTTAGTTGTATTGACTGATTTATTATAAAACGATTCGTATTCAACATATACATGGGAACAGAAATTCTCTGGTAAATCATTGATTTCTTTAATGACAACTGTATAAAACACTGACTGTCCTATAAGTTCATCAGGATCTTCTGGGACATCTTCATATTCATTACCAGTTTCGTCGTGTGGAACAACATCAATATTTAAACTGCCTACCTTTGGATAAGCCTGATTATTAATATTAATAATAGCAGCATTTGGTAAAGGATTGTTTATTAAGTAACCTAAAGGCTCTAATTTATAATAAGCTATTCCGAGAAGGACTGCCTTTGGATCATCCCATAATGGATCATCCTCTTTTGATAAATTCTATAGATTATTTTAAATAGTTTACTGTTGCGTCTAGATCTTCATCTTGACATCTATCGAATATTTCTTTCATCATGTCATACCTATTTTGGAAAGTCTCTGTATTCCAATAGTAGACAGTACCTTCTTCGAAGTTCTCAACCTATTTAAATAAAGTTATTGAATATGTTAAGTTATAAACTGTATAAATAGTATTAGGTATTAAAAGTGTAGACATAAACACAAAAGGTACAATAGTTATTAAAATATTTATTACCCTTATAAGTATATTTGTATTACTACTATTGTTTTCTCCTAAATATTCTGCTACATCCTTTAATAATACAACTTCTAGATTAACATTTCTTCTTGTTTCACTTGTTATAATTTTCATCTTGTGTAACTTTCTTAATATATTTTGAAGATTTTGTTCTAACTTCGAACTTTTATGCTGAACATCAGTAGTTTTAATTGCAGTAGGGTTAACTTTTTTTGTCTGTGTTTGAGCAACTTCTTTTATTTCAATCTCTCTTTTTTGTTTGGCTTTCTGTGTTTCAATTTCTTTTAGTCTTGTTTTAAGTATTTCATCTATTTCGTTTTCTTTAATTTCAAGTGCGTTTGCTTTAATATCACTTTGTTGTTTTAAATTAGCTATTTCTTTTTTCATCTTCTCTTCTATTTCTTTCTTTTCTTTTAAATACTTTTCTTCCATTTGTTTCTTGATATTTTCCAACTCTTCTTGACGCTTTTTTTCTAAAACCTCTTCTTTCTTCTTAATATTTTTCTCAGTCTCTTTTTGAAGCTCAATCTGTGCACTTTCCCAGTCTGTTTTAAAGATATCAGTTCCATTTGATTGTTTCATAAATAAGAAAACAGTATTAGTTCCAAAAGTAATCCTGTCTCCATGTGTTAATATTTCTCCATCGTCGTCTAACATTTGTTGACCATTTATAAATATAAAATCTTTTGCGTCGTCATCATTAGGTAGTAATAAGACTTCAGTTCCAAACTCCTCAAATGAAGCATGATTAATTTTAATTCCAATACCTGATAAGGTTATTTCTGGTGGAGGATTTCCATGTTTTCTACCAACCATTACTGGGAGATTTTTTAAAGAGTATTTTAATTTATGAGAAAGTTGAGGATCTTCATTAAGAACTACTAAGTGAGGTTTTGTAATGTCGATTCTTTGTAGACCAAGCTCTAAGTCTTTTTTCTTTTGGTTTTCTAATTTTTCCTCAAAAGTGATTTCTTAAATGTTAAATATGATATTACCTTCATCTTGAATAGCTTTTCTGTTTGCTTCGAATGCTTCTTTCATTTCTAAAAATTTCTCTTTATCTTGATCTCCTATTACCCCTCCTGAAAGCATTATTTTGCTGTTTAGTTCTTCAATCATTTTTTGGAGAGCTTGATTTTCTTCTTTTAGTAAACGAACAATTTTATCCTAATTAATTATATATCAATTATATATAAATTATATTATTTACTCCTTCACTTTCATTAATAACTGCCTTATTCTGAATTTTTTTTGCTCTATCAGCATATCTTAACGTACTTAAAGTTTCTTCAAAATTTATACTAGCAGGGGACAACGCACATATCATTACAGTTTTAGAATTTCCTCCTAAGGCTGTTTGTAGAATTCTAGTCAAATTTGAATCTCTATATGGTGGCAGAGCATTTTTTTGTTTTCCCATAGCCTTATCTGCTAAAGTATTAATAACATTTCCTAAAACAAGCAGACTTTTGTTAATATTACATCCTTCTTTTAGTCTATCTCCTGTTGCTCCAGTACTTGATGACCTTTCAGATCCTGCTAGATCGACTAAGTTTATTACTGATATTTTTGCAGTTTTTTTATTATTTACAATTGTAATTTGTTTAAACTCAATTGTTACTATAGTATGGGCTCTTGAGCTACTTGCATTCATTAATGTAGATCCTATTGTTCTATTATCATATCCGGAGTCCATCTTAGATGATATGTCATCATATGATTGAACAGGATGCTTACTAAGACCGTCAACAAATATACCAAGTGTTTTACTTTCACGTACTTTTAAACCTGAAGTTGGTCGGTCATTCATCGGAATTAATAAATCTTGTATTTTTTCGTTATATATTTCGAGCATACTAACACATACTTCATATGATTTTTCATCTGTTGTAGTATTTTTTATTCTCTGAAATATTTCATCACAAGATATAGGTACTATACCTTTATTTGCTCCATAACCGACCATAGAGTAAGACTTTCCACTACCTGTTTGACCATATGCAAATAAGCAGCAATTGAATCCTTCCCATGCATTATCTAAAATTTCTTTTCCTAAAACATCATAAACCACTCTTTGATCGGCATATCTATCATCAATAGCTTTAGAATAACCCTCATCTGTGTTTTCAAAACCGTCATGTGACCAAAAACTATAATCGAAGTTAAATATTTTATGTTTATTTTTTTCATTTTCTTCATTTACATCTGTAATAGTTGTTTGTTGACCTTGCTATATTTAAGTAATTAATTAATGAATTACCATATCGATACATAAAAGAGATTTATTGTCTTTCTCTCTTTGATTAAATGGTCTGACTCTAACTGCGACTTTAACACTCATTTATTTTATTTAAATGTAATTATATTAAATAATAATTATATAAAACAAAAACATTACTTTAAACAAAACATAATTATTTATATTTCATCATCATATTGATTTCTAAACAAATAATAGATTTAGCCAAATATAAATTATTATACAATATAGATTTCATTTCTATTTTAGTACTTTTAATACTGATATTTCTATTATAATTATTTTGGTATACAACTTAATATATAAGAATTGAATTGTTATTATAATAACTTCTTATTAGTTATTATAAAATATAATTAATTATAAACTTATATAAACTAAATAAAACTTATATTATAGCAAAGAAAAATAAAATCAAAATAGTTCTGTTTAAAACTTTAAAAAGTTATTCAAATCTTTTGCAAATCATCACAAATTCCCTTATTTTTGTTCATTTTGGTTTGGATAAGTTTTCTCGAAGATGTATTTAAAGAAAACAGCAAAGACAGCTGCTCCTGCGAATTCGGCTAACATCATCCATGCGGCAAATTCCATAGCTTTTGGGTTTCCGTGAATGTAATCCCATCCGTTAAGAGTGAATAAGATAGCTGGGTTGAAGGCAGATCCAGATAATTTAGCTCCCATTTGAGCACAACAATAGAACCATCCAACAATTACACCACATTTAATTGGTCCATTTGAATTGGGAGGGGTAGTGACCTTTGAGCATACGTATAGAATAACGAATAAGAAAGTTCCAGTGAATAAAAATTCTGCGAAGAATACTTCGAATGTGGTACTTTTATCAGGTACAGCAACAAAGATGTTAACATGTAATAACCAGAATGAGACTTTTGAGGCGAAGGCTGCTCCTAAAACTTGAGCTACCCAGTATAAAACGAGCTTAATCAATCCAAAACCCCAGTCTCCATCATAAATATAGAATCCTAAAGTAACTGCGGGGTTAACATGTCCTCCTGAGTAATTTCCAAAGAATACTAATATTACCCAGAATCCGAAAATGAATTTGGAAACGTCTCCCATAGTGAAACAGATACATGTAACGAAAAAGAATATTCCTACAAATTCATAAATAGCCATTGGGAAATAACTGAGTAGCTTTACATACCATTCAGGTTGTTCATTTTCGACGACTTTGTTTTGTTGTTGGCCTGTAATAAGGTGAGCTTGATCATGATCTAATTGTGACATACTTCGTTTAATAATTATTAAATTTATAATAAATTATTTTTATTTTAAGTATACAACATATAATAAACTAAATAATAAACATATATATTTATTTTATAAAATTGATTCTTTAAACTTCTTATATTTATATTTAAAATAACTATAATAAATACTAAAATTATTTATTGCCCATAAAACTTTTTACAAAACATTTAATGATCTATTCTTCATTTATTATTTATATCACTCTTCAT
>Ga0210011_1004556_pt1 | contig 9992 bp, 8 predicted proteins | sample CryGeymeta201502_FD_183972 | JGI IMG/M metagenome (GOLD analysis project Ga0210011, IMG submission 183972) | Groundwater microbial communities from Crystal Geyser aquifers in Utah, USA - Crystal Geyser metaG 2015-02 (SPAdes) (version 2) | ecosystem: Environmental > Aquatic > Deep subsurface >...
ACCAGCGTACCTTTGACTTTCAACTGTTTGAGAAGCTCTTGCGGAATTTTTTCGCACGCGGCGGACACGAGTATGCGGTCGTACGGCGCATAGAGGGGGAGTCCAAGCAACGTACCTGCTTGCGTTATGGTCGCGTTGGCAAATGGATATTTTCGGAGATTTTTTGTGCCGAAAGCGACAAGTTCGGAAATACGCTCAACGCCATACACCTTTCCATAAGGGCCGACCAGCGCGGCAAGCAGTGCGGTTGTCCAACCGGATCCCGATCCGACATCCAATATCTTCTCGCCTTTTTTCGGCCGCAGAAGTTCAAGCATAATGGCGACAGTGGTCGGCTGGGATATGGTTTGACCGTACCCAATGGGTAGTGAAGTGTCCGCGTAAGATTCTGCATCGTATGCGGACGGTACAAAATCTTTCCGGTCTATGGTACGCAAAGCGTTAATAATGCGCTTGTTTTGCAGCGTTCTGTCAGCTAGGAGTTTTTTGATGAGGGTTTCCATACAACTATCATAGCACTGCTGGAGCTTTGGACAAGTGCGTGCCAACGGTGTATACTTACCCCATGTTTACAAAAGAAAATACCTCACAACAACTGGTGCTGGATGAGCTTTTTGACCTTTCGTTGTATAAAAAATTTTACACGATAACGAAAGGGGATCTCCAGAAAATGTTGGGAGAGCTTGTTGTGGTTGAAACGAGGCATTTGGCATTTTGGCAGGAATTTTTCGGCGTAAAAATCAATAAGCTCAACCACGGAAGGCGGGTACGGCTTGTCTTGCTCTTTATCGTAGGGCGTATTTTTGGTGAGGCGAGCATACATCTCATTTTGGAGGCGATAGAAGTCCATGGTATACGCAAATATCTCTCGCTTTGGAAAACGTACCAAGATGATCCGTTGGGGGGCGCGGTAAGGGAAATTCTTGAAGATGAGTTTAAGCATGAGGACGAGATTGTGTCCGAGATGTCGGAGCGCAAAATCTATCCGCAACGCATACGGGATATTTTTCTCGGTTTTAATGACGGCCTTGTGGAGATACTGGGAGCGGTGAGCGGCTTCTTCGCTTCGCTTCACGCTACGGGACAAGTGTTGGTCGCCGCAGTTACCGTCGCGTTTGCGGGTTCGTTTTCCATGGCGGCGGGCGCATACGCCGCGGGAAGCTCGGAAAAAGAGATTGAAAAAACAGATCGGGAAAAAAAAGAATTTTTGCAAAATTGTGTTGATCCGGAAAATGTGCATCATCCGCTCAAAAGCGCAGTTATCGTCGGTATTGCTTATTTGATAGGCGCGACTGTGCCTATTCTCCCCGTATTCTTTGGCGCGCGGCAGATACTTTGGCCGCTCGCGGTAAGCGCGGTTATGGTTATAGTCGTTTCCTATATACTCGCTTTTCTTTCTGGTATGCGGATAGCAAAACGTATTGGCATGAACTTGGTTATTATCGCGCTCGCGGTTGGTATCACGTACATGATAGGAATACTCGTGAAATCAGTGTTTGGGGTTGCAGTTTGAGTAAGGACGTTTCTGAAGCAGGTTCCGTTGCAAAAATCTGACCGTGACGCAACAACTTTTTTACACGGTGGATACACCCTATTTTACAAACCAGAAGTTCATTACTATACTTAGCGCAGTACTCCCTCTCCTCATCTTTTTGCGCAGGGGAATAAACCAGGAAAGAGTTATCAAGCTTTCAATTTCAAGTAAAACATTGGCACCATGTACAGCTGAATGATAGTGGCAAATGCCAAACCAAAGGCAATGGCTATGGAAAGCCCAAACCAAAATTCATCAGCAAACGCCAAGGGTACAATACCTGCTATGGTAGTTGCGGAAGTAAGTAAAATAGGCTGCAGGCGTGTCTCACCCGCATGAATTGCCGCTTCCATGTGCGACATGCTGGCTTCATTGCGATGGCGATCCGCTTTATCAATAAGCACAATAGCGTCATTGACCGTGATGCCTATGAGTGAAATCAGACCCAAAAATACCGAAAAACTGAACGCAAGATGAAACAGGACCATGCCCGCAACCACGGCAATGAGCGCAAAGGGAAGTGAGAGCAGAATTGCCAAAGGTTTTTTGAATGAATTGAATTGCAGTACCAGAATAAAGACAATAAGCAGCACCGCCACGACCATGGCACGCCAAAGTTCGGAAAATGATTGGTCAATATCTTCTACCTCACCCCCAAACACCACCGCGTATCCGGACGGCAGTATTTCTTCGGCAAGACGCTCTTCTACCAACGGGACAACCGTCGTTGGTGTATAGCCCGTTTCAAGCCAGGAGTGAACGGTAACCGTACGCTCAAAGTCGCGATGGTGTATGGAGGCAAGCGCGGGTTCAAAATTAAAATCCGCAACACGGGAAAGCGGAATGCGCTCGCCGGAAGGCGCGTGTAAAGAGAGATTGGCAAGTAATTCCAAATCTTTCAACTCGTTCTCCGCAAGCTTGACCACTACATCAATATCTTTGCCGCCAAGCGTTACTTCGGTTGCGGTTACGCCATAGAGCGCGGTGCGCAGGGTAGATGCCACATCAGTTGCTTGTAATCCTGATGCCGCAAGAGCATCTTTGCGTAAGGTGATCACCATGTCCGCAGGACTTGTATCACGATCCGTTGTAACATCCCGCGTACCTTCCGTTTCCTCCAAGAGACGAATTACCGTATCGGTAATATTACTCAATATGCGCATATCTTTTCCCGTAATACGCGCTTCAATTGGCGCGCCGGTCGGCGGTCCGTTTGTAAGTTCCTGTATGGTTATTTTTCCACGCGAAATTGGCGCAAGTTCTTCCCGTAATTCTTCTTCAATTTCATAACTTGCCAAATTCCTTTCTTTCCCTCCAACGTAGGTAAGGTTGATATTTGCCAAATGCTCGCCCGTTGACGCGCCTCCTCCAAAGCCAAAAGTAAGCGATGATCCGATGGTTGAAACAAAGGTTTTAATTTCCGGCCGCCTCCGCAGCACATCTTCCACTTCCCGAACCACATTTTCAGTTTCCGCCAACCTCGTGCCTTGCGGCATTTCAATATTGATAAAAGAAAATTCAATGTCGGTTGAGGGGAACAATCGTATCGGTATGAATCCTGAAATAAGCAATCCCAATGACCCAAAAAACAACAGAGTCATCATTCCCAAAAAAGCGACTTTTCTCTTTCGACTTGCCAAAAAAGCCGTAATGCTTTTTTTATAACGCGCGATCAGCCAGATAGTCACGTACTTTTCCAACAAGCTTACCTTCGGAGCTTTTTCGCTGTTCTTATGTCGCAAAACAACTGACGCAATGGTTGGCACGAGTACGAGCGACACGAACAGAGACGCAAGTAGCGTAATGGAGAGCGTAATGGGCAACACGCGTAAAAACCGCCCCAGTATCCCGCTTACTAAAAGCATGGGTACAAAAGCCGAAATTGTGGTAAACACACCGGCAAGCAGAGGTTTTTTATAGTGTGCCACGGACAACAGTGACGCGTCCCGCGCTGTGTACCCCTCCCGCATGTTGTGGAATATACCTTCCAGAATAATGATAAATGCATCAACCAGAAGCCCCAGAGAAAGCACGAGAATAAAAAGTGTAACACTGTTCAGCGTAAAACCGAATAGATATAAACAAAAGAAAGTAATGAAAAAGGTTAAGGGTATGGCAAGAAAAGAAATAAGGGCCTCGCGCAGGGAAAGCGCGAGGAACATGATGATAAATATCAGTATCGCGGATTGCACGCCACTCCATCCGAGGGTAGTCAGGTCTTTGCGGATAAATACCGAATAGTCCGAGCTGGTTTCTACCTCAATCTCTTCCGGAATTATTCCACCCTCTTTCAGCTTAACCAATTTTTCTTTGGCGGCGTCAACAATTTGGAGAATATTACCGCCGGTTTTTTTATACACTGCAAGCGAGACGGTAGGTTCGGGTTCGCCACCGGCAAGCGATATGCGCGATAAACTCGTGCGGTCGGCAAAACCGTCCGTAACTTCCGCGATATCTTGAACCAATACGCTGCCTTGGGCGCTTCCCGAAACGGGAAGCTGCGCAATAGATTCCGCATCGGTGAATTTTCCAACCGACCTGATATTGTAGGATACGCCGTCAAGCGTGATATTTCCTAAAGGAAAATTCACATTTGCCCCGCGCAGTATTGCCAAGACAGATCCTAACGACAGGTGCAAACGGTCAAGCTCCCCCTGCTTTACCCGAATGGTAATCACCCTTTCCCGAACTCCGGAAAGTGCCACGCGGGATACGCCGGGAATTTTTTCCAGCTCATCCTGCACCTCTTCAGCAAGTTCCTTAAATGCAGTTTCGTTGAGGTGACCGGCCAAGCTTAACGTAATAATCGGCGCGTCATTAATGCGCACTTGTTCAACCTGTGGGTCAGTGGCATCATCCGGCAAATCATTGACACGATCCACGGCATCTTTCAGGTCCTGGAGCGTTTTTTCAAGATCGGCTTCCGCTTCAAATTCAACCAAAATGGATGAAACGCCGGAAACGGACGTTGAGGTTACGAGTTTTACCCGATCAACACCCTCTATTTCTTTTTCAATTTTGTCGGTTACGAGATCTTCCACGTCTGACGGGTTTGCCCCGGGAAATGCGGTTACGACCACGGCAATAGGCACCTTAACTTCCGGGTCGGCTTCACGGGGCAATTCTAGCAGCGCTACCATACCGCCAAAAATAATCGCAATCATCAGGAGAACCACCAAACGCGCGCGGGTAATAAAAAAACCAAAGACCCCCCTTGCCGTTTCATGGATATATTTCTCGGCATAGGTATTTTTTTTTGCAGGTTGGTCTGTTGGTTGAGATGTTGAGATATTTTTCTCCATACAAGCTCTCAATTTAATTGGATCCGAGGTGCTTAATACCAAGCTCATTCTTTCATTTCTATTACATCTCCTTCAGAAACAAACACGCCATCGCGCAGGATGAGCATGTCTCCTTGCGCGAGACCTTCGGTAACCATCACCACATCACCTAAGACATCCCCCAATACCACGCTTCGTTTTACCGCCTTGCCTAAAACCGCAACCAATACGGATTTTCCCGTTTCTTCCATAGTAACGGCTTTCAAGGGTATGGCAATAAGATCTATTCCCTCGCGTGCGACCATCAATTCCACGCGCGCAACGGATCCCACGGCAAGCGCGTTCTGTGCGCTTTGGCTTACAACCACTACCCTAGCTTTTCCGCTGGTAACACTTGCGGAAGGGGAAAGTTCGCTGACTTCTCCGATGAGTGCGCCATTCATACGTGCGGGTGTACCAACCTGCAAGTCACGCAAAAACGAAGCCGCGACTTCAATGGATATTTCCACCGTACGCATATTACCCAGCTCCAGTATTTCCGATCCTGCGCGAACCTGATCGCCGACATCAACAAAATGGGAAAGTATGGAGCCGGTGAAAGGCGCTAGAAGCGTTAAATTGCTATAGGCATAGCTTGCCGCATCAAGTTGTGCCTGTGCGCCAGTACGTTCCAAATCCGCTCCTTTTTGTGCGCTTGCGAGCAATGTTTGCGCGTTATCTACGTCAATTGATGCAAGATTTTTTTGATTGCGCGCTTGAGCAAGTGCGAGTGTATTGCCGATTACCACCGCATCCAGCCCGTGCAGTTGCGAAAGAACGGCGGCTATGTCCTGATTCATCCGTGCTTGGTCATGCATACTCATCGTTTGTGTAATCGCGAGTTCTGCCGAAGTAAGAAAGTTCAGTTGATCGCCGGGTATGGCATTTTGCAAAAGGTAGGACGTGGTATCTACGAGTGTTTTTGCGGCGAGTAGCGTCTTGTGCATCTGTGTCAGGTTATATTGCAACTGCGTCTCTCCCGAAATCACCGGCAATGATCCATACGCGTCAACCGTTTTGGTAAACTGATCTGATACTTGCGTCAGGAGTGCGGTCTGGGTTGTTGCGATTGCGCGATAGCGGTAAATATGTTCAGCGAGCATCCCCTCACTTAGCGACGTAAGCACCTGTTGCAAATCCGCATGAGCCGTGGCATAGGCTATCTCTCCACTATCTTGCGCGGACGCAAGCGCTTGCGCCGCTTGCTGTTCGGCTAAAGCGTAGCTTTCTTCCGCAAGTAACAGCCGCGCTCGTGCCGCTTCCAATCCAAGCCTTGACTGGTTAATCCGTTCCTCGGTAATTGCTTGCGTTTGGGTAAAACCCCGCAGTGCATGCATATAACTTGATTCAATACCCGTATCCGTCAGCTGGTAGAGCGGTTGTCCTTGTATTGCCGTTGTGCCAACCGGTGTCATAGAGACTACTGTTCCTGAAACCAAACTGAATACGCGCGTGTAGGGTTTGGGACGCACCGTTCCGCTCGCACTAATCGTGTATGCAACCCTATCTTGCGCATGTATTTGGAATACCGAAACCTCTTTTTTATGTATAGTTTGTGTGGAATCTTGCAGCGGCAAATTATCTGTTTCACTTGCGCGAATCCACGAAAAAACGATGCCTATAGCGATACTGACGACAAGGGTGCCAATAACTTTCATTCGTTTGCTATGCTGCATAACATGCTTTAAGTGATTTTCTCCAGCACATTATTATACTACGCATTGGCTATAAGTCAATCCCTAGTATTGGTACGGTTATTTGACAGTAGGTGGCGTTTTGGCATAAACTTCAGCCATACATATTTTCCATACCACTGTAGTATGTAGTGGTATTTTTTGTCCTTTAAACTCGTCTATTCCGCGCAGCAAGCTGGCGCGGAAATACATTTCAAACAGATTTTTTTGGAGGTTGTCCTCATGCCCACACCATTATCGTATGCGAAACTGCAGTTGTTGCAGGAAAGATTTGCGGAAGCACGCGACGAGAGTTCCGTGTATCAAACGGCAATGCAGATACAGGATCAGGTGGGTAGGATGGTGATGTTTAGCGCGCTAACGGCACGGTATCTGGAAGGTACGATGACTATTATGAGGAATCGGTATTTGTGAAACTCGCTGGAAAAATCAGCAAGCGCGAGAGGAAAAAAATCCTCGTGATGGAACCCTCCAATACCCCGACCATCCCGAGCTACTGTTCTTTGCAGGAAATATATATAAATATCCTGCGTTCCCACAACCTTCCTTTATAGCAGCCCACCACCCAGGTGTCGGCTTTTTTTCTTGCATTGTTTGTGGTAGAGTAGTACATACCGTATGTTCCATACTTGCAGTCCCGATGTCATCCCTATGCGTATCCAGAAAGTTACGATTCGCCACTATAAAAACATCAAGGAAGAACTCGTGTGGGAGCCTGAATCGCACCTGGGTATTTTTATCGGTCCCAATAGCTGCGGCAAGACCAATATTTTGGATGCAATCTATGTTGCTTTGGTGGGAGACAAAGATCCGGTGAGATTTTTTGACACCAAAAGAGATATGGTCGTGGAGATTGCTGTAGATGGAGAAGATCAGATCGGACTGGAACGCGCGGTAGGTAAGAAACTTGCAGATGGGGTGGTGCGTATCCATAAAAAAGGATCGGAGGAGCTCTACATCTGCGGACAAGAAACACTTACTCCTCTTGCAACGGTGAAGAGTTTTTTTTCCGCGCGCGCGGTACGGCTTGACCCAACCACACCAACGGACATTGCGCACTTGACCGCCACGTATAAATCTCTCGTCCAACACTTTCCAGAACGGATGGAAACACTGCGTGAACTGCTGAAGGACTTTTTCCCCCACATGCCCTTGAGTGAAGACTTTTTTGGAAGAAAGAAAACGCTGCATGATGTGGCAACGCCGATGGTGGAGGTCTATGACGGACAAGTACCCTTCGCACGCTTGGGATCCGGATTTCAGCAGATCTTTACCGTCCTTGTGTATATGCTACATCCCGCGTACCCTATTCTTTTTTTGGATGAGCCGGAAATACATCTGCATCCATCGCTCATAAAAAAACTCGCGTTAACGCTTGAAGATCGGCGTCTTGACAACCAGGTATTGCTCACCACGCACAGCGCTCTTTTTGTGCGCCCGGATAATCTGCAACATATGGTTCGCGTACGCCGCAGCGAAGCCGGCACCTCGCGCATTACCACATTACCTTCCCGATCAAGCCGCTTAAACCGCACCCGACTCATACAGGAATTCAACGCGGATAACACCGAGCTTTTTTTTGCCGATGAAGTACTGCTGGTTGAAGGGGTGTCCGACCGTATATTTTTTCGCGGACTTATCAATAGATTCTATAATGGTGCAAAAGATATCAAGGTGGTGTATGCTATGGGTAAGGATAATATGAATGTGTATGTAGACGTGTTGGAGGCGTTCCATATTCCCTATCGCGTGATCGTTGACCGAGATGCATTGAACGACCGGGGTGTACATTTTATTGAACGTGTAACGGGGGGAAGACGCTATGCAAATCCGCAGGAAAAAATCGCCCTCCTCAAAAAATATCACACGTATGTTTTTCCCAACGGTGCTATAGAAAACAACTATCCTAAGCGACTGCGCATACGCGGCGCGAAACCGCTCCACGCGCTTTATGTCTTGAGCAAGATCACGCGCGCAGACTACAGGGGAAAAGAAATGCGGTATGTAAGAGAAATTGTAGACGCACTGTAGATTTTTTGTATGCCCAATACCAACACCGCCTCATATCGCATGCACATGCAGCAGAAGCCGCAGTAACGAAAAGTTTTTGCAAGGAGAGTTGTGATATTTAACGTTGTATACACTATGTCTCTCAACATATATCATATACAATTTGTCATGCTCGTGGTGCGTGATATGGAAAGCGCGATTGCGTTTTATCGCGATATGCTTGGTATGCAGATAAAAATTTTGACGACGGATTGGGTGGAGTTTGAGCTCGGAGAAACGGTTTTTATTCTCCGGCCGGAGTCTGCTGACCGAAAGGTTGATACGCGCGACCAAAGGATTGTCAAGGGCTGTCTTTTGGGTTTTGAAGTCCCCAATTTACGTCTGGCGATAGAGGATCTGCGCTTGTGTGATGTGTCTATACGCCTTGAACCCACACACACCCCTCATGGATATATCGCCGAAGTTGCAGATCCTGACGGGCATCCCATAACCTTAACCGAACGCAACCATGTTGCCATTTGATATCCAGCATCGCAGAAAAGTGATACAGCGGGCGGTTTTTGCACAGATCTGGCTTACTTTTATGATAGGATTTCCCTACATCGGGTACTTGAGCAACTATACGGCCATGGAAACGGTGTTTTGGATATTGATGTGTTTGCTTGCCCCGCTCGTAGGGATGATGTTGCTGCAGCAAAAACGTAAAGTTGGCGCATACGTGCTGCTTGTCGCGGATGTTGCATGTATCTTGTGGATCGGGTTGGTGTTTGTAGATATACCAATCAATCAAAATAGCGCCATACTTTTGCTTTTTAGTCTCTTTGTCCTGTTCGGTGTTGTCTGGTATACGCTGTACGCGCTCATTGGCTATTTGCGCGCCATTGCGCGCCGTTGGCACATACGCTAGCTATGCCGGACCTGCGCACCATACGATACGTCCAGGAAAAATTATGTACGTGGTACCGGGAGTACGGGCGCGATCTCCCCTGGAGACGTACGCGCGATCCGTATGCAATTTTGGTTTCCGAAATCATGCTGCAACAAACGCAAGTGGATCGCGTCATACCAAAATATCACACATTCCTCAAAACCTTTCCAACGTTTCGCGAGCTTGCAAAAGCATCGCGCGCGAAGGTGATACATCTTTGGGTCGGTCTTGGTTATAACAGCAGAGCGGTTCGGTTGCACGAATTGGCAACTACGGTCGCTGAGTGCCATAAAGGGAGATTGCCACGAGAACTTAAGCAACTGGAAGCTCTGCCGGGGATCGGACCTTATACTGCGCGCGCCGTGCGATCCTTTGCGTATCACGAACAGGAAACGGTTCAAGACACGAATATCCGCAGAGTGCTGGCACGACTCTATTTCGGTAAAAATCCGTCCGCGGTAGCCAAGCGTATCTTAGAACATACCATGGTCAAAACTGAACTCCCG
>Ga0210011_1004563_pt1 | contig 9981 bp, 10 predicted proteins | sample CryGeymeta201502_FD_183972 | JGI IMG/M metagenome (GOLD analysis project Ga0210011, IMG submission 183972) | Groundwater microbial communities from Crystal Geyser aquifers in Utah, USA - Crystal Geyser metaG 2015-02 (SPAdes) (version 2) | ecosystem: Environmental > Aquatic > Deep subsurface >...
GGTAGATGTTTTTCACATTAATTCCATACCTTCTACCCGCTTCTGCCGCTGTTATGCCTTCGGTCTTTATGGTACGTATGATTTCTTCTTTTACGTCTTTTGCTATGTAATTTGTCGACATGGTGGTTCACCTCCTTTCAGAGAGACTCACTGTCTAGTTTAATGGGTACCTGTCACCTAACCTGAAGCGGGACAATCATTAAGGTTTTCTCCTTTGTCTAAAAGTGAAATGTGCGAGGGTTTTCACCATTATACCTTGTGTTACTATAAACTTTGCTATGTCACAACTACTCGAAGGATTAAACGATATTCAGCTTAAAGCAGTAACCCACGGCGATGGCCCCATGATGGTACTCGCCGGTGCTGGATCAGGGAAAACAAGTGTTCTTACTAGGCGTATTGCATGGCTCATTGAACAGGGTATTTCACCATCATCAATCGTAGCCATTACCTTTACCAATAAAGCAGCAGGTGAAATGAAAGAACGCGTTCAAAAACTCCTGATACCATCCGAAACCTTATCACCAAAATCTAAGATCCAAAATCCACAATCAATTCCCGTGTTAGGTACATTCCACGCCCTGTGTGTGCGCATTTTGCGCAAGAATGGTCACCATATAGGTATTCACAACAACTTCACGATTTATGACGAAACAGACGCCAATGTGCTCATTAAACAAGTCATGAAAGCTAAAGATATTTCTGTTAAAAAAGTAAACCCTAAAGCAGTAAAGGCAACCATCTCAAATGCCAAAAATGAACTTATCCCACCACAGGAATATATGGGTTATGCACGGGGTTATTTTCAGGAAACTGTTGCAAAAATTTACCCAGAATATCAACGGTTATTGCGGGAGAATCAGGCTGTTGATTTTGACGATTTATTGGTATTAACGCTTGAGCTTTTAGATACCCAAGACTCCGTATTGGATTCGTACCAAAACCAGTGGCAGTATTTGTTGGTGGATGAGTATCAAGATACTAACAAAGTCCAGTATGCTATGACAAAACTCTTAGCGCAAAAGACTCGCAACATAAACGTAGTAGGGGATGCTGCACAATCTATTTATGCGTTTAGAGGTGCTGATTTGCGCAACGTAACGCAGTTTATGGAAGATTATGACGATGCTAAAGTATTTAACCTTGAACAAAATTATCGGTCAACGCAAAACATTTTACGCGCAGCAACCGATGTTATAAAGCCAAATAAAGGTTCACATCCAATATTGGAGTTGTGGACCAATGAGGGAGATGGTGAGAATATTTCTTTGTACGAAGCTGATAATGGACCGGGAGAGGCAAAATATATTGCGGATCAAATCAAAACTTTGACTGATGCGGGGGCGTCTTTTTCTGATTACGCTATTTTGTATCGCACAAACTCACAATCCCGTGCATTTGAAGAGACCTTAATAAAAGCAGGTATTCCGTATCAGATTATTGGTGGTGTTAAGTTTTATGAGCGGCGTGAGATTAAAGATTTGATTGCATATTTACGGCTGGTATTTAATCAGGCTGATACCGTAAGTTACAATCGCATTGTAAATGTTCCTCCCCGAGGAATAGGTGAGGTTACCAAAACGCAAGGTGGACCAGCGCTTGATTCATTCCATAACCTTATGGAGACGTTTCGATCCAGAGCACAAGAATTACCGGTTGATGAGTTATTAGCTCATATTATCGATAAAACGGAGTACAAAGATTATATTCTTGATGGAACAGAAGAAGGGGTCAGTCGATGGGAAAACATACAAGAACTGCGGGCTGTATCAAGTGAATTTGCTGAGTTTGGCCCAATGGCATCGTTAGCTGCGTTTTTGGAATCTGTCTCATTATTAGAACAAACAGATATTGCGCAAAATAATGACTCAATTGACCATAGTGGTTTATCTAAAGATAACAAAGTAACCCTTATGACTCTTCATGCAGCAAAGGGCTTAGAGTTTCCTACGGTATTTTTAGTGGGACTTGAAGAAGGGTTGTTTCCTCACTCACGCTCTCTTGATGATCAATTTCAGCTTGAAGAAGAACGTCGGTTAGCATATGTGGGAATCACCCGTGCTATGCATAAATTATTTATTACCTATGCCAGATCACGAACAACATTTGGTTCATTTTCGGCAAATATACCGAGCAGATTCCTGAAAGATTTACCTGAAGATATTGTTGATTTTGAGAAAGCAGAAGCGTCGTTTGATAGCATGCGTAAATGGGATCAGTATGATTTTGGGGACGATAATTTTGGTGAGACTGTGAATGTGTACGGAGATAAGAGTCGATACGTTAAAGATCCGTTGAATAGTTGGGAGTAAAAAGACTGATGAATCAGTCTTTTTACCGAGTGCAATGTCTTGCACTCGTAGAGGCTTCAGCGGCTGGAGAGAAAGTGGTCGATTAGTTTACATGAAAAAGCCCCAGAACACGTGGTGTCTCGGGGCTTTTGTTATTCTTAGTTCTGTAATAGAGGTGTCTAGTACATGAACAAATCTATTTCTGGCGCACATTTTGCTGGAACATGAGTCCAATCGTCCCAGTACGTGTTTACATCGTCAATGACCAAACCAAATGGGTCAGACAGTTGACGGGGTCTTGCCTGCTCTACGTCTGTAAATGCTAGCGCAGTTTTTGCCCACCAGGTAGGTTAGTACACTGGGGTTTCAAGAATACAAACTAGAAGATTTTTACCAACATAAACTACGAGTTAGATTTTTTGCGATAGCCGATAGCCTCTAATAAATGTGTTCTATGAATATGTTCACTTTGTTCAAGATCAGCAATTGTCCGTGCAACCTTAAGGGTCTTATGCATACTCCTAGCAGACAAACCAAGTTTTTTACTAGCAGAAATCATAATTTCCTCTAGCTCGTTTGTAAGTGTACAGTATTGTTGCACAAGTGGGGCATTCATCTCGGCATTTGTATTAATATTATGATCACTAAAACGTTGATTTTGCATATTTCGCGCAGAAACAATAGTTTTACGTGCACTATCGGTTGTAATATTATCTTTGCTTTCTTCATTTGTGTTTTGATTTCCATTGTCTAAAACGCTTCTATTTCCACGCAAAATTATTGTGGGATCAATTGCTGTAACAAATGAATGAATATCGATTCTATCGAGGAGGGGACCAGATAATCGCTTTTTATAGTTTAGTATTTGTGTTTGGGTACACGTACATGTTTGGTCAGAACCCGAGTACCCGCAGGGACAAGGATTGTTTGCAGCGATCATCATAAATGATGCTGGGAAGGTAACACTCCCTTTTGCACGGGTAATAGTTACTGTTCTATCTTCCATTACTTGCCGTAAACTTTCGGTTACTGAACGTGGAAATTCTGGTATTTCATCTAAAAATAAAACTCCTCTGTGTGCGAGTGTAATTTCGCCTGGAGATAATTGTGTTCCTCCACCAACTAATCCAACTCTACTGGTTGTGTGGTGCGGTGCTCTAAATGGGCGTTCATGCATTAAAGGCGTATGTGGATCAAGTAAATGAGCAATACTATAAATTTGTGTGACACTAATAGACTCATCTTTGGTTAAAGGAGGCATTAATGATGGTAAAACTCGTGCCAACATTGTTTTGCCAGCGCCAGGTGGTCCTGAAAATATAATATTATGACCACCAGCAGCAGCGATAATGAGTGCTCTTTTCGCATAATCCTGACCTTTGATATCTTCTAGCTTGATTTCATCTTGTTGATTTTTATTCGTAGGGTAAACATCACGTGTATTTTCAGTAGCAATTTCAAGGAGTTTTTCGCCGGTAAGGTGAAGGACTAGGCTTTGAATATCCGCTACCGGATATACGTTTATACCATCGACAATAGCTGCTTCCTTTGCGTTTATTGCAGGAACATATACGTTGGGGATGTTGTGAGATTTAGCAAGGAGGGTGAGGGGTAAAATTGCAGGTGTTGCATTAAGTGTGCCGTCTAGTGATACTTCTCCAAAAAACATGGCGTTACTCAAATCGAGCTTGTTAGGAAGTTTCTCGGAAGCCTGAAGGATTCCAATTGCTATGGGTAAATCGTATGTTGGTCCATCTTTGGGTATGTCAGCAGGTGCAAGGTTTACCGTTACTCTGTATTTGGGGAACTCAATACCGGTGTTTTCAAGGGCGGCAAAGACCCTTTCCCTGGATTCATCAACAGCTTTACCCGCTAGTCCAACAATCTTAAAGGACCCAAATCCTTTTTTGGTTATATCGACTTCAACCGTTACAGGTATTCCCTCAATACCAACCACTCCGCCAGAAAGTATTTTAGATAACATATAGCTAACACCAAATTTTTATTTGTATTTGGCCTAGGCGGTATTACAAGTTATCTACCCATCCATGTACGAATCGGTTAATTAGAGATAACTATATGTCTTCCACAACAACTATAGATGAGTATAGAACATTAATGCAAGGAATTAAAGTGGGCCTTAAGGTTGTAGCTAAAACCTACAACCTTAAGGCAAATAATAGTGTTGCCTAATTAACCGTTAGGATTGGTTATTACAAGCAACAAGTTTTCCGGGTATACGCCAATTCCGATACCAAACCAGAGGTATGGTTCCCACAACTGTTAGCGGCATATTTGCAAGTTGTAATGCTTTTCTATTGTCGCAACTCACAACATCAGCTGTTGAAAAAGTAAGGACATCTTGTTCAACACTTGCGCTCGTTCCAACAATCATTTGAACAAAATGTTCCTCAACAAAACCCAGCAAAAGAATGTACGTTCGTGACATAATTACAATCTCCTTGGAGGTTCCAAAACAAACTGACGTATGCTACTGTTAGTTTACCCCCATATGACTAGCTTTGTAAGTTACCCAATATGACATTTTGTTTTGGGGTAACTATATACCTACTAACTAAAACGTGACCAGTTTAGAAAATGAGTTAAACCTACTATTTGCTAATGTACTGGGACGTATCGTACCATAATTACAAAAAACCTTTAGTTGAGCCATGAAATGGGATGCTATAATATTTTTTATGCAAGGCTCTCCCACCACTTCGAAAGCAATTTTTGCAATCGTTTTGTTGTTGGTGACAGGTTTGGTGTGGGGAGTTGTTGTGTATCATGCGGCTCCTGGTTCAACGACAGATACGGTTGTTGCTAATGTTATCGAACCAACTGTTACTCCTCAAACTGCAAACAACGATGGTTCTGCAGAGATTGGGATGGAAGAAAATGTTGATATCAATCTTGATGAAAAACCAACAAATGTTCCAACCACTAATCCAACAAAAGTACCAACACCAACTAATACCCCAGTTCCAACTAAAGATTTAGAAAACCCAACAACAACCACAACCCCTGCCAATACTCCCAGTCCAGTACAGCGTAAATTTACCCTAACAGTAAGTGAATATTCGTTTGCTCCTCAAACGATTACTGCCACGCCAGGAGACACGCTTACAATAACCATTGTTAATAATGGTTCCCAGATTCATAATTTTGTTATTGATGAGTTGGGTGTGCAGACAACAACTATAGATCCTGAGACTTCAATTGTTGCGACAGTTAAAATTCCATCGAATCCTGAGACTTTAACGTATACATTCTATAGTTCAATAGGAACAGATAGGGCACTAGGGATGGAAGGCACAATTTCGGTTACACAATAATATGCAGCATCAGTACGATACGTACCAGGGGTTTAGGCCCGTACAACGAAATAATGTCTATGTCCATACGTGTCAGTCTCCTCACGAAGCATCTATAGCGGCCTTTTTGACTATTGCTCCAAACTTATCAAGAGATACTGTTTTGTTTTGTTCAATGGGGGATTACTTGCATGAGCTGTATGATTTAATTGTAGGGTTTGAACCAATGCCACCATCTGCACTTGTTATGTTTGAAGAAATTCTGGGTGAACCATTTCATAGAGCAAGTAACGAACGGGTTTATCAAGAGAGAGGTTTTATTGATCGGGTAAGTAAACGAGGTATACCTTTTTATCGAATTCTCGCTAGATCACCAACCCTTATGGGTACGGTGCGTGCATTTAATTCACGAGTTGAGGAATTGTTGATGACGTATCGACGCCGACATATGTTTTTTGAGTTGACTCCAAAAGGAGATTTGGGTGGGATAAATCCAGGATATGAATCAAATTATGAATGTGATGGGGATATTATGGACGAGTTTGTTGTTGGCCTGCGGTTAGATGATGAGGTCGATAGCCGTCGAGTAACAATTTCGTTTAAGACCATAGATTATGCTTCAAATATTTGGGTTTTTGCGTTCGGTAGTAACGTTGATAAGGCGCTCAAGAGTTTTGTTCGTGGGGCGCGGCGAGAATATAATAATTTTCCAGTTGGCTACTTACATCAAACAGGTAAAGATATTCATGTGTTTACCGACAGAAGTGTGTAATACGTATTAGTTTTTCAAACTTTCTAAATTTTAGTATATAATCTTTGCATGCATCGAACACAGTTGTTTATTCCAGAGGGTCTTCATTCCAAACTTAAATCACAGTCACTAGAAGAAGGTAAAACGGTGTCTGAGTTCGTACGCATGGTGTTAGATGATCATTTAAACGTTCACACGCGTCAACACACCGAAAAAGCAATAGTGTCCCTTATGGCTATGACACAAGCTCCTGACGACGACACTGGAGAACTACCTCATCCTGGTATTGAAATAAAATCATGATGAATACACTTTTTATTAATACTGATGCGTTTAGTGCATTAAATATTGCAGATCATCCTAATCATACGGCCGCTGTTTCATTTGTAAGTGAACTGTTTTCGCAAACCGTTAAGTTATACACTTCACAAACAGTTGTTTTAAATGTGTGTGAAAAAATACGTCGCAAGCAGGGGTATCCAAAAATGCAGCAATTTTTAAATCTTATTGCAAATGGTGGATTTGTGGTGTTGGGAGAAGATCAAAAGGTGTTTGAACGTGCTGTAGCCAGATTGTTTGATAACCCTACGTCAGAATTAAGATTAATAGATGCCATTGTTATTGAACAGATGATGGAGTGGGGAATAAAGGATATATTTTCATTTCGCCCTCAATTAAAGGAGTATAATGTTATTGTGTGGCCGCGAGTATAGAAATGTTTTTGCTGGTGCTGTATACTTACAATTATAAATTATGATAGTTTGCGTTCTTGGTGATTACAAAAATAAAGATGTTGCGAGTATTCGTGAATATTTGGGAAATACTGGCCATAAAGTTTTTACTGTTGAAGTGAAGGGTAATGATGAGGCGTTCTTAACGCGGTTTAAAGAATCTCAAAAAACAATCTCAGCAAGTGATATAGTTATTGCCCACTCTTCAATATTTGATATAGCTCAATCTTTTCAGCTTGCGCTTTCTTTAGAGGTTAGAAGGCATACACTCTTACTCGTTCCGGTTGGTGATAAAAGATCAAAGGTACTTGAGGGGCAAGACTCGGGTCTTCATATTAAATATTATTCCGACACAAAAGGCATACGAACCGGTATAAATACGTTTACCGATGAAATGATGAATAAGCTTGATGCAAAGATGTTTATGATTATTCCACCTACCGTAAACAAATATCTTGATTGGATTGTAAACTACACTGACAGAAGCAAATCCGATGTGGTTCGTCGAGCAGTTGAAGATGTTGCAGATCAAGACGTGGATTATCAAGCTTTTCTTTCAAAAGCCACGTAGTTTTTTATCACACGTATTTCTCAACCTCAATAGAAATTTTCTTGCAGTGCTGATGTGGTGATAAAAAATGCTCCTAGCTCGGTGGAAGACTGAGGAAAGCTAGGAGCACAAACATTATAACACAAAAAACAACATGTGTAGTTGGAGGTACGGATTAAATTACCCCTTGGCAATATATCATCTTATGTATTAACCAGTAAATTTCTGTACATTTGTGGGTTTTAAGAATATGAAGACATACATACAAAAATTAAATGCAAAAGGGAACGGAGCAGTAATTGTTGGAATTATTGTTCTTGTAATTGTCGTTATAGTAGGGTACTGGTACGCAACCACGCAAAGAGAAACTCCCGTACCAACTTTTACACCTGCACCTATTGTTACTGAATCTGCACGTGTAGACACTTCAGATTGGAAGACGTATGAGAGTAGGGAGTTAGGCATTCTATTCAAATATCCAGTGGGAATGGAAATTCTTCACGATGAGCCAGAGTTAAAGATGATCATGGCTGGACCAGAACAAGGTGACGGCCCTGGTTTTATTGATGGTTTATTTCTCGTTGTTGGCAAGACTTCAATTTGAGAAGGAAAAAGTCTAAGACAAGAAATATTTGACGATCTTTCAGTATTGTACACAGTAGATGTAAATGATTTTAAGGATATCACTATACAAGATAGACCAGGTGTTGATATTTTTCCGGAGTTTGTAGGTAAGGAAGTAAGTTCAAATCGACAAATAAGCTTGGAAATAAATGGGACAGAGGCGATAACTTTTTCGTTAAGTATTGGACGTAACGATCGTTCTTACTATAACTTTCTTTGAAACTCAATAATAAATAGCATTGAGTTTATTGAATGAGGTCGATAACAGCGAGTTATTGACCAATTTGCACTTTAAGAAAGGAAAGGTGGAAAATGAAAGCGTTACTACGTTTTCTTGTAGTCGTTACCGTATTTTTGGCTTTTGGGGCTAGTACCATTGAAGGACCCTTAAAAGCAGTTAACCCATTGCGGTTGCAATGGCTGGTAGTTAATCCCTATGCGTCTGGGTCGTTTGATGGGGGTAATCTTGGTGGGATCATACTGGTTTAGATGTGATTACCCGTACAGACCCCCAAGACTTGACCATTGTAGCTGTTGCGAATAGAGTGGTGAACCGTTTAAAAACTCATGATGCAAACGGTTCAGATTAAAGTCAGTGGGAATGTTGTTGTTATTGAGCACACAGGATTCGATGGTGGAACGTACTACACCTGGTATGGACACCTTGCTTCATTTGCAGAAGGGTTGGAGGTAGGAAAGGGGGTTGTCGCAAAAGATGTAATTGGCGTTATGGGAGATACAGGTCTAGCAAAGGGGGTACATTTGCATTTCCAATTGATGATTAACTCTGCAACGATGAATCTGGACAGTACGTGTCCTGCCTGTTTAAACCCATGCGAATATCTAGTTGGTGTTGTGTCGGGAACGTATGGAAAGTGTGGGATTGACGGAACAATACCAACACCGGTACCCACATTGGTGCCAGTTGCAACGGTTACTCCAATACCGGTGCCAACGCCAACAGCTACTGCAACAGCTACTGCAACAGCTACTGCAACAGCTACTGCTGACCCAACCGCACATGATCATGATCCGCCAACGGGTAGTATCGTTGCCCCACCGCAAACTGCAAACCACACATTACTGGTTAAAGCAACGGTGAATGACGCTTCAGGGGTTGTGTGCGTAGGAATGGACATTGGTTCAAAAGATGGAAACGTAACACCGGTTAAAGTTATGTAGGTAGTATTTTCAAAAAGGTTGGAGTAATAGTCAAAACTACTACTTGCAATATATGCAATTATATACTATTGTGTTCGTAGCGCAAATAAAAAACCAAAGAGTAAATTATGAAAATTAATAAACAACAATTAAATCAAAAAGGTGAAGTGGAAGCGATTCTTGTGGCAATTGTCCTTGTGGTTATTGTTGTGGTGGGGTATTGGTATGTCATTACTCAAAGAGACGTAGTTCCGCCAGAAACAATACCCATGGTTACGACCACTCCAGAGATTCAAGAACTGACTTCAACAATCGACACGACGCATTGGATTGAGTCTTCATATGGTAATTCGCGATTGTTTTCTTTTAAATATCCCCCTGATTGGACCGAAACACTTACTTCTGGGGGTTATTACTACAAACCAAACAATGACCCTGATTACACACTTTATATTTCGGATCCAACACTTAATGGAGAATCAGTAGAGGGTCTTATTACCCTTGTCACAAATAATACCAGCCAGACCGTTCTTTCAAAAACCGAGTGGGATAACAATGG